>Ga0208161_1002053_pt1 | contig 10357 bp, 10 predicted proteins | sample CB_VirMetaG_3_FD_184538 | JGI IMG/M metagenome (GOLD analysis project Ga0208161, IMG submission 184538) | Freshwater to marine saline gradient viral communities from Chesapeake Bay - CB_1508_1S Viral MetaG (SPAdes) (version 4) | ecosystem: Environmental > Aquatic > Marine > Coastal | place: USA... | reverse complement strand
TACAAACAGATGGTTCTGGTAATTTAAGTTTTGCTACTGTTTCATCTGCATCAACTTTAACAATCGCTGATGATACATCAACGACAGCAAGTATTGATTTAAATAGTGAAACACTTACAGTCGCTGGCGGAACAGGAATTACAACATCTGTATCTGGTAATACTTTAACAATTACAGGAAGTGCAACACAAAATACTTTTTCAACAATCAATTTAAATGATTCAACTAATATTGTAGCAGATTCAACTACTGATACTTTAAATTTAGATTCTTCTGGTCTTATAAGTATTACAGGTGACGCATCAACAGATACAATTACGGTTGGAACAGTATCATCAGTCAAATTACCATTCTTAAAAGCAGATGGTTCTAGTTCTAATGTTGATTTACAAACATCAGGAACATTAGCTGATGTAATAACAAATTTATACATACCATTTACAAAGGCAGACGGATCTGCCGTTGAAACATTGGTAGTAGCTTAGGGAGATATAAATGGCAGTTAAAACACCGATAAAGGCAACATTTTCTGGTAGTAATGTTGTAGGATTAGCAGAATACCAATCAGCTGATTTTATTGGCGTTAGTGATGGTGGTACAGGTGCAGTCACATTTACAGCAGGTATATTAACTGCTGATGGAACAAACGCATTTTCAACTGTAACAGCTCCTTCAGGAACAATTGTTGGTACAAGTGATACTCAAACACTTACGAACAAAACAATTGACGCTAGTAGTAATACATTATCTAATATTGGTAATGTGTCTTTAACAAATTCATCTATAACAGTCACAGACGGTTCAACATCTACAGCTACAGCTTTAGGTGGTACAATTACTTTTTCTGGTACAGCAAATGAAGTTGAAGTTGGTGAAAGTTCTGGTACAATTACTATTGGCTTACCTAATGATGTAACTATAGGAAATAATTTAACAGTTACAGGTGATTTAACAGTCAATGGTACAACTACAACAGTTAATTCAACAACATTAACCGTTGATGATAAAAATATAGAATTAGGTTCTACTGCTTCACCTACAGACACATCTGCTGATGGTGGTGGTATTACATTAAAAGGTACTACAGATAAAACATTTAATTGGGTAGACTCTACAGATTCTTGGACATCATCTGAGCATTTAGATTTAGCAAGTGGAAAAGAATTTAAAATTAATAGTTCAACTGTATTAACTTCATCACAAGTTTTAGGTAAATCATTACCATCAGGTGATGTAGTTGGTTCAAGTGATACTCAAACATTAACAAACAAAACTATTAGTAGTGCTTCAAACACTATCACAATTACCGAATCAAACATATCAGATTTAGGTTCGTATATAACTGCTTCATCAACAGATACGTTAACGAATAAGTCAGGTAATATATCACAATGGACAAATGATAGTGGTTATTTAACTTCATTTACCGAAACAAACGATTTATCAGCAGCAGTAACTTGGGCTAACGTACCTGACGCAAACATAACACAGTCAAGTGTTACACAACACCAATCGGCATTATCAATAACTGAATCTCAAATATCTGATTTAGGTTCATATATTACCGCTTCAAGTACAGATACTCTATCTAATAAAACAATTAGTGGTTCTAATAATACGATATCAGGTATTAACGCAACTTCTATCGCTGACGGTAGTATATCAAATACTGAATTTCAATATTTAAATGGAGTAACTTCAAGTATTCAAACTCAATTAGACGCTAAAGCCTCAACTGCATTCGCTATTGCGCAGGCTGTTGCACTTGGTTAATACTCTACTATTCTTATAAATAGTAGAAAATAAGAGGAAAGTATGGCAACACCATCAACTAGAGAAACACTAAAACAATACGCTTTAAGAGCACTCGGAAAACCAGTCATAGAAATCAACGCTGATGATGACCAGTTAGAAGATAGAATTGATGAAGCGTTACAATATTTTGCGCAGTATCACTATGATGCGATTAGAAGAACGTATCTAAAATATCAATATACACAATCTGATTACGATAGAATTAATGCTGATAGTACAGAAACAGCGACTAAAAATTCTGTGACTACAACTTGGAAAGAGGGTAATGGTTTTATTATCGTACCTGAAAGTGTAATCTCAGTAATCAATATATTTCCCTATTCTGATAAAGGTAATTTAAATTTATTTGACGTAAGATACCAATTAAGATTAAATGACCTTTATGATTTTTCTTCAACATCAATTATTAACTATGATGTTGTATTAAGACATTTAGATTTTTTAGACCACATATTGGTTGGTGAAAAACCAATACGATTTAATCAACACGATAATAGACTTTACATAGACCAAGATTGGAAAAATGATTTACAAGTTGGTGAATATCTTGTGATAGAGTGTTATCGAAAATTAGATCCAACAGTTTATACAGATGTTTACAATGACATTTATTTAAAAAGATATGTGACTGCTTTGTTTAAAAAACAATGGGGTGCAAACTTATCAAAATTTAATGGCGTAACAATGATTGGTGGTGTCACACTTAATGGTGCTCAAATCTACCAAGAGTCTTTACAAGACATTGAAAAACTAGAACAAGAGATACGAAGTTCATACGAATTAAACCCAGCAATGATGATAGGATAATGATATGGCAGTCAATCATTATTTTCAAGGTGGTAACGGTATCGGAAATGATAACGAAAAAAGACTATACGAAGATTTAATCATTGAAGGTTTAAAAATTTACGGACACGACTGTTATTACTTACCACGAACATTAGTAAATAGAGATTTAATACTTGGCGAAGATACGTTAAGTAAGTTTGATGATTCATACTTATTGGAAATGTATATGGAAACTACTGAAGGTTTTGCTGGCGAACAAGAGATTATTAATAAGTTTGGTTTAGAAATTAGAGAAGATACAACGTTTATGATTTCAAAAAGACGTTGGCAAGATCAAGTTGACTCGGCACATACAATGATTGTTGAAGGAAGACCAAACGAAGGCGATATAATTTATATGCCTTTAATGAATAGTTTTTTTGAAATTCAATTTGTACAAGACCAAGAACCATTCTTTCAATTAGGTCAACTTCCAGTTTACAAACTAAAAGTAACTAGATGGGAATACTCAAACGAAAGATTAGATACAGGTATTGATGAAATAGATAGTGCTGAAACACAATACTCTTTAGATCAAGGTTTATATCAATCATCTTTAGAGAGTGGAACATTTGGCGCAGTATTAGGAAGTCCAGTAGTCACTGGCGACCAAGTTACTTCTATACCTTTAATATCAGGTGGAGAGGGTTATGTTACAGCACCTACACTAACAATTTCAGCGCCATCAGCTACCATTAACGCAATAGCGTCAGGTAATCTAACAGGAAATACTTTAAGTTCATTTACAATTACAAACGCTGGTCGTGGATACAGTATAGCGCCAACGATTACAGTAGTGTATTTAGCGACTGATAGTACAACAAAAACAAATACAAATTCATCTGCTGGTTTAACCAACGGTCAATTAATATCTATTACACCAGATGCTGCTATGACAGATGTGGCGTCAATTACAAGTGTCACAGTTTCAAGTCCTGGTAATGCAGTTACAGCGTCAGCATCAGCAACATTAACAAATGGTGTTGTGACAAGTATTTCAATAGATGTAGATGGTTCAAGTTATCTTGGATTATCACCAACAGTAACTATATCAGCAAATACAGATGCGACTGGTTCGTTATTATTAGAAAACGACAGCGCCGATGGTCAAGTTCAATACTTTATCAATGAAGACTTTGCTGTTCAAACACAATCAGGTTATGCAAACAATATTGATTTAGATAATGAAGCTGGTTTTGATACTGCTTCTACTTTAGATGATATACTTGATTTCACAGAAAGAAACCCTTTTGGTGATCCTGATGGAGGTGGCTTTTAATGTTTGGTAAGTATTTCTATAACGAAAGTATGAGAAGAATGACAGTGGCGTTTGGTCAACTGTTTAATAAGATACAAGTTAAAAGAACAGATTCCTCTGGTAATGTCGTTCAAACACTTGCGGTACCATTAGCGTATGCGCCAAAAGAAAAGTTTTTAACAAGATTAGATCAACAACCGAATTTAGAAGAACGAGAGTTTGCTATTACTTTACCAAGAATGAGTTTTGAAATATCTGGTATCTCATATGACGGTGCTCGTAAGTTAACAAGAGTTCAAAAGTATAAGACTGTTAAAACAGATAAAGAGGGTAAAGTAATGAATTATAATTACACACCTGTTCCTTATAATATCTCTTATACATTAAATATCTTTACAGCGACAGCGGAATCAGGTCTACAAATTGTAGAACAAATACTTCCTTTCTTTCAACCTGACTATACTGTCACAGTTATTGCAGTACCAGAATTAGATATAAAAAGAGATGTACCGATTATACTCAATGATGTAAGTTATGAAGATAGTTATAGTGGTGATTTTACAACTCGTAGAGCGGTAATCTATACACTTAACTTTACCGCTAAAACGTATTTATTTGGACCTGCGACTACTCAAAAAGTGATTAAAGAAGTACAATCTGATCTATATTCTAAAACGCCAGAGGCAACTAGAGAAGAAAGAATTACAATTACTCCAAACCCTACAAGCGCCGATGCGAATGATGATTTTGGATTTACAACAACAATAACAACGTTTTCGGATAGTAAAAATTATAATCCGACTACTGATCAGGACGAATAAATATAGATATGGCAATCAATAAAGTAGGATCAAAGGGTATAGAAGACGGATCAGTCGCAAGTGCTGACTTTGCGCCTAATACAGTTACAAGCGCCAAATTACAAGACGGTGCTGTTACAAACGCTAAATTAACAAATACTTCAGTTACATTAACTGGTTCATCTGTAAGTTTAGGTGGTTCAGTTTCATTTAATAACAAATTTGTTGACTGGCAATCAGTCATTACAGCTGCTGGTAGTTCAAACACAGCTGTTTCAGGTCAAGGTTACTTTATAGATACAACATCAGACGTACATACAGTTACACTTCCTGCTTCAGCAAGTATAGGTGACTTTATCGCTATCAAAGATTACGCTGGTACATTTAATACAAACAATTTAACGATTGCTCGTAACGGACATAATATTCAAGGTGTTGCCAATGATAGTTTAATATCTACTAATCGTGCTAGTTTAGTATTAGTTTATGTAGATAGTACAAAAGGTTGGTTATATTGGGAAGAACACAACGTAGGGGATTTAGAAGGTCCTAGATTTATCACAGCAACTGGTGGTACAATAGCAACATCAGGTAATTTTAAAATTCATACCTTTACTGGTGACGGTTGTTTTGTTGTTTCTTCTATAGGAGGCTGTAGACCAATTGATGGTCCATCAAATGTAGATTATTTAGTAGTGGCAGGTGGTGGTGCTGGAGGTGATGATGCTTTTGCAGGTGGAGGCGGAGGTGCTGGTGGTTTTAGAACAACTTTTCCAAGTCCAGGTTGTAATGCTGGTGCTTTTCCAATTTCATCAATAACTTATCCTATTACAGTTGGTGCTGGTGGTGCTGGCGCTGATGCTATTAATAGTGGTAATGCTGCTCCAGGTTCAAATTCAGTTTTTAGTACAATAACTTCTACTGGCGGAGGTGGAGGTGCTTCTAACGTATCTGCTGGTGGCGCTGGAGGTTCTGGTGGTGGTGGTGATAGAGGTGCTGGAGGATCAGGAAATACACCACCTACAAGTCCTTCTCAAGGAAATAATGGTGGTTCTGGCACACCTAGTGCAAGTTATGGTTCAGGTGGAGGTGGTGGAGCAAGTGCAGTTGGTGTCAATGGTACTACCACAAATTCAGGAAATGGTGGTTCTGGTACAGCTTCATCAATAACTGGTTCATCTGTAACTTATGCTGGTGGTGGAGGTGGAGGCGCATATGTAGGAGCAACTCGTGGAACTGGCGGAACTGGTGGAGGAGGAAACGGCGGTAATTATGCATCATATAATTATTCATCTGGAACTGCTAATACAGGTGGTGGCGGTGGCGGTTCTGGCAGAGATAATGGTGCTGGTGGCTCTGGTGGTAAAGGAATCGTTATAATACGATACAAATTTCAATAAGGAAATGATATAAATAGTAAGAAAGAGATTTAAGATATGGCAATTTCAAAAATAGGTTCAAAAGCACTTGTAGATTGTTCAGTAGCGGCTGTAGATATAGAAGACGGTTCTATTACATCTGCTAAACTGGCAGGTTCAATTGCTAACGCTAAACTAGCAAATTCAAGTATTACAGTTAATGGAACATCTGTTTCTTTAGGTGCGTCAGGTTCTATACCTGCTGTGTCTTGGCAATCAGTTGTAACAGCTGATGGTTCAACAGGAACAACAGCAGTCGCTGGTAATGGATATTTCATTGATACAACAAGTGCCGCACATACAATTACACTTCCAGGTTCACCAAGTGCTGGTGATACGATTGCCATTAAAGATTACGCTGGTACATTTGCTACAAATAATCTTACAATAGGAAGAAACGGAAACAATATTCAAGGTGTCGCTAACGACTCATTAATTAGTACAAACAGAGCAAGTATCATATTAGTTTATTCTGACGCAACCAAAGGTTGGTTATATACAGTCGAATCTAATGTGGCTGGTTTACAAGCACCTTTATATGTAACTGCTACTGGTGGTACAGTTACCACATCAGGCAATTACAAAATTCATAGCTTTACTGGTGATGGTTGTTTTGTAGTATCTTGTGCTGGTAATCCAACAGGTTCAACACAAGTAGATTATCTAGTCGTTGCTGGTGGTGGTTCAGGTGGTGCTGGAGATGGTGGAGGTGGCGGAGGAGGCGCTGGTGGTTATAGAGAATCACATTCAACTTGTGTTTCAGGTCCTTATACAGCAAGTCCATTAGCAACACCAACAGGTATTACAGTTAGTGCTACTACATATCCAATTACAGTCGGTGGCGGTGGAGCTGCTGCTAGTCCTGGCGGATCTCAAATTGCTGGTAACGCAGGTTCAAATTCAATTTTTAGTACAATTACATCTACTGGTGGTGGTGGAGGTGGCGGTGCTAATGAACAGAGTAATGGTATAGGACAACCTGGCGGTTCAGGTGGTGGTGGAGGTAAGGGAGGACCTACATATGGTGAACCTGGTGGTACAGGAAATACACCACCAACAAGTCCACCTCAAGGAAATACGGGTGGTAACGGTGGTGGTCCAGTAACAGGTGTTCCTAGTAATTTTGGAGGTGGAGGCGGTGGTGCTGGTGCTGTTGGTGGAAATGTTCAAGCTCCTTTACAAGGTGGTGATGGTGGAGCTGGATCAACAACATCTATTTCAGGTTCTCCAACAACATATGCTGGTGGTGGAGGAGGTCAAGCAGAAGGTCAACCTGCTCCTGCTCAAGGTCAAGGTGGTTCTGGAGGCGGAGGAGCTGCTGGTACTTCAGGTAGTGTAGGGGTATCAGGTACATCAAATACTGGCGGTGGTGGTGGAGGTGTTGACGCAAATCCAATTGTAGGTGGTTCTGGTGCTGGTGGTAAAGGAATTGTAATTATAAGATACAAATATCAATAATTAAAACTTTTTTATATTATAATATATTATGACAAATGAAACTTTTATAAAAAAATATCAAATAGAAGATTTATCTTTATGTGATAATTTAATTGAATATCACCAAAAGAATAATGAATATAAAAGTTTAGGAAAACTTACCACAGGTGTTAATAAAGATATAAAAGATTCAATAGACGTTCTTTTTTATAATAACTCTAATAATAAATTTATTAAAAATTATTTTGTTAATTTGACTATATTTTTAAAAGACTATATAAAAACTTATAATTTAAATGGTTCATACAATACTAGTGATAGAAATTTAATACAATACTATCCAATTAATGGTGGCTTTAAGTCTTGGCATTATGAGAGAGATAATCATTATAATGGAGAAGTAAATATATCATCAAGGGCGTTTACTTATATGACTTATTTAAATGATATAAAAGATAAAGGTGAAACTGAATGGTACTATCAAAAAGTAAAAATAAAACCAAAAAAAGGTTTAACAGTTATTTGGCCTACAGATTTTACACATTTACATAGAGGTATACCGTCTCCAACACAAGAAAAATATATTGTAACAGGGTGGTTTGTGTTTGTATAATTAAAACTGTTATATATACTATATAATTTTGAAAACGAGGAACATATAAAATGAATTTGAAAAATTACTATTACTATTTTCAATCAGCGTTATCACCAAAACTATGTGATGAAATAATCGCATATGGTAAACAACATCAAGCCGAGATGGCTGTGACTGGTGGTTATAATAGTCAAAATGGTAAGATGTCTAAAAAAGACATTAACAATATGCAGAAGAAAAGAAAATCTGATATTGTTTGGATGGCTGATAGATGGATATACAAAGAAATACACCCTTACATACATCAAGCAAATAGAGATGCCGGTTGGAACTTTGAATGGGACTGGTCAGAGTCTTGTCAGTTTACAAAGTATGGCGTAGGTCAATATTATGGTTGGCATTGTGATAGTTGGGAAGTACCTTATCAAAGAGAAAAGTTAGAAGATGGTACCTATCCAATGGACCACGGAAAAATTAGAAAGTTATCAGTAACAATTTCATTAAATGACCCAAGTGAATATGTGGGTGGTAATTTAGAGTTTGATTTTAGAAATCAAGTAGATTGGGAAAGAAACAAAAAGAAAGCCATAAAGAGTTGTGAAGAAATACGACCTCGTGGTTCGATTATAGTATTTCCTAGTTTTTGCTGGCATAGAGTGGCGCCAGTAACAAGCGGTACAAGGTATTCACTAGTGATTTGGAATTTAGGGTACCCTTTTAGATAATGTATATATAGATGACAAGGAGAAAATAATGGTAGTTACAGCGAACAAAGACATAATGAGAACAGATTGGTACTTTAGTACCCCTGTGTATAGTATAGAGAAACCAGAATGGTTACCGAGCGCTATCAAAGCGACAGATAAGTTTATAGATGAAGCATATAAACGAGAAGCACCAAAACAAAAAGAACGAAAAAAGTTTTTAGGTAATAAAGATTATCTAAAAGTAAAAGACCACGGAATGAGTTATCACTCAACACCTTTAAATGGGGATCCTGGATTAAAAGAATTAGAATCATATATTGGTGCAACCTCTTGGAATCTATTAGATGAATGGGGTTATGATATGAACCAATATACAATGTTCTTTACAGAATTTTGGGTACAAGAGTTTTCTAAAAACGGTGGTGGTCATCACTCAACACACGTACATTGGGATAATCATATATCAGGTTTTTACTTTTTAAAGTGTAGTGATAAAACATCTTTTCCAGTTATGCACGATCCAAGAGCAGGTGCTATGATGACAAAACTGCCACAGAAAGATAGAAGTAAAATTAGTACAATGTCAGATTTGATACATTATAAACCTAAACCAGGAACATTAATGTTCTTTCCTGCTTATGTACCACACGAATTTGCTGTAGATGATGGAGTGGAACCTTTTAGATTTATACACTTTAATTTACAGGCAGTTAGAAATATTGTTGTAAACGCAGCCAAAGGAATGAAATAATGAAAACAAAATTTAAAAATAATCATTTTATTGTGATTAAAGAAGCAATTGATCCTAAAGTAGCAAACTTTGTGTACAATTATTTTTTAATGAAACGACAAGTTGCTCGTACTTTTTTTGATACGAGATACATCTCACCATTTACAACTGAATGGGGAGTATGGAATGATGAACAAGTACCTAATACTTATTCACATTATGGAGATACAGCGATGGAAACTTTACTGTTAGCTGTTCAACCTAAAATGGAAAAACTAACTGGCCTTAAATTAAATCCAACATATTCATATGCTCGTATCTATAAAAAAGGCGATGTATTAGAAAGACACAAAGATAGATTTAGTTGTGAGATTTCAACGACAATGAATCTAGGTGGCGATGATTGGCCAATCTATATTGAAAATAAAAAGAATGTAGGTATTCCTGATGACAAAAAATACTTTGCTAAAACAAATAATAAAGGTACAAAAGTTGTTTTAAAACCAGGTGATATGTTAGTTTACAAAGGTATGATATTAGAACATTGGAGAGAAGTCTTTTTAGGTGAAGATTGCGCTCAAGTCTTTTTACATTATAACAATGTAGAATCAGATGTTGGTAATGCTGAAGAAAACATTTTTGATGGCCGACCTCATTTAGGATTGCCACCTTATTTCAAAGGAATGAAATTAAACAAGTAATTTATTCATAAATAGTTATATGAGTAAATTGGAAGAAAAGGTCAATGAAATTTTAGGCATAGAAAAAA
>Ga0208161_1002051_pt1 | contig 10359 bp, 16 predicted proteins | sample CB_VirMetaG_3_FD_184538 | JGI IMG/M metagenome (GOLD analysis project Ga0208161, IMG submission 184538) | Freshwater to marine saline gradient viral communities from Chesapeake Bay - CB_1508_1S Viral MetaG (SPAdes) (version 4) | ecosystem: Environmental > Aquatic > Marine > Coastal | place: USA... | reverse complement strand
CTTAATTGCAGCAGCAATGCGGGCACAACCTTCATACTCTTCGTGTAACTCGTGGATTTCTAGGTTTTGTTTAAGTGTCGTAATCATATCCTTTCTATCTAAAGTAATATCAAAAATATTACCCTCGTCTTGAACATGGATTTCTAAAATTGGAATAAAACGTTTTTTACTATTTAGATTAGCTAAAGCAGTTTCAACAATAGCCTTAGATATTTTAATATCTTTATTTTGAAGCATTACTTCAAACTCTTCTTGGTTTTTAACCACAATTTTTTTTACCATTAGAATAGGTCTAAAAATTTTCCGTCGCTTTTCTTCTCACGTAATTTACTAAGCTTCTCTTGGTCCTCCAACATTTTTGTTGCTAGATTTTCAAGGTGTTTTGATTTTTGGTTTGAGTAATCATTAACCAACTTATCGTGCTTGCGCTTCTTTCTATCAATTGGGTTTTTCTTACGTTGTTTCATTTGCGAGATACTAAGCTGTAAGGGTCATCATCGTCTTTAGGTTTATCCATTAAACCTAATTCTTCAAGGCGTTTACGTTGGTAATCATCCAACTCCCACTCAACATCGCTTTGATATGTTGGAACGTGGTCTTCAATCCCCTTAATCTGTTTGTCGCTAAATATATCTCCCACTTGTAAGAAATAATGGTTGTAACAAAGTAACTCAATGTTATCCTTATTCCAATTTTTCTTGTTGTTATCTTTGAAGTTAAGTAGTAGTGGTATTTTATAGTCACTTACTCTACGCTCATGAAATTTACATACGGCACATTCCTCAGCTAAATAACCTTCAGTGATAAGTCTGTATTTAAGTTTATCTGGGCTAAATGATGATGCGTCTACTCTACCTTCAATAATATCTAATAAGGCTGGTTCAGGTCCGTCTGCTCTTAAGAATTTGGGAATGCCTTTACCAGCTTGATTTTTATGTTGCTCAAATAGGTTTGGATAACCTTCTTCGGTTGCATCATAATTTTTAGCCCACTTTTTATAATGAATGTAAGAAACATGTAAGTAACGAGCCGCTGCCTTGTTAGACATCGTTACATTCATAGCTCTTAGAATATCTTCCTTACTAAGTGGTTTAGCATCAGGCATTACAATATAATTGTTTCGTTATATGTGTGGTCACCTTCACCAAATTGAACATCTAGTGCTACTTTTTTTTCTGTAGCACTGCATTTAACACAAAATTTATACCCAAATTTAGTTAATCTAAGTTCAGGCATTGGTTCTTTACACACGTGGCAAGGTATCATTTTTAGTTCCTCACTCATTTCAATTTTTTAAAAAAGTTATAAAATTGTTTATGGGTTTTAAAGTGGTATACTTGGCCATTTTCATCTTCTAACCCTAATAAATTACCATCAGCGTCAAATCGATCTAAAACATACCACCAGAAGATGTCAGCTTTAAATGCTCCATATTTTAGCATTACAAGCGTTTCAATGGCATGATATAAGTATTGTGAAAATCCTTGAAGGTCAACTCCGTGGTTTTCATATAATTCGTGTTCTTGTTTCCAAGCTATTTCTATAGTGTCTAATAATTCAATAAATAATTCTTTTTCCCTTTGTTCAACTGATTTAGGGGATTCGGATATGTTTATTTCAGCACCTACAATTTCTTGTAGTTGCTTCCAAATATTTTCATTACCAATCATTTTGATACAGCAAAAATAGATAAAAATGTTTTTAAATCCATTCGTTTACGTCCAGCAAAGTATTTGGCTGCTTGCATTCTAGAAAACGCTCTTACAGTATCAATTGCTTCTTGAGTTTGGTCGGTACGTGAATAAAAATAATATTTTGCCATTTTTCCCTTATTTTAATTATTTCTGAATTTACTAAGAAGTTTTGAGTTATCCAAATGGTTGTGTTCAGCAGGTGAGTCCCATTTACTATTAAAAAACACGTGAGCGTCTAATTCTTTACGTGTCGATTCCGCGCTTTGTTCTGGGGTTTTACGCGTAGCAGCACCAGCAAAATGGTAAAAATTAATATATGCGCGCTTCATAAGATACCCAACGTATTCACATTTGAGAAAAAAATCCCAATCCACTACGTGTGGTGAAGGGTACATTACATCCCAACCACCAACTGCTAAATAATCGTATTTATTCATCATAAATGGTAAAGTAGAACCATTTAATTCGGCTTGTTTGTATTGTGTATCTTCAAAGTCCCAATATGCTTTTAAATCAAATTCCTCAGGTGATTTACCTAAATCTTTAATTATAAACTGAGGGAACATTGATGGGTTAGGTTCAATTTGGTTAGCGGATATTACAACACCTTTTTGTTTGAATTGATTTAGTTTATAATCCCAATTACGGGGGAATACATTATCATCATTTACCACTAATATCCATTCGTGTGAAGCATTATATACACCCCAATTTGTAGCTACAGATAATCCTTGATTTGAACCTAAATCTAAAACGTTTACTTTAGGGTATTTATCTAAAATAGGTTTATTTAATTCATAATAACCATCTACTACAACAATAATTTCATTGTTATTTACTTGCCCTTCAAAACACGATTTAAGACAAATGTCTAAGTATTCTGGTTCTTTATAAGTTGGTATAATTACACTAAACATAACTTTCCCATTTAATTGTTGGTGACATTAATCCTTCCATACAATGTGTAGATAATCCTGGTAATGGAGTAATTACTAAGCGATTTCGTTCTTCTCCTAATTGTAAAAATTTATTATGATCACCTGATACTGAAGTATGGATGTCATAATCTTGATCAAATAATTCTCGAGTAATAATAAAACTACCACAAGTGCTAGGTGTGGTTCTCCAATGATGATTTTCAGTAGTAAAAATTCTAGATACTAATTCATCATACATTGGTAAAAAGTACTTGTCATTATGATCATATAATGAAATATAATGGGGTAATTTATAAGTTGAAAATAGTTCTGTAATTATATTAACCCACCCATCAACATGTAGATAATCGTTTTCAACAAAATAAACTAAATCAGTTGGTTCCATAGGAATATTTTTAGCTATATTCCAGGTTTGAAAAAACGATGATTGATCACTTCCAGCTTTGATTTCGTGTAAAGTGTATTGGTCTTTATATTTTACAATAAAATTATCTTTAACACTACCATCAAATACTACATGTAATTCTACATTTTTGTTTTGAGTAGTTTTTAATAAATTTACAAAACATTTTTCATAATCAAACCAATTAGGACGATTTTTAAAATCATTACCTGAGATATTATAATGTCTATAAAATATATAAATCATTATTTAATTCTTTTAGCAGGCACACCTACATAAATTCCACTATTATCAATAGGTTTAACGATAGCAGCATTCATTCCAATAACAACATTAGATACAACACGAGTTTTTTCACGAATATTAGAGCAACTACCCATATAGACTTTTTTACCAATAGAAACATTACCACCAACAATAGCACCAGGCATCATACTAAAGTAATCTCCTATTGTGCAATCGTGGCCAATTTGGTTACCACGGTTTAATAAAGCATGTTTGCCTATTTTAATATTTGTAGTTAAAATTGAACCTGCTCCAATAAAACTACCTTCACCTACTTCAATATTATCGTCCATAATCTGAACTGAAGGATGGATGAAAGTAAAATATTTGGTTTTTTTAGGTAATTTAGACACAACATCTGCTCTATCTTTACTATCAGCTACAGCAACCATCATTAGATATTCTTCAGGATTAAATTCTGAGATGGGTTTAGCTACTTCATTGGCATATTCTTCATCTACAAAGAATGTTACTTCTTGATCAATTTGACATGCTACTTCTCTAGCATGACCCCCATAACCGAATAATGCTAGTTTCATTGATTATATACTTTAAATTGTGATAAATCAGGATAAGGTAAAGTTAAATCTTCTTGGTGTTTTTTGGTACCATCTATATTATAGAATTGGTTCATTAACAATACACCACGAGCCGCTAATTCAGGCATCATATAAAAGTTCCAACCTAACATATCTAGATTATCATCGTGGTATGAACATTCACGTCTACCTGAGTAACGAGCACGTTTAAACCAATGGTAAGCTTCTAAACTATCAGTTAAAATAGCTCCACCTTTAGATAATTTAAAATGTTTATAAGGGCCTGTAAATGAAACACACATATGTGTTCCTGGTTTGTACATATCAGCTGTAAATGTTAAAGCAGAATCCCATACGTTAGAACCACCTAATTCATACGCTCCTGTAATAGTCTTACCTTCAACCATTTTCCATTTTACTTTTAATCCAGCATGAATAATTTCACAAGGGACTGATGGGTATGTTCGGTTAGGGATTGTGATATACTCTGAGGTAATACTTTTGGTTATATTTTTTTCATAATATAATGCTAAAAATAAAGCATTAGACATATTATCTAATGTTACAGCATATTTAGCCCCTGTATATTGAGCTAGCATTTGCTCAAAATCATCTGTGATTTTATAAATTCCGTTTGCCATGTTAAATAATAGTTACAGGATTATTAGGATATTGATAATGACAAACTCCTTCAATCATGATATTTTTATGGCTACAATCATGTATTTGGTTTTGTTTTACCAATTCAAGTAATTTAATATAAGTTTTTGGAGCAATCAAATGATATTTAGAGAGATTGTTTCGTTTTACGCAATTAAGTAAAAAATCTTCACAAGTCCAATCCTGGATGTATTCCCAAATTTTACCATTATAGTTTTCTAGTGATTGAATGTACTCGTAAGTTTCATCTAAATACTCTTTATCATTTAAGTAATCAGTTTTAGATACATTTATAAAATAAAAATTAGTTTGGGGATAAAAATAGTCAAACAATATTTTAGTATTATCAAAATTATATTTTTCCATTCCTCCATACCCAATTCCATTCATATAGTAAAAATCAGCTTCTTGGATTGGAATATCTAATACTTCAGGTTGTAAAATAACATCTGTAGAGGTTTTACACAACCATTCTATCTTAATCGTTTTACAAAAGTCAAATATAGCATTATCTAAATCAGCTGTACCAAAATTATGACCACGATTATTTTCTAGGTGAATAATAATAGCTTCTGGGTAGATTGAATTTATAACTTCTGCTAGATAATCAATATCTAATTCTTTATAGGTAAAAGCAAATATATGACCTTCGAATTTATCTAATACAGGTTGGTTATGTAATAAATAAGAACCCAATGTTTCTATTGAGTTTCTATTTTCAATATAACCAATTGAGCCGTACCAGCTTTTATTTATTAAATCTTTTAGAATCATAAATCCAACTAGGATAACTTTTAAAAATTTCTAAAATATGTTCGGGATAATATTGTTTAGGATCTACTATTTCAAAACTAGTACCTTCTCGTTTAAAAATATCTTTACCACTTGCTAAACATTCATCAATATGTTTATCATTGTAGTATTCTTCACTATTATATTCAGTGTGTGAAATAGTTTGAATTTTTCGTTTAATAAGTTCTTTACCTCCCATAAATGAAAGGTGCCAACCACTTGCTATTTTATGAAAAAATACTCTTTGTCCTCTAACTTTTTCTAAATTAGCATAATCAGCTAAATACTTAAATGGAACTAAAACAGTACCAAACCAATGAGCATCTTGTAATCCATTACTACGATTATTTATATAGTAATAAAACATCTGCATTACACATACTGTAGGAGTAGTTACATGTTTTACACTGTCTGGGTTAGGGATTTCGTCAACATCACCCATCATAATTACATCATCAGCTTGAGCATCTTGCAAACCTAGGATTAGCCCACTTCGCTGTTGCATTTCTAACATCCAAGCAGCTGAATATGGGCTATATTCTGTATCTTTTTTACTAAAATCGAGACCCTCTGGATCTAATTCAACTGGGAGATAGATAATTTTGTCTTCCCATTGTTTAAAGCGGTCCTTTTGGTTTAAAAAATTGTAAGGTTTAGGTTGGTTAGTGAATGTTCTATCAGCTTCACAAATAACAAATTTATCTACTACCGAATCTAAAATTTTTAATCTTAATTCTAATACATCAAATTCATCCCTAAATGTAAAACAATCATAAATCATAACGTATCGTAATAAGCATTTTGACGTTCTTGCCTTTCAATATCTTTATGATGGTATAAACACCATTCTTCTTCCGCAGGTAAATGTGATAATGTTTTATAACCACTAAGTACCTCATGTACTTTATTTTCCCAACGTATTTCCGGTGTATTTCGGTAAATTCTCCATTGGTAATCGGGGAAGTTTACCCAACCTCGTTCATTAACATACCATTTCCATTGATTAATATGTTGTTGAGTTAAACCTTCTACCGTATTAATTCTAGGGACTCTTACTACATCAACTTCATTTTGTTCTAAGATTTGAGGTAATAATTTCATTACATATTCTGAAATTATTTCATCCGCATCAATCTGGTAGATATAGTCACCTAAACATGCTTCTGTAAGAGCATTTTTCATGTTAGCAAAATGCCCATCAAAGTGATAGTGAATAAATTTAAACAGAGTAAATGTACTTTGAGACTGAGCTCTTAGATAATCTTCTACGGATTTAGAACCATTATTAGAATCATAAAATATAACTATTTCATCTTCCTGTCTTTTGTTTTTAATCAGGAAAGGAAGTAGTCGTTGTATTTCTACTAACTCATTACAAACAGTAACTGCGTAGCTTATTTTCATTGTTCTCTATTAAAAACACCAATATAATCTAAAGCATCCATAAAATCACTTTCTGGGAAATGTTTCATGGTTTCCATGTCCATTTTCCATTTGTAATCTTTACCTTTAATTTTAAACTTTTCACGTTCATCTTCAGGCATAGGAACAGCTTTAACGGCAGCCCACATCCAATTACTCGCTCTAGTACCATCAGCAAACACCATTCCTTTGTTATGCATATTTACTGTATTAGGCATCCAAATTTTACCTTTTTCATCTTCACCCATTAATTCTTTGTACAATTCAGGGAGAATTTCAAATTGTTCTTCAAAAAATTTTTCGCCTTTTTTCATTAAAGAATTAGTAACAAAACCACAACCATAACACATATAGTTTTTGATTTCATTATTTACTTCTTGAACGTAGCAGGCATCTGAGCCGCAACGATCACAGGTTGTTAAGTTATCCATTTATTTTTTCTAATTTAGGTAAATTTAACTTAGGTAACTTTAGTTCTACTTGTTTTGGAAACTCTGGGAGTGAGTTTGTTAAAAGTAAATCTAATTTAGTTTTCATAGCTTCCCAATTAAATTCCGTTTTACTTTTGTAAGCTTGACGCTTAGCCCCATCTAGGAATTTTTTATAGTTTTCAAACATTTGAACCATTGCTGTATTAATTTCCATATGATTAGGACTAAACCATTGAGACTCAGCTAAAATCATATCTTTAGCTACTGATGAAGGGTGGACATTGGTTAGATTACCACCAATTGTTACTACAAATTTTGGATCTAAAAAGTCCATATGACCACTCCAACCACTAACAATAATTGGTTTTTTAGATAAACTAAACTCGAGTAATGGGCGACCAAAACCTTCACCTTTAGTTAAATTAATCATTGCTTTTACTTTAGAATGATTATAAAGTGAATTCATTTCTTCATTAGTAAACTCACCATGAAGAAGATATACGTTAGGTAAATTATTTGAATTTACAGAGTCTCTTATATTTAAAAACTTTTTTAATATTTCTTCTCTATCCATATAAGAGGCTCCAACATGAGAAGTTTTTAAAATTAAAGCGGGTTTATTCTTTTTGTTTTTAAAAGTTTCGTAAAAAGATTTAACTAATAAACCTACATTTTTTCTATCTTCTCCCATTTCACCCGGGAGCCAATGTCCTACAAATAGGAAAGCAAAATCCTCTTTAATATCAAAGTCAATCAAACATGGTTTAGTATCTGGGAAATAAGTGGTAATATCAGCACCTTCAAATAATACTTCAATAGGTTTTTCTATTTTGACTTCACCTAATTTATTACCTTGGGTATCAGTTTTTTCAAATACAGAATCTAAAAATACTTTTTTAGAATGTTCTGAAGAAACTAATGTCATATCCATTCTGTTAACACCTTCAACCCATGAACCATGGACTAAAGTAGTTTCAATTCCTGCTGTAAAACCAATATTATATTTACCTACAGCTTGGAATTCATTTGGGACTGTAATTTGAGCCCAAATATCGGGTTGTTGGGTTAGATTAGGGATAACTAAGTCTAGTAAGAATTTCCATTCAGGATTATCATTACAGAAACCAAATGGTGTGCCACCCCAACGCTGAGATAGCAATTTTACATTGTATTTGTTTGTTTCTACAATGGCTTTAATTACATCTCTAGCTCGGGCACCATAACCCGAGTAAGTATCAAAAGGAGAACTAATTACAAATAACGGCTTCATTAATATAACAATTTATGGGGTAATTTATTTTCTTTTACTTCATTAACGTTTATAAACTCAAAGTGAGTTCTAGGGGTCCAGGTATCAAATAATAATTCCATGTTTTTGATTACTCTTTGACTCATCTGTTGTCCAGTAAAACCAGCTTCTTCACTAGTAGCCCATTTGTAACCTTCCATACCACGACGTTGTCTTTCTTCTTTGTCCATATTATAAAGTTCCATAATACGTTCAGCTGCATCTTCAGGACTACATCTATCATCCCAAATATAAGGAGTTTGAGGTGAACCTACAAGTGATCTGTTAGTAGGGAATACTGGGAATGCCCATTCACCACATTTTTTATATTTACCAGTATGATTTGAGGGGAAATCGGCATCAAATTCAATCCAATTACCATTTTCATCTTCAAAACGCATTTGATCTTGCATACCACCTGTTACGTTTGCAATAATAGGAGTACCTGCTAACATCGCTTCAGTAAGTGATAAACCCCAACCTTCATTAGATGTCAATAAAATTTGAGCATCAGCCATATTGTAAAGGTAATTTAATTCTTTAACACCTATTTTATTAGCAGAATAAATTACATTTTTATAACCAGATCCAAATAAATAATTGGTTACAGCAATAAGATCAGTTCCGGCATCACTAACTATATCGGTATGAAGAATAAAATAACATTCCTCAGCTTCTTCTTTTGGTAGTTGGTCTACAAAATATTTCCATGCTAATAAAGTATCAGGAACAGATTTGCGACGAATATTTCTTGAATTAAAGAATAATAAAAATTTGGGATCAGTTTTAAAAACTTTTTTCTTGAAGTTTTCAAATTCGGAATCAGTAGTTGTAATAGGATAATAAAAGTTACGATTTAAACCATGAGGTACATAATCAATAATTTTATTTTTAGCTTTATCACCTAAAACAAGTTTGTTAATATTAACTGTTTGTTTTGAAATACCCATCAATACATCACAAGACTCGTAAAATGCTTTATTATACATTGGAGCAGGATAATCATCCCAGATATTCAAGTAGATAATAGGGGTTTTTTTACGGATTTCGTTTTCGATTTGAAATAACCAAGTAAAGTATCTAGGATCCGTAATCAAAAAGATAGCATCAATTTTTTCTTGTTTGATAGTATGTCTTACCAACATAGGGTCACCATAACCATCAATAGGAATTACTTTAACCTGAGCATCAGGGATATTGGTTAATTTGTTGACATCTTCACTGATATCAAAAACTTTTCCTTTTTCAGGGTGATTCATAGCACCCCCTAAATTAACCCAATTATATTTGTGGGAAGTATGAACTACTAATTCTTTACCAATATTACCTACACCTGATGGGAGTCTAATATCATCCGTGAGCAATAGAATATTTTTTCTTTGCTCCTTAGGAATATAACCTTCTACCATAAATTAAATATCTAAATCGTTGTGGTTGTGTAATTGTTTTCTAAACGTTTCATCTGTAAGATACAAATGAATTGCTCGATCAGCAAGTTTTTGGAATGAAAACTTTCGCTTTACACATTCGATTTTGAATGTCTCAAATAGATCACTTTGGATCTTTACTGAGGTTAATGTCATATCTTTTTTACTCATAACAATATATTTTGATATACATATATTAACTTTTATTCTCTTATATTTTTATCACACAATTCTTTATTTTCATTAAATGGACAGAATTGACAATTCCATTTACTTGGGTTTTTTAGTTGTGGTCCCATATTATACGAACCATCTTTACTGAAGGCACGTTCAATAAACTCGTTTAGTGCTTTAGTTGCTTTGTTTAGTTTTACTTTACCAGAGGTTGGGACGTGGGTTTGAATTCGTTTTTCAGGGTATTCTCCATCCTCGTATATTTTTCTTTTAACAATAAAGTATTCAATTTCAATATTGTCTACT
>Ga0208161_1002050_pt1 | contig 10359 bp, 11 predicted proteins | sample CB_VirMetaG_3_FD_184538 | JGI IMG/M metagenome (GOLD analysis project Ga0208161, IMG submission 184538) | Freshwater to marine saline gradient viral communities from Chesapeake Bay - CB_1508_1S Viral MetaG (SPAdes) (version 4) | ecosystem: Environmental > Aquatic > Marine > Coastal | place: USA... | reverse complement strand
ACCTTCAGTTTCTCTTTGTTTAATTTCAGCTGGCACCGCTAAAAGATCCTCATCAGACAACTCTGTAAGACCCATAGCGATAACAAGGTCAAATTTAGTTCTATCCGTAGAGCTATAACCTTGTAACTGCCCTAAAAGATCATCAAAAAATATAGCCTCTGAAAAGTCATCTATATAAGCTTTAATTAAACCATCTTGATGCTGTATCAACTTATCATTTACTTGCGTACCTATTAAAGTAGTATTGCTATCAGGATTAGATAAAGCTATAGAGGGTCTTTTTCTTAAAAACGCACTTAAGCCGATAGTTCTAAAATGAGATATTATGCCTATCTTAGTGTACTCTATATTTACAGGATTATGATATAAAACAGCTAACTTAGCAGCAGCTTCCCAATCTTTACGAACATCGTCTGAACGCTTATGATATTTTGCTACATAGTAATTTTGCCTAGCATTGAAGTAAGACCCTTTTAAAAATCTTTTTTTAACTAACATAGCTAATTTTGAACCTTTCCTATCATCTGTAGCATAAGAAGAATCTCCACTACCTTGGTCTATGGAGTCACACCCTGAAGCATATAAATCTTTGATAGGTTCAGTAGTAGGCGCGCCTTGTTGCATCCACACAGGTAACTCTAAAATTTCAAAATCACCTGTATTACTTTTTTCTAATTTTACGCCTTGTATGCGCCCATTAGGTAAACGATCCCAATATATGTTATATTTTTCAGGCTTAGGTAAATTAGAATTATATAGTAAATCAGCTCTTTGTTCAGCTATTTTTTCTTGATTAAAAGTGTTAACACCGGAACGTCTAAAGACTTCATCTATAGTAATAGGATACTCTTGCATTAAACCTAAGAGAGATATAGGGTCACTAGCAGCTAATTTTCTTTCTTTTTCTACACCTTCTAAAGCTAAAGCTACATCTGGACACCCAGTTTTTTCCCAAGTACCAGCAGCTTTTAAATGTACAGGTACAAAGAAAGCGGCTCCAGACTCTTTAAAATCGTATAAACAACCAATGTTATAAGCTTTAGGATTAAGAAAAACTTCTTTAGCTTCATCATTGTTAGCTGTACCACCCGTACCTGCGTATAACACTGTACATTTTTTAATAGTACCCATTACAAACCAAGAACCTCTACTTTCCTTCATACAGTCTCTTAAGTTACCTTTAAGACCTTTAGGTGGGAAAGCAGCAAACTCCTCTATTAACTGTAAGTCAGGTCGTCTACCTCTTGTTTTACCGGGTTCTTTACCATATATAATTTTTTCTAAACGAGATAAATGCCCTCTTTTAGTAGAAGTGCCATCAGGTAAAATTATATCTTCACCAGCTTCTTTGATATCAGCACTATCACCATTTTTAGTTTTCTTTAACTTTAAAGCAGGGTGACGTTCTTCTATAACTAAGTTATTTACTTCTAATTTACGCCAAGCTTCATTAGTTAAATCCTCATTAGTAGAAGAAACAACTATATTACTTTTAGGTATGAGTCTGTACCTCCTATCTATGATGCAGTTCATCATAAAAGTTTTAGCTATACCCCTGGCACCCATAATCATAACATCTTCATTTGCTAACATACATCTCCAGGCATAATCTAAGAAATATCTATCTATATTAGAGTAAGATGCTAAGCCAAAGTTAAAAGCCCCTGTGGGTTGTTTATTTTCATCGTAAATAGGAACTTCAAACACGAAAACATTTAACCAATAAACAAATAAAGGGTTAAAATATTCTCCATTAATTTCTATACCATAAGAACAAGCTTGTAAAAGTTCATTGTACCACTCTTCCATATCTAAACTATCAGGGTGGTAATCAGGTATTTCACGCCATTTTGTAAGCTCAGGTGGTAAAGGTCTATACACTAAATAATCAGTAAGTCTTAATTCATGTTTTCCATCACGAACACCTGTTAAAATAGGTACTGCATTAGTAACATTAAAAGTGCTATTCCAAATTCTACCATTTTCTTCTTTAAGAAAAGGCAGATCAAAACGATCATATTTGAAGTTAGTTTTTAAAACTTGCCAAGATTTTTCCATAACTATACATTTTTAGGTATACAAAAACCAGAAAATTTTCCATTAATATCTATAATAGCTCCACAACCATAATATAAAGGATTATTGAAAATTTTTTGTCCAGTTAAATTTAAATCTTTATTTGCTGTGTTAGCGTAAATGCGTATACCTCTTTTAAACTTTTCATCTTTACTTTTCATATATAATTCATAAAAAGAATAAATTACATTACCGGATTTATGCACCCACTCAAGTAAGCTACCATTACCATAAATTTCTGTAAAGCTACCAAAATTATCTATAATTTGTATACGTGCCCTAACACCTCTAGAATGTTTAAATTTATTGTTATAATGCCCATAAGACATTTTAAAAGGTAAATACGGGTCCCCCTCACAATTCTTACTTATTAAAGGTAATTCTGGAAACATTTGTGTTATAGCTAGCCTTAAACTATTTAATATATTTTCAGATTTTTTTAATTTTATTTTGTGATTGTTAGCCCACATAACATCAAAATCTTTATACTTAAAAGTGTGCCAGCTTGCTATGCTGTATATAACTTCTTGCGATAAAGTGTTTTTAATCACAACATCAAGTTTGTTTTCCCAACAATACCAGATATAATCAAAAAAGCATTTATCTAAATTAAAAATAGGTTGATTTTTAGCCACAATAGGTTGTACAATATTTACCCAGTATACAAACATAGGATTAAAATATTCCTCATCAATAATAACACCTTTAGAAATGGCTTCTAGGAAGTTTTTGTTTGAGCGGTTTTTCTGCTCATTTGGGAAAAACAGCTCTGCAGGAAAAGTTCTTTCCTTCAAATAATCTTTAATATCGATGCCCATGACTATAAAGTAGCTGCGTTTTTCAACAAGTTACCACGTTCTAAAGCAGAAGACTTTTTATTAGCTCTAACTCTACCAGTATTTTCTAATTTTTTAGCAGATTCTTGGATACTAATCTTCATCTTCATAAATTCATCTATCTGCTTAACCATGTTACCTAAGATTTTTTCATTAGACACAAAAGTTACAGCTCCACTGGCGGCATTAACGTTGCGTTCTATAACAGGGGTAGCATCTTCTAGGGTAGTGCGAAGTTGATCTATCTTTTCATCTATAACTAATAAAGCCCTTTCAGGAGCATTTTCATTATACATATTATAAGCTTCCATTGCGGCATTTACCAATTCTTCTTCAACTTTACTAAGCTTATCTTTTTTAATCGCTCTAAACGCTGTATTAAATGCTTGCTCGGGTTTTTGTCTATAGTCCAAGTCGCGCATAGGGTTATCAGAGCTAAGATCACAGCAATAAAATACATAAAGGAGCATCCGCATAGACAGATCCTCCTGCTTATTTTTCTTACCGTAAGCCACAATATTATTAAATTCTTCAATTAATACAATATTAGGGTCTATGACCACTTTACTATCTTTTAGTGTAAATTTTACCATATCACATTTAACATTAACATATTTTATAAACTCTACTTTTAAACTCTAATCAAATCTTTAGTAGAAAAAGTTTGTTCTTGATATAAACCATCTTTAGTAAACCAATAACAAGTTATACCTAAGAGCTTTTGTAAGCCTTGATCGTCTCTTAATCTAGCTTTTTTAATATCTGCTACTAACATAATAGGTGCATTAGATAATGCTTTAATAGTAACAACGTCTCCGGGTGAAAAGAATATCTTATCCATATTTTTTATATTTAGACCAACGGCCATTTTGTAACTGATCAAGATCTAAATCATCTATATCTGCTTTTAACAGCTTAAGGTCATCTTCACTTAAAACATTACTATTTATTTTAGGTGTAGAACTAATAACTGCTTCAGCATCAAAAAACTCTGCATCTGGAAAATCATCTAAGTGTAAATCATCTAAATTGTCCATAATATTTATTTTAACCTATTTTAGTAAAAATAAATAAATACACAAGGCTAACCCTTAAACTTAGAAGTAATAAAAAATAAAGCTGGATCAACAGGCTTTAAAGGATCATATTCATCTTTAAATCTTTGTACTCCTTCTGGATCTTTTACTCTCTTATGCCCCTTTTCCCAAAAATAAGCTAAAGTGTCAGCATTTAAAGGTTTAGCTAAAGTATCTTTTAAAGGTGCCGTACCTATGTAATAATCAGATAAAGCTAAGATATGTTGTTGAGCAGGGTGCAAATAAGTTGCATTTTTGTGCCTTGCAGCATCATTTAACCATGCAGGTGTAGACTTACCTAATTTTTGATAAAGTTGTTTAGCTCTGTTAATTGCTGTTTCTAAAGAATCTGGTTCAAATTGGTATAGTCCTTGAGCCGGACCACCTCCCTTTTGTGGTATATTTTCTAATTTACTTTCGTGATAAGCAACAGATTGTAAAAGCTTATAAATCTTTTGTGGGTTAGAATTTGTCTTTTGAGCTACAAAATTAGTTATTTCATTAAAATCTTGAATTGGAGATATAGCTTTAGCTTCTTCTATAACATTACTCCCTGCTAAAAGAGGATTTTTAGGTGGTTGAGGTAATAAACCCCCATCTTGATATTTTCTAACCTTGTAAAGTATCATAATTAAGCTATTAAGCACCCATACAAATAAGCCTCTAAATTACCCATACATAATTCTAAAGGCACAGTGTAGGTACTGTATTCTGGTTTTAAAAATGCAGATGCACCGTTACTAAACAATAAAAGGGCTGGTGCCCCTAAACGTTCATATCTAAATACATATTCATAAGCAGGGCTAGAAATTCTTTCCCACCCTAGGGCTAATAAACCCGATTCTGTTAAATCATTATAAAATGGCTCCATAAAAGTTTTTGCTATAGTAGTAAAAATCTTTTATAAAATAAGGGTAAAGTTGTTAATTTAATATTTTAAAGGATCAAAACTTTTCACTTTATTTAAATAATCAGAGTTTAACCTTACTTCTCCTGGTTTTCTATTAGAGCGTCTAATGTAATAATTTACAAATTCTGGATTAGTCATTTTATTGGGGCTGTTATACCCTACAACTGCAGCTTCTATTGCTTCTGCTTCAGATAAGTCTGGGTACTTTGATTTCACTTTAAAATAATTTTCAGCTAAAATCGCTAAAGCAGCTTGTGAGCCATAAAAATATTCATCAGACTGTGAAGAATTCATACCATATAAATCACTTTTATTTACCATATCTTTTAATGCTGGACGAACTTCTTTTATAGAAAACGGCCCAACTGAATTAGGCATTATTGACACAGGATTAGTAAAAGAGTTATTATATGTTACATATTTATCCCTCTCTAGTTTTTGATCGTTTATTGCTTTTAAACGTTTTAATTCCGCTTGGTACTTATTGTAATCATTTGGGTACAGCTTTTTTGCAGCAACTTCTAATTTCCATATAGGCTCTTGATACTCATTAGTATTTTTTTGCGTATTCTTTAAATGTGTATAGGCGCTATCAGCAAGTTTACCCATTTGTTTTACGGCACCCATTGCAGAATTATCAGTCCAAACTCTTTCTTTGTTGTAAGCTTTAAAATTACTTTCTGCATTAGCAATGCCTGGTAAATATTGCGCTAATCTATTTAAAGTTGAAGCTGGTACATGGTATTTATCTTGCAATTCAGGTATTATTGCATTTGTGCCTTTTTCTATATTTTCTAATATTTTCTTTCTTTCCCAATATTCAGGTGTTTTATTTTGTGAGTCAGCTAAACCAAAAGAAACTGCCCATTTTTGAGTGTCTCTTTCATCTAATTTAGTCTTATAATTTTGCTCTCTAGCTTTGTACATTTCAAGCACTCTTTCAGGAGTATTTAACCCACGTCCTTTTGGTATCACTACTACATCATCATCCCCAAAGTTATAATTAGTTTCAATGTTACCCATACTATATAACACTGGTTTATTTTTATAATAACCAATTACAAGTTGAGTATGACGCGGATACATTTGGTTACCCCTATTTTCTTTAGAACTAACTCCATAAGCCCCTCTAACATCACCAGTTAATACATAAGAACCTATAGGAATAGCTCTGTTTGTATCTTTGTAGCGTTTCACATCACCTAACTTTAAAGCTTCAATATAAGAAGGTAACTCCCAAGTATCTATACCAGAATTCTTATTAAAATCAAAAGTAGCAGGGTTTGCATCTTTTAAAAGGTCTCTTAAAGGTTGGTAATCTTTTCCAAAAAAAGGTTTTAAAAATTCAGTGTCACAATTTTTGGCCCCGGCGCTACAGTACGGCCCTTTATTTCCTAATTTTTTATCTGTTTTCTCTTGTAAATTTTTTCCAAAATTTTGTAAATCTGTGATATCTTGATCTGTTAAATCAGCTAAATTATACAATTTTTGTGGTCTATTTATAGTTCTAGCTTTAAAAGATGTTTCTGCTGGAATTTGTGTATCTTCTTCCGTATAATAAAATTTATTATCTACAGTCTGTTTGAAATTTGGTTGTATTTGAATTGGTTGAGAAGTTGCAGGTTTATTTTGTAAAAACAATAATGGCCCTTTTCCATTTTGAAATTTTTTAACGTATAGTATCATAGCTTAATTCCATTTTTTAGCATTCCTAGCAAAATTAGCGCGCTTAACAGTAGTAGAGCTATAATCTTCTTTATTACTCAAAACCTTGTTAGCAAATTCTTGTACACCCATACCAGCTCTTTTAGCTGCAGCTGTAAACTTACCCTTATTTTCTGGCTTGATAAATATACCACCCTGTTCTTTACTTTTTATAGGACTTTTCCATGCCCCTCTTGCAAAAGCTTCAGCAGCCGAATCTGTGTCAAAATAAAATATTTGTTTAGTCTTTAAAGCTTCAGCATAAGGATCTTCTGGCTCATACCAACTACCATCAGGTCTTTGAAAAAGAGTGGGAAAAGCTTTGTTATCACCGCTAACAAACAAATGTGTAGAAGGTTCTTCTTCCCCTTCTAAATAAGTAATACCAGTTCTAGGTGCATATTTTTGCACTAAAGCTAACATTTGTTCTTGAGTAGCATTAGCAGGAACTTTATAAGAAGCTTCTTGTAAAGCTAAATTCCCTAAAGAAGGTAATTTATTTCCTGTCTGATATTTTTTAGTATAAAGTATCATACTATTTTCGTGGTATATATTTGTGATATTTTTGAAATATATTAGCTTCTTTTAATAAGTAATCATTTCTAAACTTTACTGCTTCTGGATCTTGCGATTTATACCAATCTATTTCCATGTTTACACTTGGGTGATTTTTAGCTTTTAAAAATCTTAAAGTGTTTGGTTCTACAGAAGTGCCGTGATAAACATAGTCTACTTGACCAGGTGTCATCCCCTCTTCGTTTTCATGTTTTACTAAACCAAACAAACCCGGTCTATTGTTTCCAGTTTCTAAATTCTCTATATCTTTATTTTTGTTCTCTTGAGGAGTTAACGTTGGATCCCAACCTTGGGCTTCATAAAAATCTTTAGGCTTGCCATTATTTTTCCAAAGATATTTTAAATCATAATCAGGGCTTTTAGGGGCTAAATTACTAGGTAAGCTTTGCCTAAAATGGTTATATTTGGAACTAAAAAAAGGTTTTTTAACTCCGAAATTACCACCTGTCTGATATTTTTTAATATAAAGTATCATTACTTTTTATATGGTATATTTAGAACTTTAACACCTTTATATTTAGTGTTTAAAAGCGCTTTGTTTATCGGTATCTTATCGTCTTTTTCTGGATCTATATACCAATATTGACCTACTCCAGGTGCATCTGAAGAGTATTGTATATATGGTTTTTCATTTTTAATTATTTCTTGTTGTTGCAACCTTTGAAATGCAGGGCTAACAAAAGTGCTTTGGTCTTCTACATAAGGTTCTATTTTGTTAGTATTCCAAATTCTTGGCCCCCAAGTTTTAAAATAGTTATCATTGGGCGAACCATCAGGTTTTTTATTTATACTTTTGTAATAATTATCTCTACCCGTATTTAACAATATAGTTCTATCATTTGTAGGTAAAGACATAATATTTTTGCCATGTTGTTGCCATAAAGAATTTAACTTATTTTCAAGTTCTGGAGTCCAATCTACAGATCCAGAAGTGGCATCTTTAGTAAATTTTCTTTTGTTATAAGATCCCCTATTTTCTAAACCTTGCCCAGTTGTTTTTTGTAGATAAGCATCTAGTAAATACACTCTAGGGTCTTTACCGGTGTTATACATAAAATCTAAAGCTGCTGATTTCTCTAAAGCTGTAGGAAAAGTTTTTAACAAAGGGTCTTTACTTAACGTTTCAAGATAGGTTCTATAAGAGGGATCAGTTTTATACTGTGGTAAATCAGAGCCTCCTGGGCCGCCCATATGAGCTTCAAAACCCATAATACGGTTTTTAATTAAATTTACACTATCTTGTTGAGATAGTTGTCTGCCACCTGTCTGAAACTTTTTAACCTTGTAGATAATCATATTTATACAGATTTTTAATTTTTGAGATAATAACAATATCCCCCTAAAAACTCAGGGGGATAAAAGTAAGGTAAGAATGTAAAGGCCCCGGGGTAGATGAAAAGGGGAAATGTTTATTATTTGTAGAGAATACCACCTTTTTTATTTGCTGATACACCTTTAAAGGCTTCTTTACCAGTAAATGGAGTACCTCCAAATATGCGTTCAAGTGTTTTATTTTTTAATTTTGAATTTATTATTTCTCTGTTTTTTTTAAGTTCTGCTGGTGACATGTTTTTTATGTCCTCTAAAGATTTGTTTAAAGTTCCCCTCATTTCCATTAGATAATCAATGTCAGAGGCTGTATTAGCCCAATCATTAGGGTCATCAAAGCTTTTATAGTGCTTTACGTCACTACTAACAATATTTTCGCGTTTATTTATGTTATCAAGCTCGTATTTTAATCTAGGGCGTTTTACGGGGGCTAATTTTTCTTGATCAATGGAGGTAAATTTGTTTTTTGGTATATCAGGCTTGTCTAATTTATACAGTTCTTTAAAATCTTTTTCTATTTTAGAAGCGGCTTGAAATGGGCCATATTGTTTCATGTAATTTCCTAAATTTTCATTTACAAAAGCATCTTTCAGTTCGTTGTAATATTTCAGTTCTTCTACGTAATTATTAAACTCAGTTTGATTTAAAAAATTATTTTTTGTTAGTTTAGGTTGTGAACCAAATTCAGCTAAAGCCCCAAGCTCGGAATTAAAGTTTTTACTTATTTTACCTGTACCAGCTCCCATAGCAAACATATCCTTTGCCATATACTCTGCTAATTTGCCTTTAGGGATCCCTTGAGCTGCAGCTCCTACCCCAGCAGTTCCTACTGTCATTAAAGCTCCTAACCCTTTTGTAGCTAAATCACTCTTAGTTTGTTGCCCTTTTAAAGCTTTGATATCTTCTTCATAACTAGTAGGAAAGATACTATCCTCAGATTTTGTGCCAAAAAGAGCCATATCTACATCACCTAAGATTCTTAAAGGATTCTCTAAAACATTTAAAGGCCTTTGTAAACCTAAACCTATAGTTTGAGCAGTAGTTCTATTATTGTACAATTCAGCATCTTTTTTAGCTTGAGCTTCTTCTTTTAAACCTCTGATAAGATCAGCTTGATATTCCGGTGTAGCTTTATAAGCTGCTATATCTTCTTCTGTTTGTAAATTCTTTAATCTAATAGGAACTTGAGCAGTATTATCCCTTACAGCCGTAGGTGGTTGTCGCTTAATTGGAGTATTTTTACCGGCTGTAGTTTTACCAAACTTTTCTACATAACCAGCTGGTGGTATATATTTATACCTTTGCGTAGGTGCAGATTCTGCAGGAGCTACAAATCTAAAAAGTTGACCGCCTTGTTGTCCTTTCTTAGTGTATAAAAGCATGGTTAGTTATTTTTGTAAGGTGTGTTAACTATTTCTAAATTTTTATAAGTTGTTGTTGCTACATTTTTGTTTATAGGTGTTGCAGTGCCTTTTTGTGGGTTTACATACCAATATTTAGCAGGTCCTGGTGCATCTTGGGAATACTTTATATAAGGTTCTATAGGCATTTTAACTTTAGTTGTTTCTTGTTTTTGTGGTAAAGTCTCTGCAGGTGTTTTTACTGGCTCTGATTGTTTTTTGCTTTGTAAATCTTGCCAAGCCTCTTCAGATTTTTTACCCCACACGCCGTCAGCTTTACCTATATTATAACCTGCATCTATAAGCTGTTGTTGTTTATCTACTATTTCTGGGTTAGGTTTGTATTTTACACGCTCTACTGGTTTTTTGTATAAAGGGATATTTCTTAAAGCATCTCCTGCTCCTACAGGAACCATATCAATAATATGTGGATAACCTAATCTGGCATGAGC
>Ga0208161_1002047_pt1 | contig 10389 bp, 13 predicted proteins | sample CB_VirMetaG_3_FD_184538 | JGI IMG/M metagenome (GOLD analysis project Ga0208161, IMG submission 184538) | Freshwater to marine saline gradient viral communities from Chesapeake Bay - CB_1508_1S Viral MetaG (SPAdes) (version 4) | ecosystem: Environmental > Aquatic > Marine > Coastal | place: USA... | reverse complement strand
CGAGCGAAGAATATGAGAGGATTTGAGAATTCAGTTCGCTCAGCTGAGAAAGGTAGAGCACTAGGATTAGGAGTCCTAGGATGGCATACTCACCTACAGCAAAATGGAATACCGTTCGACTCGCTTACCGCTCAATTCGAGACTCGTAGAATATTTTCACAAATAAAGATTGAATCTGAAAGGGCAAGTAGAGACATGGCAAAAGAATATGGAGAACCTCTTTGGTGTGTTGGCACCGGTATGAGAAACACCCACCTAAGAGCAGTTGCCCCAACTGTATCCAACTCAAAGTTAGCAGGTAATGTATCACCAGGTATCGAACCTTGGGCGGCAAATGTCTTCACTGAGCAAACTGCAAAGGGAACATTTATTAGAAAGAATAGAGAGCTAGAAAAAGTACTGAGAAAGATTGGCATTAACACTAAAGAAACTTGGGATAAAATTCTTGCAGACGGCGGATCTATTCAAGGAATCGATGAATTGGATAATTGGGTATATTGCGATGGCAAAGTTGTCAATGTATCTGACGTTAAAGAAGGAAAAGAAACCGATTCGGTTAAGGAAGTATTTAAAACATTCAAAGAGATTAATCAATTGGAGTTAGTTCGGCAGGCAGGAGTAAGACAGCAATATATCGATCAATCTGTTTCGCTTAATCTTGCTTTTCCTTCAGTTGCTTCGCCAAAGTGGTTAAATCAAGTTCACCTGGAAGCTTGGAAACAGGGGATAAAGACTCTATATTATATGAGAACTGAATCAGTTCTAAGAGGAGATATTGCACAGGCCGCTATGGTTGACTGCATTGCATGTGATGGATAATTAATTAGATTACAGAGAAGAGAGCCGCTAGTTTAAAGCTAGCGGCTCTCTAGTTTAAAGATCAATATAACGTTTTACGATAGATCTATAATGATAAATAATAAAAAATAGACTGTAATGCAGTATCGCTTTAAATACTTAAAGAATTTCAATAGCTACATCTATGAGCAGGACATGATGGGAATGGACCAACCTGCATCCGCTCCAAAGGAAATTAAATATACATTTATTTTTATTGAAGAAGGGGATGAAGGTGAAGACCGATATCCAGATGGAACGTCATCTAGCATTTACCCAACCTATTCTATTAATAAGTCTGATTTAGAAGAATGGGCAAAGGTCAATGTTAAAAATGTTGGAGATGAAAAGGGACTAAAGAATCTTGACATTAAAAAAGAATCAGTGATAGATTACATCAGTGGAAAAAAGACTGCAGTTACGCCTGAAAATAAAGATTACATCATATCATTTAAAAACCAGGTTAAATCAGAGCAGGTTGGAAAAAGAGTAGGAGACACTGAGGTTATATTCTACCCAGATGAGAAGGCATTTGGAACCGACAAAGTAGATGTAACCTTTATAATAATACCTAAAAAATGATATCTTCATTTCTAGAATATATATCCGAGAACAGGGATCCGGGTCAATCTAGGATCATTAAGTATGCGGATGATGTCATCAATATTGTATCTAAAATTAAATCTGAGGGTGATTCCTATGTTGAATCTAGGGAATTAGAATACGATGACTCTAATAAATTTGATCTAGTTGTACAAGTCAAGAAGAATACAGATCCTAATCTAAAGATGGATTCACACTTTCATCGTCTGCCTTGGGAAAAAATAAATTTCGATCGATATGGATTTGCAATAGATGCTAATACCAGGATCGATAAGATGGATCTAATGATTCCTGAAATTATAGTTACCCTAATCGTGGATCCTAATCGAGAGCCTGATCTATATAGTGAGCTTAGGTATCGTCTTATTGACATAATATCTCATGAAATAAACCATACTGATCAAATCGGATGGAATCGAAAGCCATTTAAGGTCAGACCGAGTTCAAATTCAGATCGAAACGGAGCAAAAAATAGCTTTGAATATTTTCTACTTCCTGACGAAATTGAATCAATGGTCAAAGGAATGTATGTAAGATCTAAAAACGAGGATGTAGAAATAGATAAAATATTTGACAAGTACCTACATCCTTTTCTAGAGAGCGGCAAAATAACTCAGGATCAATATCTAACGGTTCTAAAAGCATGGGTAGAACATACTCTTGAAAATTACCCGGACGCTAAATTATCAACCTACAGGGAAAAAATAAACAAAATAGTAGACCGGATCTAGAAACCTTTGTATCCTACATAGTATAATATCAAAAAAACTTTTATACTATGAACAATTTTGAACAATTCAAATCAAACGTCGAAGAGATTAAAAATTCTATCTTTGGCGAAATCGATTCCCTAATCGAAAAAATGGAACAGAGCGGAGACGTTGAAAAGTTCTATGAGAAAGGTGTTAGAAGCGCAGCTTCACGTCTTAGAAAGGAACTTCAAAACGTTAGAAAGGCAATTCACATGCCTACATTCAGAACTCAAATGACTAGAATCAAAGATGCTGCAAAAAATCTTAGAGATTCTATGACTCAATCCTAGACCTTAAATAATTACTTAAATAAAATACTAAAAAAGATACACAATTATGACCGATTTTTTTGACTTATCAAGCGACAATTTTGTGAATAGCTCTAGCAGCTCGCAAAGAAAAACAGATCCAAACATCTATAATCCAGATCCGGGTGCTTATAACGGATCCTATAAATCAGTTTTTAGATTTATTCCATACATTTTTGACAAATCTAAGAGCAAGTACACTAAGTACTCTGCTAAATTCTGGAACCCTCTAACTAAGGAGGCTCTATATGTCGATTGTCCATCTAATGTGGAAAAGCCATCTATTTTATGGGATCTTGAAACAGTGATCAGATCGTTAAAATCAGAAGAGCCTGAATTACACGAGCAAATGTCTTCTCTCTTCTCGCGATGGCATACCCATCATTCTCCAGTCTACATTAAAAAGGATCCACAAAGATCTGAATTAGAAGGAACGATCAAGATATTTAAATTCTCGGCCCAGATTAATTCCTTAATTGAGGCTCAAATTAAACCTGAAGAGGACGAGTTGCTTGATTCAGTTTCATCGGTTAATCCGTTCCATCTATTAGAAGGAAAAGATTTTCTATGTGTAGTAGGAAAAAAGACTAAGCAATTCAGAGATTGGAGCAAATCTAAATTCATGGACGACGTTACTCCTTTTATGTTTAAAATTGGAGAGAAGTCAGTAGTTGTTGAAAACAATGAGAAATCAGTGAAGCTAGTTCAGGAATTTATGAAAAAGAATACTCCTGAAATGGATCAATATTTCCACAAAGAATGGGACGAAGAAACATTCAACAGAGTGGCTGAGGCAATCATTTCAACCGTCTCAAATAGAGCAGTCTTAAACATGCTTCTAGAGAAGACCCGAGATCACAAAATGAAAGAATTAATTCAGTCTAAACTTAGTGGATCTGTTTCAGCTCGTCCGTCTCAGGCTCAGTCTAAAGCTGCTGAATTAGACAGCGATCTTGAATTTACTTCAAATGATGATCCGTTCACTGAACCGGCAACTGCCGCATCATCTAATTCATCAAGTGAGTCTGAATCTGATGATTACGATTCTCTATTTGCAGATCTATAAAAAAAATAATTAAAAGATGTCAGAGGAAATTATCAAAGAAAACAAAGAAGTTACTCAGGAAGCCGCTCCAAAAGCAGTTTTGCTTGGATCAATATCCTATAACGAGCAGGAAGATTACGAAAAGTTTATAGAAAACTTAGATGTTAATCAGTCAGTATTTGTACTTATTGCTGGCGCTAATTTTGCACAATCAAAAGGAGCGTTTAATTTAGAAGAATCTGAATTAATATCAAAGGCAATCAAGACTATTAAAAAAGCTTCAGCAAAACCTGCACAGGAGTCCGAGAAAACAGAAGATTCAAAAAGTGAAAACTAATGGACTTTATAATAGATGGAAATGCATATCTGAATGTAGCAATTAGCGTTACAAAAAATATTGCCTATAGAGACAAAACTATAGGAGCAAAATATTACGTTAATGATATATTCAATGAAGGCAAATCCATCCTAAAACAGGAAGTAAAGATCCAATTTAGAAATTTCTGTCTAAACTATCTAAACTCATTAATTGCACCGGTTGGGAATAATCTCAGCCGCGTGCATTTGGTGTTTGATTCTAAGAGTTGGAGAAAGGACTATACTCAAGAATTTTTTCAAGAGTCTAATTTTGAAACCAGCGTTGCTCCATCTGAATTTAAGTATAAAGGCAATAGAAAGAAAGATGACAAGATTCACCTGTTCTTTGAATATTTTCAGGATGAGATTGCTCCTAAACTAGTCGAAGAGGCAGGGATAAACTACTATAGAATAGATTCAACTGAAGGGGACGACATAATTGCATATCTGTGCGAGATACTTAATGGCGACATTATGATCTACACGGTAGATAGCGATATCAAGCAGCTTACCTATTCCCTAAAGAATAACGTCATAGTCATCTATCCAAAGCAAATGTCAAAGCATAAAAAGCTTTGTGTACCGGACCAATTTAACCCGAGCCATGCGGTAGATGAAGTGGACAACTTCTTTTCTCTAAATGAGTCTCATATCACGCTCCCTGCAATTGATCAAACTGTTAAAACCCTAAAGAGTCGAGAATATGTTGAATATGTAGTCGATCCGGTTTCTGAAGTTTTCTATAAAATATTTAGAGGAGATAAAAAGGACAATATTCCAAAAATGGATAGAATGACTCCTATAAAAACAGACCGTCTGATTAAAGAGATTAGCGAAAGATACGGCAAGAGTTCATTATCCCTACTTGATGAGCAGGACGATAAATTCATAAGTTTCGTAGTCGAAAAAATTAGCGTGCTAAATAAGATAAGTGATATAGATAAACTGAAAGATATTAGAAAGCATTTTATATTCAATTCTAAAATCATAAGGCTCTCCTCTTCCCTGTTTCCAAAGAGCGTTGTATCAAATCTTAAGAAAGATATAGATCAAAAGAAATTTAAGAATTTTAGTTCTAAAAAATTTAGTAATATTAAAAATAATCCATCATTAATATGAAACCATTATACGAAAGAGTATTAATAAAACCAAAAGAGAAAGAAACCAGAACATCTGGAGGAATCATGCTACCTGAAAAAGCAGTAAAGCGTCCAAATATCGGAACCGTAGTTGCATGCGGAGACGGCTCTCAAAATAATCCGATGAAGGTTAAGCCTGGGGATCTTGTGATATGTAATAGATATGCCGGAGCCGAGATTAAATATAAAGGAGAAAAGCATTACATGATTATGGCAAACGAGATCATGGCAATATTAGACGATATAAATGATATTGAGCTAGATGAATTTGAATAGTGTTAAATTTGATTTTAACGACATATTAATATGTCCCGCAGTTCAGACTACAATCCCTTCGAGAGAAGGGATTAGTACTTATTATCCAGACGGTAGTTTACCGATAATTACTGCTCCAATGGACACCGTAATTTCAGGCGAAAATGAGCACCAATTCAGATCAAATAGGATCATACCTTGCCTTCCAAGAGGAGAAAGGGGAACCGATATGGCGATCCACTCCTACTCCCTAAAACAGATCACAGATCTTTATCATTCAGGGGACCTAAAATTAGGTCGAGGTTACTTAATAGATATTGCTAATGGTCATATCAAAGATCTAGAAGACGTGACTAGGGGCATCAAGAATGATTACGGTGATGACATCTGGTTGATGGTCGGTAATGTTGCCCATCCAGAAACATATACATTGTTATCAAACGCCGGGGCAGATGCCATTAGAATAGGAATCGGCAATGGCGCCGGCTGTCTAACAACTCAACAAACTGGAGTAGGCTATCCAATGGCTTCCTTGATCCAGGAGTGCTACCATGAATCGCTATCGCTTGATGCTCCTGCTAAGATTGTAGCAGACGGTGGAATGAAGTCCTATTCTGATATTATTAAAGCTCTAGCTCTAGGAGCAGATTACGTAATGTTGGGTTCAATCCTCAATAAAGCTCTTGAAAGTTCTGCCCCATGCATGTATGAACTTAACCATATATCCGATCGTCCAGTATATCATGAATGTACCTTTGACGAGGCACGCGATATGTATCATGCAGGCAAAAGGATACTTAAGAATTTTAGAGGCATGTCGACTAAAGAGGTTCAAAGGAAATGGGGAAATGAAAAAATAAAGACATCAGAAGGAATTTCAGAAGTCAGAGAAGTGGAATACACGCTATCAGGTTGGGTTGAAAACTTTGAGCATTACCTAAGATCTTCCATGAGCTACACCGATAGCTCAGAATTAAGCCAATTCATAGGAAAAGTGGCAATCAACAGAATAACAGAAAATTCCTATTTAAGATTTAAAAAATAACCCAATGAAGAAATATCTGGTAATATTTATATCAGCCTTTGCCTTAGAAGTAGGCAGCACTATGTACATAAGTTCAGTTGCTAATGAAGATCTATCCACTACCGCACTGTGGGCCTTTCTAGGTCCATTTATAGCCTTGCCATTTGCTGGCTTTGTAGCAGATGAAAAGACCTGGAGGGGAAGATTCTATTTAGCTCTGTCTAGTAGCCTAGGATACACTGCAGGCTCCTTAATCTCAATGTATTTCATATTAAAAAAATAAAAAGTATAACCATGAATAAAGAACTCTACACAATGTTAGAATCAATGGCTAAAGCCGAAATTGCCAAAGCTAAGATGTCGCTTAAACTATTAGGTGAACATCCAGCCGGAATCGGAGATCACTCTACAGATGATTTTTATAAAAATGCAGATGAAGCCCTGGCTAAATTGGCTGAAGCTCAAGACAAATTAGAGTGTCTAGAAAAAAATTATTCACAAATAGTTAAACTTTAGAAAAACATTTAGTATAATATATTTGTTACTTAAACAAGACGTTCTTTAACATACTAAGAAACTAGGTTCGCCTTCGGAACCAGTCTTCGGACAAAGGATAAACCAGAAATGGGATAAATCAGGAGCCTTATGGTTAGGGTTCTTGAGATGCAAAAACAGCTTGCTGTCTAGCATTTCGCAGAAAGGTATCATGATATCTGCATCATGGCAGCTTAAATCCCACTGGGTAAGTGAGCGGTGTAGACGATCTGACAGGCAGGTCGTTGAGATGGAAACATCAATAAGAATTATGATAGGTAATAGTAGTACTGCTCGCCAAGCGGGAAGCCGTTACTAATTAGAACTCTATTATGCTAGTAGAAATACTGTGTAAATTGACTCTAATAGAGATTAAGCCTGGCCGCTGAAATCAGATAGGCGTAGTACCTAAACTACTCAAAAGGTAGCACGGTACATTACACTCCACGTGTCGTCTGTCATCTACCTGAAACCTTTTTTATGAACAAGAAAAGGTTGCTTAGTGCAACCAATTAATTAGACATGATAAAGCAAAATTAACGTGGAGACTACAGTGTATGCTTACAAAACGGCATAACAATGTTCTTATCCTGCTGCAAGATGCAGGCATGTGCGGACCGCAAGTTCAATCATGAGAGGATCGAGTAGTATCGAGCTAATGGCCGGCAGGTCGTGAATCCCGCAAGGAAGTTGGTACCAAAGTAAATCTATGTCCACTGTAGTAGTGATGGCGAGCATCTTAACTCGTGAACATGTATGGTACAGTCAGTAATGATTGTGTGAGATGTAGCCGGAAACAGCCATTAAAACCATGCGATAATAGTCAAGCTCTCAGCTATTTAAACCGAATCGTGCAGTATTTTTAGTACATAATTTATTATTTTTTACTTTAATTTATCTATCTCAGATTCTAAAGTATCTACTTTACGTGTAAGTTCTTTAACTGCATTAACTAAAGAAACAAAAATTGCCTCTTTGTCAAATTGAAGAACCGGTTCTCCCTCTACAGTTTGAGTCGGATGATTATAGATCAGCTCTGGCATAATCTCCTGCACACACTGTGCTAAGAATCCATACTTAGTCTTTTTAGAATCATCGTCCTTAAAGTTATATTCTACCGGCTCTAATCGGGTTAACTGATTTAATCCGTATGTTAACGGCTTAATATTTTCTTTCAATCTGCAATCAGAAGTTCCTCCGCCAACATTACATAAATTATTGACAAAAGTATAACACTGGGCAGTTGCGCATAGATTGGAACCTACAATAAATGAATCAGCAAAGCCACATGTATGGTTACTTTGACCACCTAAAATACCTGAACATGCGCCTGAGGCCGTATTACTGTAACCTCCACTAACAGTTGAACAATAACCTGAAGCAGTATTTCTTGATCCACCACCAACAGTTGAACTATAGCATGATGCAGTATTACAGTAGCCTCCTCCTATAGTTGATCTGCCGGCTGATACAGTATTACTTCCTCCGCCTCCTATAGTAACTAAACAGCCTCCATTTGCAGTATTACCTGTACCTCCGCTAATAGTAGTTCCTCCACCTGTGCTATCGATATTTCCTTGACCTCCGCCTATTGTTGAACTAAAGCCACATGCAGTATTACAGTATCCTCCGCTTACAGTTGTAAAATAACCCGACGAAGTATTAGAGCATCCTCCGCTTACAGTTGAATTACAAGATGATGCAGTGTTAGTAAAGCCTCCGCCGACGAATGAACCATTACCAGATGCAGTATTACATACACCGCCTGCAACAGTAGAAGCATAATTCCCAGACGCGGTATTGCAGTAGCCTCCGCTGACTGTTGTAACACCATATCCTGATGCAGTATTAGCAGCTCCTCCACCGATAACTGAACCGCCACCAGATGCGATATTATTAGCTCCTCCGCTAACTGTTGCACCTTCTCCTGATACGGTATTGCAGTAGCCTCCGCTAACCGTTGAATAATCTCCAGATGCAGTATTGTCCTGTCCGCAGGCTTGTCTCTCTAAATACTCTAAGTTGCCGTCCATTTCCTGAATGGTTAACTTACTTCCTTTTCCTTGTCTTGTTACTAATGTCATAATTTATTATTATTTGATTCTATTTCTCTATACAAAATAATCTTCCACATAATCATTTTCTACATATTGATTGGCAGTCAGGTCAACTTCAGAAGCAGATCCACTGCCTCCGGCCGCACCACCCGTCATTACGATCATATTGAATCTCTTTCGGGCCTGCTCCAGTAGAAGCTCTTGTTCCCATTGCAATCGGGCCTGTCTCTGTTCCGGGGTTTCTCCTCCCCAATTAAATAATTCGTCCATCTTAAAATAATTATTTCTTTATTTTATTTATTTTCACTGCTCAATTTTTATTTTAGCCTCTTTTGCAATTTGCTTTATAGACTTTTGATTTCCTATGTCGTCTCTTGTGTTAATAATAAAATCATATTCACCCTGAGGCTGTGGTTTAGGGTGAATCCAATATTCCCTATTCTCATCTGATATACCAAGATTTGTTAGAAATACTTCTACCCATTCTTCTTTCGGTAGTAAGGATCTTATCTCGTCAGCAGTCCACGACTTATCTGGGTCAACACCGCCACGAATAGGTTTTGCATAGTACTTGAAGCAATAAGAATTATTAAGAACACCCTCCAAAGGTCTGTCACCTCTTCTCTGAACATTCTTAATAGTGTGATCAATAGGAGCATGAATAAGTAACCACTTTGGTTTATCCCCTGTTTTAAACATATCAATCACCCTTCCCTCAACATCATCATATATCACATTATTCCTATCAATTGGTTTTCCAAAAGTCTTTCCTGTAGCATCCTTTAATCCAATCTGAAAGATCTTACCGTACCTTGCCTCCTGAGCCATGTACCATCTAGCAGCCGCTTCCGGACTAGTATACTTATATGGACATCCTGGATAGATCTCAGAAATAGTTGGTTTTTCACTATTACCAAAATTTTCCATTCCCAATTCTTCAAACATAACATTGTAAAAAGAGTCTACAGCTAATACACACCAAGAAGAATCTAAATAAACCAAAGCTGAGCTTTTACCTGCGGAAGATGCACCATCTAATATAAAATGCTTTAGCGGAGCATTATCTAAAAAATTTTCGAATAGTTTAATGTGTCTCATATTCCTATATATCCAAATTTAACGAAAATCCAAGAGATAAAAAAATTATCTAGTGGTTTTTTCTAAAGTAATCGTCTACTCACCCATTTTATTATAGTTGCTATTTTAGTTTATCTATCTAGAGGATAACGAAGTAATTCTTGCTTAATTAGATAACTTGTATCCTTTTTCAAATGTTCCGTCCCCATATTTTATTATATATAAACCCTGATGACCATCTAAATCTATCTCCTGTCCAATTGCATTAAAATAGCCCTCTATACTTTTATCTTTTCTTTGTGTATTATCAATTGAAATAATATTAAATGTTTCAAAATCCCCATTAAAATCATATTGAACTAATCTATAGTAATTAATTCCACTCATGAAATTTTCATGCA
>Ga0208161_1002046_pt1 | contig 10390 bp, 9 predicted proteins | sample CB_VirMetaG_3_FD_184538 | JGI IMG/M metagenome (GOLD analysis project Ga0208161, IMG submission 184538) | Freshwater to marine saline gradient viral communities from Chesapeake Bay - CB_1508_1S Viral MetaG (SPAdes) (version 4) | ecosystem: Environmental > Aquatic > Marine > Coastal | place: USA... | reverse complement strand
TCGCGGGTGTCTTCACACTTCTTCTCTCAGAAATCTCTGGTGCAACCGCACAAGCAGTTATCAGCAAACCATGTGTTCGTCCTCTGCTTTACACTCCTGACGCTGGTGGTTGATGGCTGATGGAGAAGAACCACGGTATAGACTTGACACCCTACATAATTTGTGTATAATTCGTCGTGGAGGTATATTATGCAAGGTATGAAAATACACAAACTTTATTCAAATGTGATTCACCCAAAACTCGGATCGACTGAAGCGGCATGTCTCGACATTCATGCCCACTTCCGTGGACCTCATGTGACCGAAGACAAAACGCCAGAGATGCGAAAGATCAAGTGGTACGACACTTACAATCAGGCACATGAAACCTATCCAGATGTCGTTTTTGAGAACGATATCGCAACCTGCACTTTCGATCTTGGACCGCACTGTCGTGCATTGATTCCAACGGGCATGGTGTTCAATATCCCCGCTGGTTATTCTGCTCGACTTCATCCGCGATCAGGACTCGCATGGAAGCACGGCATCAACCTCATCAACTGTGAAGGAATCATTGACTCCGACTATTGTGAGGAAGTCTTTGTTCCACTTTACAACACCACTTCGATGCCATTCCGCATCAAGCATGGTGATCGCATCGCACAGATGGAGATCACCAAGCCATACTCGACTGCACACTATATCACATTTACAGAAGCAGCACCCCCAGAGAGCAAGACGAATCGTAAGGGTGGCTTCGGATCAACTGGAGTATAATATGGACCGCGATGAACTTCTTCGTTATCATTCAGAAATTTGTAATGCAGCAAAAGAACTCATGTCTGTTAAGAACAAGGACTATGCAGGCAGCGAGGGAAATGAACCATTCGCTAACTTCACCCGTGTAGAGTCTATGGGCATTTGTGATACCGAACAAGGCTTTCTTGTTCGAGTCACCGATAAGTTGAGCAGGCTTTCTTCTTTTGTACATGCCGGGAAAATGCATGTTGAAGATGAAAGTTTTTATGATACAATAGTGGATGTGATCAACTACATGGTATTGCTATCGGCTTATGTGAGCGACAAGAAAACTGAGCCGGCAGGTAAGCCTGAATTTCTTGCCGAAGGGAATGGATGAACTTTTATACGAATGTGATGATTCGCGGTAATGATATTCTCTACCGTGGTGTGGAAAATGGAAGACGAGTCAAGAAAAAGATTTCTTACAGCCCAGTTCTGTATGTTCCGACAAATGATGTTACTGAATGGAAGAGTCTAGATGGTAGATATCTAGACGAATTTCGTGTTGGTGGTATTCTAGAAACGAATGCTTTTATTAAGGAACATAGAAATACTTCTGGATTGGAACTTCATGGTAACAGCGATTATGTTTACTCTTATATCGCAGATGAGTTTCCTGGCGAGATGGATTATAATTTCAATGATCTTGTGATTGCATATATCGACATTGAAACTGAATGTGAGAAGGGGTTTCCTGATTACAAGAATCCAAACGAACGAGTGATTGCAATCACTCTTGCTGTGGGTGACGAGTATCATGTTCTTGGTTTGGGTGATTTCAAGACAAAGAACCCAGATGAAATTGCATACAACTTCAAGACAGAGGCAGAACTTCTTGAAGAGTTTTATCGTTTATGGAATGAGATTTCACCCGATATTGTGACAGGTTGGAACATTCGGTTCTTCGATATTCCATATCTTCATATGAGAACCAAGGTTGTTCTTGGTGACAAGAAGGCAAGGATGCTCTCTCCTTGGAAGTACATTCGAGAGAAGGTGGTATCTCGAATGAATCGGGATCACGATGTCTTTGAGCCAATTGGTATTTCTGTTCTTGATTACTACGAACTATACCAGACATTTACTTACACCAACCAAGAGTCTTATCGGTTGGATCATATCGCTTTCGTTGAACTTGGCGAGAACAAACTTTCTTATGATGAGTATGACAGCATCGCTGAGTTCTACAAGAAAGACTTTCAGAAGTTTATTGAGTATAACATCAAGGATGTTCGTCTTGTTCATAAACTAGAACAGAAGATGAAACTACTTGAACTTGTAGTTGCTTTGAGTTATTCTGCAAAGGTAAACATGATGGATGTATTTTCTCAAGTCAAGACTTGGGATCAGATTATCTTTCATTATCTTTATGCAAAGAACATTATTGTTCCACCAAAGAATTTCTCGGAGAAGGATACTCAATACGCTGGTGCTTATGTAAAGGATCCGATTGTTGGTAAGCATGATTGGATTGTTTCCTTTGACTTGAACAGTCTGTATCCGCATTTGATCATGCAATACAACATTAGTCCAGATACTAAGATCAAGGGAACATTCTCTCGCAGTGCAATCTCTGTTGATTCTATTCTCGAAGGAAAACAATCGGATTTGATTGAGGATTGGAAAGAACAGGGATATTCTGTTGCTGCAAACGGAACTCTCTATCGTAGGGATCGTCAAGGATTTCTTGCAGAACTTATGGAGAAGTTGTACGAAGAACGCAAGAAGTACAAGAAGTTGATGATCGAAGCACAGAAGCAACGAGAAGAGATTCCGAAGATGAACATGCCTTCCATTGGTAAGGCTGGACTCGCACAAAAACTTGATAATGATATTGCAAAGTATCACAACTTTCAGTTGGTTCGTAAGATTCAATTGAACTCCGCTTACGGTGCTATCGGTAACGAATGGTTTCGATATTACGATGTAGAGATGGCGGAAGCAATTACTCTTTCGGGACAGTTGAGTATTCGTTGGATTGAAAAGAAGTTGAATCAATTCCTTAATGAAACACTGGAGACAGAAGATTATGATTATGTTGTTGCATCTGACACTGACAGTGTGTATCTCCGTCTTGGTAATCTCGTACAGAAAACATGTAGTGGTAAGTCCACCGAACAAATCGTCGATTACCTCGACCGAGCATCCGAAAAGATAATCGAGCCTTTCATCGAGAAGCAATATGCAGAACTTGCGACAATGATGAACGCATATTCAAACAAGATGTTCATGAAGAGAGAGGTAGTAGCATCGACTGGAGTATGGACCGCGAAGAAGCGATATATGTTGAATGTCCATGACTCGGAAGGTGTTCGTTACGCAGAGCCAAAGTTGAAGATCATGGGCATTGAAACCTCAAGATCTTCCACTCCCCAGATTGTTCGTCAGAAGTTGAAGAACATGATCAAGATTATCATGAACGGAACTGAAGATGATCTTATTGAAGCGGTTAATGATTTTAAGACGGAATTCTTTAGCCTTGAACCAGAAGATGTTGCATTTCCTCGCGGTGTGTCAAACATGACAAAGTACATCGACAAAGCAAACATCTATGCTAAGGGTACTCCTATTGCAGTCAAGGGTGCTTTGATTTACAATCATTACCTCAAGGAAATGAAACTTGAAAGAAAGTACCGTAAGATCATTGAAGGTGATAAGATAAAGTTCATCTATCTTAAAACTCCAAACCCATTTGCTGGTGCGTTTGGTAAAGATCATGTGGTATCATTTCCAAACGGAATTCCCAAAGAGTTCGGTTTGTCAGAATACATAAATTATGATAAACAATTTGAGACAAGTTTTCTTGATCCATTGACAACAATTCTGAATGCAGTTGGTTGGGAATACGAAAAGAAAGCATCCCTTGAGAGTTTTTTTGGATGATCATTATGGCAAAAGATTTAAAAATTAATTGTGAGTTTACGATGGAGGATCTACAACTGATCTATCTTCTTCTTGAGAAAGAATCTAAGTTGACAGACAAGCATCTTGTAGATACAATAAAAGACAAGAAAGTGACTGCTGATTTTTACGAATCGTTATTGGAAAAGAAGAGTTCTTTGCAAAGGGCAAAGAACAAGATTTCCAAATATTATGGAGAACTTCATGCTTGAGGATTTAATCAAAGAAAGTGGAAACAAATATGCTAGCATCGTTGATAAGGGAATCGCAGGAAGCGACATCACTGGGTTTGTGGATACTGGGTCCTATATTTTTAACGCTCTGCTTAGTGGTTCTATTCATGGAGGAATACCGGATAATAAGATTATTGCTCTCGCAGGAGAGTCAGCCACAGGCAAAACATATTTTACGCTCGGAATTGCTCATAAATTCCTTGCTGATAATGATGACGCTGTTGTTCTTTATTTCGACACTGAACAGGCAGTGACTTCAGAAATGATTCGTGAGCGTGGTATTGATCCTGCTCGCGTTGCAGTTATGCCGGTTTCTACAGTAGAGGAGTTTCGTCATCAAGCAATTAAGATCGTTGACAAGTACAACGAGATGTCAGAGAAGAAGCCAATGATGATTGTTCTGGACTCGCTTGGTATGTTGTCAACCGAGAAGGAGATGAACGATACGGCAGAAGGTAAGACGACCCGAGACATGACCCGTGCTCAGGTTATCAAAGCAACCTTCCGAGTTCTGACTCTCAAGTTGGGTGCAGCAGGTATTCCGATGATCATGACGAATCACACCTATGATCAGGTTGGTTCAATGTTCCCAACGAAGGAGATGTCTGGTGGTGCAGGATTGAAGTATGCAGCATCTACAATCGTCTTCCTGTCAAAGAAGAAGGTGAAGGAAGGTACTGATGTTATTGGTAATATTGTGCATTGTAAACTCTACAAGTCTCGTCTGACCAAAGAGAATTCTATGGTGGATGTTCTTCTGAACTACGACAGCGGACTCCATCCTTATTATGGACTCTTGACTCTCGCTGAAAAGTATGGTATCATTAAGAAAGTTTCCACTCGATATGAATTCCCCGATGGAACCAAGGCTTATGAGAAGTCAGTCTATAAGGAGCCAGAAAAGTATTTCACTGAAGATATCATGAAGCAGTTGGATGAAATTGCAGGAAAAGAATTCAAGTATGGTGGACTTGCGGACTCTGGTGTAGAGAATGAAAGTAACTGAAGATCTTATTCTAGAAAACTTAATATTCAACGAAACTTTTACTCGTAGAGTCATTCCTTTTCTTAAGGAAGAATATTTTCACGACAAGGTGAAGAAGACTCTGTTTGCCGAGATTCGTGACTTCTTTAACAAGTATAATCAACTTCCCTCCAAGGATGCTTTGAATATACAGATGGAGAAACGCACGGATCTGAATGATGATCAGTTCAAGTCTACCTTGACTTTGATTGAAAATTTTCAAGAGTCGGAAAATGATTCCGGCTCTTGGCTTTACGATGAGACAGAGAACTTCTGTAAGGACAAGGCGATCTACAACGCCATTATGGATAGCATTCAGATTCTTGATGGTAAGAACCAGACTAAGGACAAGAATGCGATTCCAGATTTGCTCAGTGTTGCACTTGGTGTTTCTTTTAACGAACACATCGGACACGATTATATTCTAGATGCAGATAGTCGGTTTGATTTCTATCACAAGGTAGAGAAGAAAGTTCCTTTTGATCTTGAGTTTTTCAACACAATCACAAACGGTGGAACTCCAAACAAAACTCTGAATGTTGTTATCGCCGGTACTGGTGTGGGTAAGTCTTTGTTTCTCTGTCACCACGCTGCAAACTGTTTGACTCAAAGCATGAATGTTCTTTACATCACATGTGAAATGGCTGAAGAGAGAATTGCGGAAAGAATTGATGCAAACCTATTCAACATCACAATGGATGATCTAAAGAAACTTCCAAAGCAGATGTATGATTCAAAGATAGAATCTTTGAAGCAGAACATTCGCGGTAATCTTATCATCAAGGAGTATCCAACTGCTACTGCAAATGTCAATCACTTCCGAGCACTCTTGGATGAATTGAAGATCAAGAAGCGTTTTGTTCCAGATATTATATTCATTGACTATCTGAACATCTGTGCATCGGCTAGAATCAAGAACGGTGGTAATGTTGGTTCGTATTTTTACATCAAGTCTATTGCCGAAGAACTTCGTGGTTTGGCTGTAGAATACAATGTGCCTGTCTTTACAGCCACCCAGACAAACCGAACTGGCTATTCGAGTAGCGATATCGGACTCGAAGATACATCAGAGTCTTTCGGTTTGCCCGCTACTGCCGACTTTATGTTTGCTCTGATATCCACAGAGGAACTAGAAGAAGTAAAACAAATACTTGTAAAGCAGTTAAAGAATCGGTATAATGATACCGCTGTAAACAGAAAGTTTATTCTTAAGATTGATCGTGCTAAGATGAAACTGGAAGATGCAGCAATTGATCAACAGGATATTATTGAAGCAAATCAAACAGAAACTACTTCTGGTAAGGGTTTCGATCAAACTAGTTTTGAGAAGAACTTTGACAGAAACAAGTTTGAGGATTGGAATATATGAGCAGTTATATTGACAGAAAGTATATCAATCTAGTTTCAACACATCTTGATAAGTTTGCATGGAAGAAAGATAACCTTGCGAATTGTAGGTGTCCTATTTGTGGTGATTCGCAAAGGAACAAGACAAAAGCGAGAGGATACTTCTATCAGAAAGGAAATGATTTTTTCTATAAGTGTCATAACTGTGGCGCTGGGTATTCATTATTTCGATTTCTAGAGGCAGTTTCTCCCACTCTGCATAAAGAATATTCTTTGGAGAGATGGAAGAATGGAGAGAATGGCCGTTCTAATTACATCAAACCAAAGGAAGAAGATATGTTCGGAATATTTGCCAAACCAAAGTTTGAGCCTAAATGCGACTTGATAAAACCGTTGCTCAGTGCAAAAGATGCACCGGCAAACCATGTCGTTCGTCGATTTCTCGAAGCGAGAAAGATTCCAAGTAAGTTCTATGATATTCTGTATTATACAGAAAACTTTCGTGCTTACATGCAACTGGTAGATCCAGATCTGGAGAACAAAGATCTTGGTATGCCAGAACCTAGACTGGTTATTCCTTTCTTCAACAAGAAGGGACAGGTTGTAGCGGTTCAGGGAAGAACTCTTTTACCGTCAGATCAAATGAAAGCACGACAGACTGTTCGTTACATCACAGTAAAGTCTGACAAATCTATTGATCGACTTTGGTACGGACTTTGGCGTGTAAATCCGAAAAAGAAAGTGTATGTGGTTGAGGGACCTTTGGACAGTTTGTTTGTCCCGAATACTGTTGCTATGGTTGGTGCAGGTGCTATCGACAATGTTCCTTCTCGTCTGCAAAACACAGAAATGGTTTATGTTCTGGATAATGAACCAAGGAACCGTCAGATTGTTGCTTATAACCAGCAGTTGATCGACAAGGGACTATCTGTTTGTATTTGGCCAGAAAATATAAACGAAAAAGATATAAATGATATGATTTATAAGATGTCTGCAAATAAAATAAAGAAAATTATAGATGATAATACTTGTTCAGGAATTGAAGCACAACTTCGTTTGAATGAATGGAAAAGAATATGAGTTATAATGAAAAAGTTTTAGATCACGGGCATGTACAGCATGTTACTCATATGGGTTCTGACTTGATGGTGTGTAACGCTGCTCGGGTTTCCTTCAACAAGGAAACTGATTGGGAAGTTGACAGCGATGCAATTCAACGAATGAAGGACAGTGGTTCACCCACTATACCATTCGGGGAATTGACAAGGTTGAGCGACAAAGATAAGAAACTTATCAAGTATCTCGCAAAGCACAATCACTGGACACCATTCGCACACCCACAGATCACTCTCCGAATCAAGGCACCTGTCTCTGTTCGTACTCAGTTCTTTAAGCACAAGCAGGGATTTGTCGAGAATGAAATCTCCCGTCGTTATGTTTCATACATTCCAGAGTTCTACACTCCGAAGTGGAGAGGAAAACCAACCAATGGTGCAAAGCAGGGGAGTGAAGACTTCATGCAACTTTCTGTGATGGACGAGAAGAAGTATTTCGATGCTGTGCGTCATTGTGTTGATGCGTACAACCGACTTCTCGAAGCAGGCGTTGCGCCAGAGCAAGCACGATTCGTTCTCCCACAAGGAATGTATACCGAGTGGTACTGGACAGGATCACTTGCTGCATACGCACGATTCTACAAGCAGCGTATGGATGAACACGCACAGTGGGAGATTCGTCAGTACGCCGCAGCAGTCGGCAAGATCATACAACCATTGTTCCCAACGTCATGGGAAAACTTGACTAGATAGTAGACCAAAAGGAATTAGACTATGAGGAATTTACCTACGCTGTATCAGGATTTTATTCACCTATCTCGGTATTCGAGATGGTTGCCAGAAAAAGGCAGACGAGAAACATGGGACGAAACCGTCGGCAGATATTTTGACTTCTTCGAGGGACACCTCAAGGAAAACTGCAACTATGTTGTCCCACCAGAATTGAGAAAGGAACTCGAAGAAGCAGTTCTCAATCTCGAAATCATGCCTTCCATGCGGGCACTGATGACAGCAGGTGAAGCACTCAGAAGAGATAACATCGCAGGTTATAACTGCTCTTACGTTGCGATAAATCGTCTCCGTGCATTTGATGAAATTCTTTATGTTCTCATGTGTGGCACTGGTGTAGGTTTTTCAGTCGAGCGTAATGAAGTCGAACATCTTCCTGTGGTTGCGGAAGATTTCCATGACACTGATACTACTATCGTCGTTGCTGACTCAAAGATCGGTTGGGCAAAGGCATACCGAGAACTCGTTGCTCTTCTCGTACAGGGTCAAGTTCCAAAGTGGGATGTGAGCAAGGTTCGCAAGGCGGGTGAAAGACTCAAGACTTTCGGTGGTCGTGCATCTGGTCCCGAACCACTAGTGGAACTTTTTGAGTTCACCGTCGCTACCTACCGAAAGGCAGCAGGTCGCCGTCTCAATTCTCTCGAATGTCATGATATTGTTTGTAAGATTGCAGAGATTGTTGTCGTCGGTGGTGTTCGTCGTTCTGCTCTCATCTCTCTTTCTTCACTTTCGGATGATCGCATGAGAGATGCAAAGAGTGGTCAGTGGTGGATGGCAGATGGACAGAGGGCACTCGCAAACAACTCTGCTGTCTATGCTGGTCCTGTTGAAATCGGAACATTCATGGAAGAATGGTTGTCTCTGTACAAGTCCAAGTCTGGTGAACGTGGCATCTTCAATCGTGTTTCTGCAAAGAAACAATGCGAGAAACTCGCAAAGACTCGCGGTGAGAATGATGTTCATCGAAACCCAGATTATAGTTTTGGAACAAATCCATGTTCTGAGATTATTCTTCGTGATTCTGAATTTTGTAATCTAACAGAAGTCGTCGTTCGTGCAGATGATACAATTGAAAGTCTCGAACGAAAGGTCGCTCTCGCCACCGTCCTCGGTACATGGCAGTCAACACTCACCAACTTCCGTTATCTTTCCTCTGCATGGAAAAAGAATTGTGACGAAGAACGCTTGCTCGGTGTGTCACTTACTGGTATAATGGATAGCGAAGTGACCAGAAATAGAATTGGTCTTGCTGATAGACTAAAATTCCTAAGACAAGTTGCAGTAGATACAAACAGAGATCATGCTGCCGATCTAGGAGTCTCACAATCAGCAGCAATTACCTGTGTCAAACCATCAGGAACCGTCTCACAATTGGTTGACGCAGCATCAGGTATTCATGCTCGACACAATGATTATTATATTCGAACCGTTCGAGCAGACAACAAGGATCCTCTATGTCAGTTTATGAAGGACAAGGGGTTCCCACATGAGTCGTGTGTTATGAAACCAGAGAATGTAACAGTCTTCTCATTCCCAATGAAGTCACCAGAAGGTTCACCAACCAGAACCGATATGACTGCTATTGAACAACTGGAAATGTGGTTGACTTATCAAAGAAACTGGTGTGAACACAAACCATCCGTGACAATCACCGTCAAGGAACATGAATGGATGGAAGTTGGTGCTTGGGTCTGGAATCACCTAGATGAAATCTCTGGTATTTCATTCCTACCATTCTCAGACCATGTTTATAAGCAAGCACCATATCAAGATATTGATGTGAAAACGTATGAAAAGGAATTGTTAACCCTACCATCAGAGGTTGACTGGACCGAACTTGCTCAGTACGAGCAAGAAGACAATACCGCAGGATCGCAGACTTACGCTTGTTCAGGTGATTCGTGTGAAATTGTGGATTTGACTAACTGATCTTACATAAGGAGAAACGTATGAATAAGATCAATGCTATCCTAGCATCGTGTGTACTCAGCAGCGGAGTTGCTGCCGCACAGGAACTCGACACGCTCGATCGTGTCCAACTCGATGCCGCTACCCGTGCATCACTCAATGATTCGTGGTTGACTGCAAACCTCCACGGTTTCGTTCAGACTGGTTGGGAAATCTCAAACGGTGGGAAACTCCCATCACAAGACGGTTTCTTCGTTCAGCGTGCCCGTCTCGAACTTTCAGGAGATATGACCGATGAATCAATGTCATACCAGATCAGTGGTGAGTGGAACGATACATCTAGCACTTTTGAC
>Ga0208161_1002045_pt1 | contig 10391 bp, 19 predicted proteins | sample CB_VirMetaG_3_FD_184538 | JGI IMG/M metagenome (GOLD analysis project Ga0208161, IMG submission 184538) | Freshwater to marine saline gradient viral communities from Chesapeake Bay - CB_1508_1S Viral MetaG (SPAdes) (version 4) | ecosystem: Environmental > Aquatic > Marine > Coastal | place: USA... | reverse complement strand
ATTACCTTTATGTTCCAGAAGACCAAGACATACACATACCAACTAATATGATCCTGCCAAAGGACTTTAGATCCTAATTTATAATATATAAATAGTATAATGAAACATTTAAAAGATATCGGAATGACCTATATCGAACATCTTCTGTTCGCTTGGAGATTGTCGTTTTACTTATTCGTACACGGTATCTTTCCTAATATTTGGAAAAACAAAGCGAGTGAAATACTATTAGATCATTATGAAGACGAGTTCAGCGAAAGCAAAAGGTCGTAGACTACAAAAGTGGTTTGCAGAAAAGTTAGTCGAACATTTAGAGATTGATTCAGAAGACTTAGAATCCAGACCAATGGGTTCAAGTGGTGAAGATATTATTATGGGAAAACTCACTAGACAAGTTTTTCCCTATAGTATAGAATGTAAGAATCAAGAATCGGTAAATGTTTGGAAAGCATATGAACAATCAGAAAGCAACAGTGGCAATTACGAGCCTTTGGTTGTGATTAAGAGAAACAACCATAAACCGTTAGTTGTAGTTGATGCAGAATATTTTGTACAATTACATAAAAAGATAACACAGGAATAACATGTTAAAAAGTTTTAGGGACATAGTTACAGAAGAAGTAAAGAACGATAATCCTTTTCGTTTAGTTATTCTTGCCCAAAGACCTAAGAAGATAGATGAGAAAGGCACATCAACTAAGTTGACTAAAGCAGCCGAAGATATGGGTTGCAAAACATATAACTGTCGAATCTCTGGTGCATATATCGAAAGAGACGAAGATAGTGGTGTGATCACCATTCATGACGAAGAAGATGAAAAGGGTTTTGAGTTAAACGAAGATACAATCGTCTTTGTTCGTGGTAATGTTACACAAAAAGATTCTTACTTAGACCTTATTTCACAATTGGAAAGATACGCTATTCCAGTCAATAACTTCCGTGAAACCATTGAAGTATGTTCAGATAAGTTCCGTGCATATCTTCGTTTACAAGAAGTGGGTATGAATCAACCTAAAACTGTTCTGATACCAAGTGACGAACCAGAGGCAGTTGATCGAGCACACGAAGCACTAGACAATAAGTTTCCTATGGTACTCAAAACATTACAAGGTGCCAAAGGCGTAGGAGTTCTCCTGATCGAAACGGAGAGATCATTGCAGTCTACAGTACAGTTGATTCATAAAATTGATCCTTATGCAGACCTGTTACTCCAAGAATACATAGAACAAGACTATGATGTTAGAACAGTTGTGGTCAATAAGAAGATCATAGGTGCAATGAAGAGACCTATGGTGATCAATGACTTTAGATCGAATGTTTCACAAGGATCTAAACCAGAAAAAATCAAACTTACAAAGAAAGAAGAAGAGGCAGTATTGAAAGCTGCCAAAGCAGTAAACGGTCAGTGGGTAGGCGTAGACTTTATGCCTGCAAAAGACAGAGAGAAAGATGAACCTTTTATTATTGAGATAAATCATTCACCTGGCACTGAGGGTATATCGATGGCATTAGACATTGATGTACCAAAATTAGTATTAGAAGAGTTCTTTGACAGAGAAATATGGAAAAAGGCCGCTACAGAATGTGGTGTACTTGAGACTATCGAAGTTGAGGGCGATGAAATGACTGTAAAGATGGACACAGGTAATAATGTATCTACTTGTGCTTTACATGCCACAGAAGTTGATGTGAAAGGTAAAGTTGTCACTTGGCAAACAAACGGAACTAAACACAAAAAACCCCTCCACAGATATGTCGAACTTATTAAACCTGCAGAGAAACGACCAGTTGTTCTTATGGAAATAAAATTTCTAAATAAGATTTACGAAGTTGAGGTATCACTTGATGAAAGACATCAGATACCATTCCTTGCAAACCGTGATTTTATGAGAAGAGCTAATCTTATGATTAACCCTGCTCGTAAATTCATGTTGACAAATAAGATTGATGACACACAAGATTAGTATACAAGAAAGAATGCGAAACAAGGCACTTGATGCCATGGATCATGTCGAGTTCGAAATCGATAAAGTGATGGACAATAAAAAGTCTTCATTCTCAATGTATAAGTATTTACAACAACTAGACTACTCTGGTAAAGTTATACAGTACATGAAAGATTATCATGCAGAGACATTGTATGAACTTAAGAATGAAGAACAATGTGAACAGTTAGAAGAGGCATATTCTTTTCTAACACCTGAACAAAAACAATATGTCATTAAGTTCTTAGAGGACATTGAAAAAGACATAGACAAATTTTGTGATGAATACAAACCAGTTCGCAAGGTGAGAATCAAAACACCTGCACAACTAGTCAAAAGATTACCCTATAAAGAAAAATTCGCTAAGTACGAATCTATAAATCCAGAAGAGATCATTAGATCAAAAATGTTATTCGCCTACAATACATCAAATAAGAAACTTACATGTTTCTCTACACACGGTGGATTATCAGTTAAAGGATCAAGAATTATTGGTTATAATGAATGTCAAGAAAAGACCTTGACAGATTTGAAGTTACTTGATAGACTGGTATCAGGTGGTAATATTATCGCTTCAAAGTTTATGGACGAGATACCTCGATCTAAACTAAAAGAAGGCAACGATAGAATTACAAAGAATACATTATTGATTAAAGTGATTAAATGATACTAATAGACTTTACACAAACCATCATCGCTGGTATGATGGCACAAATGAAATACAATGACGGTGAGATTAATGAGGGTATGTTACGCCACATGATTCTCAATTCAGTTCGCAACTATGCGAAACGATATGCAGACGATTATGGTGATATAGTTCTTTGTACAGATGCTGCCAATCCATGGCGTAGAAATTTCTTTCCGCTCTATAAAGCAAACAGAAAGAAAACTAGAGAAGCGTCTGATATGGATTGGACATTGATCTTCGAATCATTACAGAAAGTTAAAGAAGAGATAAGAGATAACTTTCCATATCATTATATGTATGTACTTAATTGTGAAGCAGATGATATCATTGCAGTATTAACTAAACATTATCACACTAAAGAAAACATAATGATCATTAGTGGCGACAAAGACTTTCAACAACTACAAAAGTATCGTGGTGTAGAACAGTTCTCACCCAATCTAAACAAAATGATTGTGTGTGAATCACCAAATGATTTTTTACAAGAACACATTCTAAGAGGCGATAAGTCAGATGGTGTGCCAAACATATTGTCTAATGATAATTGTTTTGATGAAGGCATCAGACAAACACCAATGAAAAAATCGGTGTTGGATAAATATATGAGGATTACGATTGAAAATGATGATAAATACTATCGTAACTATTTAAGAAATCAAACACTCATTGATTTAGAATTTATACCGAGTGAATTAGAAGATGCAATACTTCGAGAGTTTGATAACAGTCAACCTCCTTCAGGTAAAGTATTCGACTATCTCACTAAACATAGACTCAATGAGTTATTAGATAATGTAGAGGACTTTAGATTATGACAGAAGAGAAAAGAAGTAGAGGAAGACCAAAAGGCGCTCCAAACAAACCTAAAATGGAACTGATTACTGAGAGAAAGAATCTTACTCAGAATGCAGATGTATTTGAAATACTATGCCAAGCGAACATTGTTGCTGGTGAAGATGTGAACAAAGCAGTCAACGGTTTAAGGGTGTTTAATGACCGTAATGCAGCTGTTAGATATGTGTTGCAATGGATACATGATGATAATATCGTATCAACATTACCTGAGGGTAAAACACCATATAAACCTAACCCAGCACCAAGTACAGATTTATCAGAGACTTCATTACGATTTGAAGTAAGACAGTTTAAGTACTTTTGTACAGAACAAGTTTCACAAGTTAAAAGAGAAAACATGTGGATACAGATGCTCGAGGGAATACCTGCTAAAGAGGCAGAAATGATGGATCTTGTCAAAGATAAGAAAAATCCTTTCCCTAACATTACGAAAGAAATCGCTTCAAAAGCATTTCCTGAAATAAGAGTTTAAATAAATATTATTACTAGTCCTCAGAGACTACATATAGAAAATATGGAGTTATTATTAACTTCGACTTATGTAACTTCTATAGTCGTGCAGGACTCCATGGATTTTTAATGGGAATATATTATGCCAAATGAAATTGAAAAAAACACATTCGCTTCACAAAAACCTCAGCCAACTGAGCTGGAAAGGATTACTGAGCGTATAACAAACTACAAAGTTGGGTTAACACCTAACAATGCTCAGACTGTAAACACAGTTTTAGAAAAAGGTTTACAGCAAGGTATTTTTAAGTTATCTGAACTTGATGCTCTTGTTGCAATCAGAGAAGAAGTCAATAAAGGTATTATCGATTACAACACTCAGGTTAAAGTTGCACAAAATAGACTTAATGAATTACAACAAGAAGAACTTCTTGCAAAACAAACTGAACTTGCAAAAAGAGAGGCAGAAAGATCGCAAGAACTTACAGACGAAAGACAACGAAGAAAGAAAGCAGAAGACGAAGTGCGAATTCTCAAAGCACAACTCGAAGTACTTTCAGGTGTTGTAGGTAATGTAACATCTGCACCTGTAGCTGTAGAACAACCACATGCACCAAAAGTAGAGAAACCAAAATCAAAAGCATGGGATATGATTCGTGCAGGTAGACCTCATATAGATGATGCCTATGATTCTGATCTAAGTGGTACAATAAAAACTGAACCTAAAGACGATCCTGATTTAGTAGAAGCAATTACGCCAGACGAAACAACTCTTAGTAGAAGAGAACAAGTTCTTTTAGATCCACTAGGTGCAAGTCAGAAAGATGCAACAACAACAAGTGTAGATAAAGTCATTGAACTTGATGTTCCTAAAGATGCAAAGACCGTCAAAGACTTCTTTGAGGAAGTACAAAGAGTTTCAGAAGAAAATCAAACTCGAGAAATTCCACAAGAGAGATTGCGACCAACTCACTACATGGAAGACACCTTTGAAGAACTAGAAGCATCACAAGAGTCAGACTTCAAATTCGTTGAAGAAGATGTAAAGACAAAACCTACATTCTCAGGTCCTAAGATCACAGGTGGTAATGCACCAAACATCAAAGCAGTTATTGAAGAACCTAAAACTGTAGAAGCAAAACTTGAGAAACAGATTCCTACTTTTAATTCAGAAGAAGAATTACTTGCAGATGCAAAACGAAGAGCTGAAGAAAAGAAGGCACAACAAGGAGCAGAAGAAGAGTTTGAAGAAGTAACCATACCTTCAGAAAGTGAACTTCGTGGCATGACTAAAACAGAAATCGAAACTATTGCAAAGACATTAGGTTTTGAGTCAGTAATTACATCACTCACTAAAGACAAAATGATTGATAACTTTCTAAGTGAAACAGATTCCTTTATAACCAATCTACAAGAGAGTGGTGAGTTCGTAAGTGCAACTGAAACAGATACAGAGAAAACTAAAGATGCTGACGATATCAGAGACGGTGGATACTTCTAAAGAAAGTACCGCAGAATCACACGAAAATGATTTTATCAGATTAAATTTTCCCTACGAATATTCTGTAAGACTTGGAAGTTTATGGGAGAGAAACATCTATTGTCATAAAGAAGATGATGTATTATTTTTCTCTATGTTTAAAGATGAATCTAAATCTCAAAAGATTTTACAAGCACACCATTTCATAGACGGTGGTAATCCAAAATCTAGGTACATTGATAATATGGATGTTGAAGATACCACACAATACTTTTTAATAGACGATTCTTATTGTCCCTTTAAAGCAAATGACGATATCGTTTTTGAGTATGTACCAGAAGAGAACGACAAAGAAAGAATGGTTAAATGTCTGAAAAAATAATAATAAAAAATATATCAGATAATGCAGTTGATCAATATGAGTTCCTTGAACACCGTAGAGAACAGGAAAGAAAACACTGGAACAAAAACACATTTACTGAACCCCTTGATTCGATTCTTACAGTTGAAATTAATACTACTGAGTTGTGCAATCGCACCTGTGTCTTTTGCCCTAGACACGACCCTAAAGTATTTCCCAACAGGCAACTACATCTTACGACTAAAGGTGCTCAAACCATTGCAGAAGAATTAGGCAACGAACAATACAACGGTAAGATTTCGTTTAGTGGATTCGGTGAAAATCTACTCAATCCAGAATTCAGAGAGATTGTAAGAATATTTAAAACAGAACTGCCCTACGCCACATTAGAATGCAACACAAACGGCGATAAACTGACTGCTGATTATCTCAGAAACTTATTCAGAAATGGATTGGATTTGATCTACATTAATCTCTATGACGGTCCAGAACAAATGACTCACTTTGATGCAATGATCAAAGAGGCAAATCTAAACGATCAACAATGGAAGTATCGTATGCATTGGGGTGATTTTGAGAAACACGGACTCATACTAAATAACCGTAGTGGTGTGATAGATTGGGTTGGTATTGAAGAATCTGATATCAAGTCTCTTCAAGGCAAACCCTGTCACTATCCATTTTATAAGATGTTTGTCGATTGGAACGGCGATGTGTTATTCTGTTCCAACGATTGGGGTAGAGAACATGTTGTGGGTAATCTACTGCAACAGAGTTTACATGATGTCTGGTTCTCTAAACCTATGAATAAGATTCGTAAAAGATTGATGAAAGGTGATCGTTCACATTCACCATGTAATAAATGTAGTGTAGATGGTTCACTATTTGGAAAACCATCGTTTGATTTGATAGAGAAATACTATGCCGACCAAAAAAATAGCAATTACAGGAACAACTAAACTTGCCGACTTTATCAAAAGAACATTTGAGGCATCGCCTTGGATGGGAGGAATATGGGAGATAAGACAACTTCGTGTAGAAGACATTACAACTAATGGTGTCGGCTGTTGGATATTTAACCCAAAATACCCACAAGCAAATGTAGACATTCTCATCAATCATGCACACCAAGACTTTGATCAAGTTAAGATATTAGACATTGCAGATAGGGCATGGAGAAATGACCCTACAAAAATGATTATAAACATATCATCAAGAGCAGCACAACCAAACATATCTAAGGGTTACATGTATGCATCACAAAAGGCTGCACTTAATCATCTGGCAAATAATCTAACTTACAACTCAGACAGACAATATAAAATGACTACATTAAATCTAGGTTTGCTTAACCATGATTTACCTAGTTTAGATTACACATATGTTGCAGGTTACATTTATCAACTAGTTACACAATATCCAGATGTAGAGTTTACAGAAGTCACCATGTCTCACCGTGCAAACTATAGAGAAGTGCAAAATGATAAAGAGACTTTATTAGACTTAGGAATAATGTGATCGAGTTAACAGACGAAGCAATAGAGTATATCCTTTCTAAGGTTACGGAAACCCAAAACACAATAAGAATATGTGTTGTGCCTGGCGGATGTAATGGTTGGTCATACGACATACTCTTTGACAAATATCAGGATGGTGACACTGCACTAGACTTTGGAAAGTTCCACATAGTCATTCATCCAAACACTGTAGATCGCATCAAAGGTTCTACACTAGTGTATGAAAGGAAGAGTCAGTTTCACGAGGAACTAAAACTCATCAACCCTAACGAAGAAGCTCGATGTGGTTGTGGAGTGAGTATCTCTTTTGGTATGAATATTTAAGGTATAAATACTAGTATGAGTATTGAATATAACGACTTCGGTTTTACAGCAATGGATGCAGAAGAACTTGCTTCTGTAGATACTAAGATTGTACAAAAGACCACCACAGCAACAGAAGTTATCAACAAACTAGATAACTTTATCAGACCTCTACTTGAGAATCTTGCTAAAGATTCAGACAAAGACTACATCTATTGGCCTAATAGAGTAGAGATCATCAATAAAAAAATCCAAGAATTAAACGACATTCAAAATAATCTTTAAAACCACTTGACCGCAGGTCATCTTTTTTAGTATTATGATACTACATTATGAAAACATAACAGGAGTATTATATGTTAACAGAAGATGGTGTAGTTAAACTAGGCCGTAAACTAATTGATCTCTGTGAAGAGAATAAACTTTATCCAAAAGATGATCATCTGTGGAATTGTGCAGTGACAGCAGGCAACAAAATGGTTACCGTTGGAACAGTCTGGAATCGTTTCAGAGACTTTTCTGATCTTACTAAAGATGAGACTAAGGCTGTATTAGGATTTATCAAATCCAGACAAGGTGCGAAGTTCCTAGAAGAAGTCAATCTAACCACAGCAAAGTTATGAGAGTTTTAGTAGAGTCTTATGGTACAGATGCCAGAATCTTTTATGATAGACCGTTCGGTTATAAGAGATATCATGTAGAATGGTCTGATGGTACAGTACAAATGTTTCATGGTGTCTGGTATTCTGAACAAGATGTCCGAAAGATGGTTGAAACCAGACTGTTCTTTGCAAAAGGAGACGATTATAGTGTTGTGTAAAAACAACAAAAAAGTTTCAAAAAAGGTTGACAATGGGTCTCACTTTTTGTTAACCTATACACATGATGAGAAATAAGAAAAAAGGAGACACTATGAAAAACTTATATCCACTTGTCGATAAACTATGTAAAGACCTTGCTGATGAACACATCAAGCGATTCCCTATTCTAAAAGATTATAACTGGAACTACGAAGTTGGTCGTAAGTATATCAAAGTTATTCAGAACAATCAGTATCAAAGAAGTGTTTGGGGTTTTATAAACTTAACTGAATTTGTTAACAAAAAAGGTGTTGTTTTCAAAGTCGGTGATGTTCTAAAGGCTGCAGGTTGGGCAACACCAACTCTAAATGCACCACGAGGTAATCTCTTTGATGGTTACAAAATTGTGGGTGCGAGAAAATACGGTCCTGATTACTTAATATAATGGAGAACACAATGGCAAAATTTTTCAATACAGTAGAAGTCGCAGGTCGCAGTTACAAAAGATGGTCTGTTACAGGCACATTCTCCACTGATAGAAATATAGCGGAGAAATACAAAGACAAGTTCTATGTGGCACCAGGCGACATAGTTCGTTGGCATTCAAACAATCAAATACCTTTTGGCGATATCTTACTAGACTTCGCTGAGGCATTATTAATCACACCAAAACAAGTTCGTAAATCTTGTGAACTCAAAGAAAAAGAGACAAACGAGTTTTGGAAAAAACTAGGAGAAAAACTATGAAATGGTTAGCAGATGCAATCGCAAATTATGACAATCTAAATGAGTCAGAAAAAGTTCAAGTAGATGCGGCTCTTGATCACTTCGAAAACCAGAATCATCAAAATGATGATCAGTGTGTTTGTGGTGAAACTAATTGTGCTGATGAATATGCACATGTAACGAGTGGGTATTAATATGAGTTTTTTTCTAACAATATTTTTTACTATTATATTGGCACTGTTTGTTTATGTTGGTACTGTAATCAGTGCAGAGAATAAACAGATGAAACGAATACCTCTTATATGGGAGAAGGAGTTCTGGAAATGAGTAAATTCGGAAAAGCAATTGACGAAGATGTCAAACAGTACATGAAAAGTATACTGAAATCATACTTCTTAGGAGTTGTGACAGGTATCTTGTTCATGTTTTTAACATTAATGCCTAACACTGCAAATGCCTCAGATGAAAACGGCGAAGCATTTTGTCTTGCACAAAACATTTACTTTGAGAGTGGCAATCAACCTATGGTTGGCAAGATTGCAGTATCGCATGTTGTTCTCAATCGTGTAGAGAGTGATCTCTATCCAGACACCGTTTGTGATGTTATCTATCAAGCAGAAATGAGAGAGAACTGGAAGGGCGACATTGTGCCTGTTCGTAATCGTTGTCAGTTCAGTTGGTATTGTGATGGCAAGTCTGATGATCCTGTAGATAGTAAAACATGGATTGCATCTATGCAACTTGCACGAAGAATATTACAAGGCGAATGGTCTGATATTACAGAAGGCGCTACACACTATCATGCAGACTACATACATCCCTTTTGGGCAGACAGTCTGAACCGAACAACAACAATCGACAATCATCTATTTTACAAATGAGACATACTGACCATCCAAACTGGAAAAACCTCTCAAATGCTGAAAAGAATAGAGTTAGACAAACAAATTATAGAAGAGGTGGTCTAAGGAGAGAAATAAGAGAGTTAGAACGACACATATCCGAGAAACCGTCCTTTGTTCTTATGGGTTTGTTGAAAAGAAAAAAACATGCTCTAGATAATAATCCATTTTATGAAGGGGATGAAGATCGCAATTTTATAGAGGATGTAAGAAACATATTTTTAGATTATGAAAAGGGAAATTACAAATGAGACACATAGGAAGTTTAACTAGAACATACGATAGAAACGATGGTGTATCGTTAGAGTTTACTTTTGCAAA
>Ga0208161_1002043_pt1 | contig 10394 bp, 12 predicted proteins | sample CB_VirMetaG_3_FD_184538 | JGI IMG/M metagenome (GOLD analysis project Ga0208161, IMG submission 184538) | Freshwater to marine saline gradient viral communities from Chesapeake Bay - CB_1508_1S Viral MetaG (SPAdes) (version 4) | ecosystem: Environmental > Aquatic > Marine > Coastal | place: USA... | reverse complement strand
TATGGAACAAATGGGCAGAAGACGTAGAGGAGAATATGACAGTGGTGTTCCTAGAATTAGGATTGAATCACCGTCACCATAACAATTTTATAAGGAGATAAAAAATGGCAATAACAACAAACGCAATCTGTAACTCTTTTAAAAAAGAATTACTAGAAGCAAAACATAATTTTTCTACTGCACCTACAGGCAGTAAGTTTAAATTAGCGATGTATACATCAGCTGCAACATTAGGAAAATCTACAACTTCATATACAACAGGATCTGAAGTAACTTCACCAGCAGGTTATTCTGCAGGTGGTAAAGCACTAGTTAACACTGGTACTTCAGTTGCATCAAGTGTTGCAATTACAGATTTTTCTGATTTATCATTTACTAACGTAACATTAACTGCAAGAGGTGCATTAATTTACAATACATCTAACTCAAACACAGGTGTTTGTGTATTAGATTTTGGTTCTGATAAAACTGCAACTGCTGGAACATTTACAATTCAATTCCCAGCTTACACAACGAGTGCAGCTATATTGAGAATATCTTAATTTAACAAAAGGAGGGCCAGGTGGCTGACATTACAGTAGAAGTTAGTTCACCAGGCCTTTCGGTATGGGGTGGAAATCCTTGGGGCTATCAAACATGGTCTCAACAATCTGCAACTGCAGCTGTTGCAGGACAAGTCACTGCTTACAATAACGAAGGTTGGGGTAGAGACTATTGGGGCAAACTTTCTTATGGTGTTGCCTACGAAAATCAACAAATAGAACAATCAGGTTTTTCTTTATCATCAAGTTTAGGTTCAATATCGATAACATCTGAAATTAATTTAGGATGGGGTAGATTAGAATGGGGTGAAAATGCTTGGGGTATTGGAGGAGATATTTTAGTTGCTGGTCAGCAATTAACTTCTGCAACTGGATCAGTAACAACTCAAGCAGGAGCAAGCGCACAACCAACTGGAATAAATGCTTCATTTTTAATTGGTACAGCTGTTTTACGATTAGACGTAGAGGTACCATTAACAGGAGTTAATGCAACTACTGTGACAGGTACTGCTGGTGTGTCAGCTGATGCTAATACTTCTACAACAGGATCTTCTGCTTCTACAACTGCAGGCTCAGTAACTGTAGATGCTAAAATTGAGACAGGTTGGGGACGTGGTAAATGGGGTAATAGAGCTTGGGGTGATACATATTCTGCTTTAGCCGATGGTCAACAATTAACTTCTGGAATTGGAACTGTAACAGCCTTTACCGATGTTGTAACAGATGCGGCAAGTCAACAGTTACTAACATTAACACAAGGTCAAGAATCTATACAAATTGATGCAGACATATTTGTATTTGTAAGTGAACATACTTTAGTTAGTGAAACAGGTACAACTCAAGAAACTGGAACAGGTAACTTAACTCTAACAGGTGTATCTGGAACTTTAGCTCAAGGAAATACTGTTGGAGGAACTAAACAGACAGTGGATGTGACAATGTTTGGAATGTCTGCAAGTTTAGGTTCTATTTCTTTAGAACAATCTACTAATGAGCCTGTGACAGGAAGTGTCTTATCTTCAAGTTTAGGAACAGTTGAAGAAATACCTGGTCAAACTATAGGTTTAAGTGGATTTAATTTATCTTCCGCAGTGGGTTCTGTAACTGTTACAGCAGCGGCTAATGTCTCTGTTTCTGGCATATCCTTGACAAGTAGTATTGGAACACTTAATATTACGGCATGGGCAGAGATTGATTTAGGTGTAAACAATGTTTGGACTGAAGTTGATTTGGCAGCTTAAAAATGTTAATATAGGAAACTTATGGCATCATCGTATTCTACAGATCTTAAACTAGAACTCATGGTCACTGGCGAAAACGCTGGTACGTGGGGTGATAAAACAAATTCAAATTTAAATTTAATTCAACAAGCTATTGCAGGTTATGAAGCTGTAACTATTACAGACTCAACTACAACTGCTTTAGTAATGTCTCAAGCTGCATTATCAAATGCAAGAAATATGGTAATCAAGATTGCGACAATTACTTTAACAGGTGCTACAACAGTTACAATTCCAGATGGAATAGAAAAATTTTATATTTTTGATTTAACTGCAGTTACAGGAGTTACAAACTTAACAATTAAAACTGTAAGTGGTACAGGATTCACAGCAGGTGAAGCTAAAATTGTAGCCGCTTATTCTGATGGTACAAACTTAAAGGAAATCGCATTAGATACTTTAGGTGGAACAATTGGTACTGCTCAAATTGCAGACAATGCAGTTACTACTGCAAAAATTTCAAATGCAAACGTAACAACTGCTAAAATTGCAGACAATGCAATTACAACTGCAAAAATTTCTGCATTACAAGTTACTGCAGACAAAATTGCAAACTCAACTATTACACAAGCTAAGTTAGCTTCTAACTCAGTTGGTGCTGATCAATTAATTTCAACTGGTGTTACTGCTGGTTCATATACTACAGCATCAATTACAGTAGATGCTGATGGTAGAATTACAGCTGCGTCTTCTGGATCTGGCGGAGCAGGTATGGCTGTACCTGTATTGTTCGCTTGCTATGGATCAGGGACATATACTGCTAATCCAGCCGCAAATAGAATAAATGTATATATTTCAGGCGGTGGAGGGGGAGGAGTTTATGCATCGGGTGGAGGCTCTGGAGGAAGAGCTTACTTCAACGTACCTATTACTCATCCTTTCTCTACTACTTATTGTGTAGGAGATGGAGGTGGACAGTATCAATCTGGAGGTACAACATTCATATGTGGAATAGGAAACGCTAATGGTGGTCCATCCTCAGGAGGTTCGGGAAGTACAAATGCATGTAGTTATGAATGGCCTGTTCAATTCCATCCTGCGGGTAATACAGGGATTGTATCTAGTCCTACTGGAAGTACCCTTAGACAACCTGGTTGGGGTCAAGGTGCTGCCGCAAGAAATATCCCTTCTATGGAAGGTTTTTTTAATACTAGCCATACTGGTGGAGGTGGTGGAGTAATAATTATATACGAAAATACAGGAACATAAAATTATGGCTTATTTTATTTTTTCTAATACAGACGAAAGCGATAAAAAATATACTCGTGCTATAGCAGAGAACGATTCTAAATTACAAGAATTAAAGCTTCTTAGTACAAAGTCTACTACGGTTACTGTTAGTGATGCTGATTTTCAATTAGTTAAAAAGAATATTAAACGAGCATATCTTAATTCTGACAATTCAGTTAGTTTTGATGATTATCCAGAAGCTGAAATTGGAAATGCAGCGGGTATGAATGGACATATTCAAACTAGATTAAATATAATAAATGAGTGGTTATACACACGAAGTGAATCACATCCAAATCGTTCTACTGTAGAGGCCTACAAAACTAAATTAGAAACCTTTAACGTTGATTCAGTAACATATCCTTTAGCGGGTTCTTTAGAAAAATACTTTGCAGATAATTCTGAAACTTATTTTAATTTACTAGAACTTCCTGCTTAAAACTTAAGTATTGCTTTACATTTAGAATAAAGGCTGTTATTAAACAGTAATGTTTTCCAAAAAAATAAAATTTAGTGCTCACGAAGATTATGTCTATGACAAAATAGACGAGCCTGTTCCAATTAAACTAAATATCCCAGAATGGTTTAAAAAATTACAACATAGTATACAAAAACCAACTGTAAAAGGATGTATGCCTTTTTTAGATACTTTGACTTCTGGTTATTTATTAAAAGTTCCTCAAGATTTTATTTTACAGCATAATGTTGAACAAGAGGGAAAGATTGGTTCTTTTTTTCAACCTTCTTTATATGCAGTTTCTGCGATAATATCAGCCAAACATATAAACTTAAATTCAATGCCAGAGGTACATAATTCTGATCAGCTTAAAGGATCTCCGCTAAATGAAAAAAATAAACATCAAGGTATTAATAAAATACTAAACCCTTGGACGATAACTACACCTCCAGGTTATTCTTGTTTGTTTGTTCCCCCTTTAAATAATACTGATGATCGATTTTCTATTATACCAGGGATTGTAGATACAGATTCTTTTAATAAAGAAATAAATTTTCCATTTATTGTAAATGGAGATAAGTATCCTCATTTAGATACTATAATAAAAAAAGGCACTCCTTATGTACAAGTAATACCTTTTAAAAGAGATTCGTGGAAAATGGAAATATCTTCTACTAAACAATCTGTCATTCAAAAAAGAAATATTTTTTATGAGCTTACTTTTATAGAAAGATATAAAAAGAAATTTTGGAAAAAGAAAACATGGAATTAAAAGACGCAATTAAAGTATATGATAACGTATTGCCTTGGAATATTATAGGAAACTTTCTACGTTACATAAATTTAAATAAATTTAATAAAGCTAGAGTTGGACATGGGGAAGTAAATTTTAATATACGTAAAACTTATACTTTACCTTTATCTAATTTAGATAATTCTTTATCACAAGTTCATTGGCACAATTTACTATATGGATATTTTTTTGATTTTCTTAAACGATATACAAAAGAATTAAATATTGAAGGATATGTTTGTGAAAAAATAACTGACATAGCTGTTTTAAAATATGAACAAGGAGGTTTTTATACTTGGCATACAGATCATTACTATGAGTTTCCAAGAACTTTAAGTTGCATTTTATTATTAAATAATGATTACGAAGGAGGAAATTTGTCTTTTAGAGATCTTAATAAATCTAATGAATGGCAAGTAGAGACAAAACCTAACAGACTTATTGTATGGCCAAGTAGTTTCTTATATCCACATTCTGTAAAACCTGTAATTAAGGGAACAAGATATTCGGTAGTAGCATGGGCAGTATAAGAGAATTTAAATATAAAGTTGTAAAAAATTTTTTAACTAAAGAAGAAATTAATTTGTTAAAAGATTATTGCAGAATAAGACATAGAGTCAATATTGATTCTTTTGATATGACTCAAAGCGATAATGGAGACACTTATTTTTACGGAGATGCGTTAATGGAATCTTTAATGGTAAATAAACATAGTTTAATGGAAAAAGAAACAGGATTAAGTTTAAAGCCTACGTACGCATATTGGAGAATGTACACACAAAACGCAGATTTAAAAAAACATAAAGATAGGCCTTCTTGTGAAATAAGTGCTACGATTATGATAGGTTCAGATGGCTCTCCTTGGCCTATTTACATAGATGATTCAGAAATCAATTTAGAACCAGGAGATGCTGCAATTTATTTAGGATGCGAAGTTGAGCATTGGCGAGATGAGTTTAAAGGAGATTGGCATGCACAATCTTTTTTACATTATGTAGATGCTAATGGACCTAATAAAGAATGGTTTAAAGACAAAAGAAAACTATATGGAATAAACGAAAATTCTTTGAAGTGGTTTTAGAAAAAATGAATTTTCTTGGTATCTCTTTTAGAAATCACGATGCTAACATAGCATACAGTAGTGGAACTAAAGTTAAATATTTAAAATTAGAAAGAGAATTTAATCAAAAACATTTAGGATGTATTGATTATTATTTTATTCAATATGTATTAGATAAATGGAATATTAATCCTTCTAAAATAAATGCCGTAGCTTACGTTACGGATATGAATAACTTTGATCTACCTTATTATAGTAAAAATTTAGTTGAAGAATTAAAACCAACTGATTGGTTTTTTAATAAATTTAAATGTCCTTTTTTTAAAATAGATCATCATTATTGTCACTCATTAAGCATGTGGCCCTTAGTAAACAAATCAGATATTGATTTTGTTTTAGATGGGGTTGGAGATTTTGAAAAAACATACTCTATCTTTTCACAAGATAAATTAATTAAAACTTATGAATTAGATGAGGCTGAATCTATAGGAAGATGTTTAACTGGTGAAATAGCTGATTTAAATAATATTAAAGGCCATTGGGCAGATCGAGCAGGAAAACTTATGGGTTTAAAATCTTTTGGAAAAATTAATCAAGAATATTATGCCTTATTTAAAAATGACATTACAGAAGTGCGTAAGCTTATGAGTTACAGAAAATATATAACAACTAATTCTGTAACTAAGAAAAATCCTCTAAACTATTTAACTTCTGTTCATAATAAACTTGAAGAAATAGTGTTAGATTTTTTTGATAAAAACACAACTAAAGATAAAGTTATAACTTATTCTGGAGGAGTTGCTCAAAACTCAGTTATTAATGGTCAGTTAAAAAAGAAGTATAAAAATTTATATATACCTCCTCATTGTCCTGATGATGGTTTATCATTAGGTTTAATTGAATTTTTAAGAAGAGAATACAAACAAGAGCCTTTTGAAAACAAAAATTTTCCTTATTGGCAAAACGATATATGTCCTAATAATTCAGCAACACAAAAAACTTTGTTAAAAACAGCTGAATTACTTTCTAAAGGTAAAATAGTAGGATGGTATCAAGGAAACGGAGAGTTAGGACCAAGAGCTTTAGGTAACAGATCTATTTTAATGCATCCTGGTATAAAAGAAGGCAAAGATATTTTAAATAAGAATGTTAAAAATAGAGAATGGTTTAGACCTTTTGGTGCTTCGATTATAGAGGATAAAGTAAAAGAATATTTTGATTTTGAAGGAACTAGTGAATATATGTTATATGTTTCTAGTATTAAAGATAAAATAAATTTTCCTTCTATAACACATATAGATGGAACTTGTAGAATACAAACAGTCAATTATAATAACAATAATTTATATTACGATCTTTTACAAAAATTTTATAAATTAACAGGTCTTCCAATGCTGTTAAATACTTCTTTAAATGTAGATGGATTCCCTATATGTTCTAAACCCGTCTATGCTTTGCAAGTATTTAATAACTCTAAACTAGATGTTTTAGTTCTAGGTAATGAAATATATATAAAATAATGGAATTATTAAAAAAAAATATTGATTTACAAACTTTTATTTTAATAGATAAAATAGAAGATACTTTAATTATAGATAATTTAAAAAAAGATGTATATGCCTGTACTGATTATTTTCCTACTTATACAAATGTAATAGCTAAACATACTCAGTTTGATTATTTAAAAGGGAATATTCATTTTCATAATTTTTTAAAAACTATAAAAAAACAAATATATACCGTGTTTCAAGAAAATTTTATTGTACATGAAGTTTGGGGCAATATTTATAATAACAATGACTATGCTAAGTTACATTCTCACGTAGGTAGCACAGCTTTTTCTGGTATTTTATATTTAACCGATGGCCCTGGTCCAGGAACTTATTTCCCACAATATGATTTAACAGTTGCGGAAGAGGCAGGTAAATTTGTATTATTTCATGGACATCTATTGCATGAAGTAAAAAAATTTAATTATACAAAAGATAGAGTAACAATTGCTTTTAATTTTATTTGCGAAAGTCATGTAAATTTAGATAAAACAAAACTTAAGATTACTTATATTTCCAACAAAATCTGTTGACTTTATTGTGGAGAATGTTATAAATGTGTATCCTATATAAACTCTAGAATTAAAAATGATTAAAATATTAGATAATTTTTTAGAAAATGATTTATCTAAATATTTAGAAAAACATTTTTTAGAGGTTCCTCATTATTTTGGGCATTCTTCATTAGGTTCTGGTATTGGAGCTCCTTTTTATAAATCTGATTTAAATTTGTATGATCCTTTAATACAGTTTTTATGTTTTAAAGTACAAAAACAAATAAATTACAAAATAGGTTTTTTAAGAGTATATATTAACGTACATTACGTTGGCATGCCTGGCGAATTTCATAAAGACGATGGAGATACAACTATACTTTTAATGACATCTAAAACATTACAATTAAATTCTGGACAATTTCAAATACAAATTAATAATGATATAAACAATATACAATCGATCGATTTTGTACAAAATAGATTGATTATATTTCCAGCAGAATGGAATCATAGAGGATTAGATCCTAAAGAATATTCTACTCCAAGAATTACCCTTGCATTTAAAACAAAAAAGGTAAGTAATATTCTTTAAATAACTGTTACCTTTATTTAAGTTATTGATAATGTTATAATCTGTGCATGCCATTAAGAAAAGTACAGATAACACCAGGATATAATAAACAAGCTACAGAGTCAGATGCTATGAGTCAGTGGATAGATGGAGACTTTGTTAGATTTAGATATGGTATGCCTGAAAAAATAGGTGGATGGAGAAATCTAGTTTCTGGATCAAGCTCTACTATTGTAGGAGCTGCTAGAGACCAACATGTTTGGTCAGATCTAAGTGGACGTAAATTTTCTGCATTAGGTACTAATAAACTATTAATTATTTATTACGAAGGTGCTTTTTACGATATTACACCTTTACAGACCGACAATTATTCTGTGGGTTCTAGTATAACAACAACGAATGGATCTACAACTGTAACTATTACAACACCGTCAGGACATTCTTTATTAGCAGGTGCCATAGTTACTTTTGCAAATGCAGGTTCATTTACATCACCCGACACCGCTTACACAGCAACAGATTTTGATGATGTATTATTTGAAGTACAAACGGTTCCTTCATCTAATACTTTTACAATTACAATGCCTACTGCAGAGACAGGGACTGGAGCAACAACTGATGGTACTTTAGATGTACATCCTTATGAGCCTATTGGTCCTTTAAATCAAACTTATGGTTATGGTTGGGGAACCGCATCTTTTGGTGGAGCTTCCGCTGTTCTTTCAACTTTAAATGGTGCATTATTAGATAATGCTTTTGGTACAGGAGGTTCTGGTACAGATATAACTTTAACTTCGACAACAGGGTTTACTTCGTCTGGTACTATAAAAGTTGGATCAGAGTTTATTTCATATAATGGAATTACTGGAAATAATTTAAATAATATTACTAGAGATGTTGCAGGAACTAGATCTGCTCATTCAGACGGTTCTTCTGTAGAATTATATATTGCGTGGGGAGAAGCCTCTACGTCTTCTATATTAACACTAGAACCTGCAAATTGGTCACTTGATAATTGGGGACAAATTTTAATTGCTACTATTAGTAATGGTAGATCATTTACTTGGGATCCTTCAGTTTCTAATGCTCTTACTACAAGAGCCGTTGTAAACACTAATATGCCTTCTCGTTCTGTAATGTCTATTGTTTCAGACAGAGACCGACATTTAATTCATTTAGGAACAGAAACAACTATTGGTAATGCAGGTACCCAAGACAAAATGTTTATTAGATTTTCTACTCAAGAAAACTATAATATATATGCTCCAACGTCTGTAAATACGGCAGGTACATTTCAACTAGATGATGGAACTAAAATTATAGGAGCTTGTAAAGGTAAAGATTATATAATGGTATTTACAGATACAGCTACGTACCGTATGGACTTTGTTGGACCACCTTTTACATTTAGTATTCGTAAAGTTGCATCTAATGCTGGACTTATTTCTCAACACGCAGCCGTTTATGCAAATGGGGGTATGTGGTGGATTGGAGCTACTGGAGGATTTTATGTTTACGATGGAACTGTAAAAGCTGTTCCTTGTTTAGTAGAAGACTTTGTATTTACAAATAATGGAGCAGGAGATTTAGGTTTAAATTTTAATTCTGCGGATATTATTTATGCTGGTATTAATGAATTATATTCAGAAATAAATTGGTTTTATCCTTCAGCTTCTTCCACTGTTATAGATAGATGCGTAACTTATAACTATTCAGAACAAGTTTGGTATACAAGCTCACTAGATAGAACAACTTGGGAAGGCTCTACAGTTTATGCTTCACCTTTTGCAACAGATTATCTTCCTTCTGCTGTACCTCAATTTCCTGTTGTAAACGGTGTATCCAATGGTGCAAGTATTTTATATCAGCATGAAACAGGTGTTAACCAAGAAAATGCTGATGGTACAGAATCAGCTATTTCATCTTACATACAATCAGGAGAATTTGATATTACTACAGACGGTGAAGGTCAAAATTTTATGAGTGTTTCTAGATTTTTACCAGATTTTAAATCTTTAACTGGAGATGCACAAGTAACTATTTATGTTAATAGATACCCTCAAGCAACTGCTAGTTCTTCTCCTTTAGGTCCTTTTACGATTACTTCATCAACTCAAAAAGTTGATACTAGAGCTAGAGGTAGATTAGCTTCGATTAAAATAGCTACCAATGGTTTAGATGAATCTTGGAGATATGGTGCATTTAGTTTTGATGTTAAACCTGATGGTAGAAGATAATGGCAAAAATAACAGTATATATACCTGAACCTAAAGAAAGTTATCAGCCTGACAATCAAAGACAGATTGTAGCTGCAATCGACACATTAAAAAATCAACTTAACTTTTCTTTTCAAGAAGACTTAAAACAAGAAGTTGAACGAATGAATTGGTATTTAAAATAATGTCTTGTAATAA
>Ga0208161_1002042_pt1 | contig 10395 bp, 9 predicted proteins | sample CB_VirMetaG_3_FD_184538 | JGI IMG/M metagenome (GOLD analysis project Ga0208161, IMG submission 184538) | Freshwater to marine saline gradient viral communities from Chesapeake Bay - CB_1508_1S Viral MetaG (SPAdes) (version 4) | ecosystem: Environmental > Aquatic > Marine > Coastal | place: USA... | reverse complement strand
AGCTCAACATCGAGGTGCCCCAGGGCTGGAAGGTTGCCGGAAATTAGTTGAAAGCTCAGTATAGAGTGTGACAACAACTGATGGATTTCCAGGATTCACCCGTTCAAAGTAAGGGTACCGACAAGGCTCCTAAGTCGGGTGGAGCGTCGGACGGTAAGGGCCGTAACGCTAACATTATGCCGGGTGGTAAAGTCGACCCGCGCTCGAAACTTTACCAACGATCCGTTGCCGGCCGCGAAAGTCTTAGTGATTACCTGCAAAAGCTGTGGAACGACGGAACCGACGAGGCCGACGTATTCATGGCTGGTGTCAAGAGCCTGATGAGCCGTGGCCACGGCTACGTTGGTGCGTATCTGGACAGTAAGAATCCGGGCCGAGTCTATAAAGAGAACGAAGCGATGGCCATCACCGATGCGGTGATGAGCAAAGCTGGCATCGGTGAGCACCCTGGCAACCGTCTTACCCGAGCAAAAGACGATGAGGGCAAAGAGGAACGCAAAGTTTCCAACCAACTCCGTGGCATGACTGCTCCGAAGCTGGAGCGTGGCCAGAAAGCTATGCCTGTCGGCCAACAGCGCAAGCAAGGTATTAAGAGGCCCACCGGTCCGGCTCTGCCTGAAACAAAATATACAAAAGACGAAGAGGGTAAATTACTCCCTAAATCGCAAAGAGATGCGATTGGTAAGAGAGGCCTAGGTAAACCTTCTCCATATCAGCAGCCCGTGGCAAAACCGGACGGGGAGGGCTCTGTCAACGTAGAGAGAAGGTGGCAAGAAAACCTTAAAAAGGGGCTAGCTGACATTGCCAAACAAGAAAGTGAGGGTAAAATAACCCCTGAACAGGCTCAGAGCCTGGTGCGTGAACTTAATAAGAAACAGGTTCAAGCGGGCAAAGAAGAGCGTGAAAGAGCCCTAAAAGGTGCCGCTGCGGTTGAACGGAAACGCGCCGATCAAAAGAGAGAGCGTCAGGACACCGCTGCGACGGGTGGGGGTACAGAAGATGAGAAGATAAATGTAAATGATAGCATTAAAAAATCATTAATCACCCCTAAACTCTTGAATCTATTCAAGGGAAAGGTTGAAAAAGACTCTGCTGGTAGAGAACTGTTAGACTATATCGACGACGTGTCCCAGGGGTGGGAGGGTGATTCAGAAGTCTTAAGTAATATACTTGATGATCTTTCTAATGAAATCTCTGGAACTTATAAAGAGCAGACCGGTGTAGATCTGAACGCCAGTAGTGTTAAAAATTCTATTTTAGACACTATAAGGGGCAGTAAAATAATCTCGGGTAAAATTGGGGCTAGTCTGGAAGGTGTCCAATCTGCACCCGAAGAACAGGCCCCCGCACAGCAGCCACAGCCCCAACAAGTTGCGCCACAAAAAAGTGGTGGCAAATCAGCTAATCTTGAAGGGGTTGCTGATGACTTTATGCGTGCTTTTGCAGATTATCTCGCTGATGGAGATGATTATTTTACCAAAAAGCAGATTAATAAGTATATTAAAAGGGTCTCTGAAGAAAGTGGAATAAAACCCCAAGAAATTATTTCAGCCATCCGAGCCGACGAAAGGGGTGATTATGTTCTTAAAAGGTATGGAATTGGGGCATCTTCTTTAGTAAGAAAGGGTAAGCGAGAGGAGCAAGCCGCACCGGAAGAACAACCTCAAGAGTCTGCACCACAAGAGCAAGCCGCACCGGGGGAACAAGCTCCGCCCGAAGAGCAAGCCGCACCCGCCGCGCCCAAGCGCAAACCCTCCAGGAGAGGTTTCGGAGCCCTGGTGCCCAAGCAACCCGCCCCCAGAGGTGGCGGTCCAATTACCCCTTCGTCCAAGCCCAACCCTGAGGCGGTCAAAGAGGTGATGGATGTAGCCAAAGAAAATCCTCCTCTTGAAGACTTCAAAACCTTCTTATACAAAAAGCAAGGTGAGCTATTTGGCGGTGCCGGTGTTGAAACCGGATCTGCAGACACCAACCCGCTCGAAGGCGGTAGCACTCAACCCTTCCCCAAAGGACCCGAAGAGACCGCACCGGCCTCCCAGCTCCCAGGAAGTGGCGGTCCTACTCCACGTTCTGCTGCGCGGGGACAGGAAGGTCAGCAAAGCCTCTTCAAGATGAAAGATGGCCAAGAAACCATGGAGCCCCGTGGTGACCTTAAGAAGGGGTCGAAACCTAAGCCCACACCTAAGCAGCCAGCCCCTAAAAAGCGGACACAGGCCGAGTCTCAAGAGATCCGAAGTAAGGGGTCCGAAGCGCTAGCTGATCTCCAGACAAGAAACAAACTCGCCGAAGACATGACCCGGAGGATTTCTAACTCCCCGATCGCCAAAGACGAAGAAATGCGCGACTGGATCAATAACGATCTCGAACGTCTTCTGAAAAGCTTCACTCCGGCCGAGAAAACCGAAGATCCCTGGGAACAAGACGGTCCTGAGCCGTCTGGCATCCCTGAGCCCGAAGCTCCGGCTCAACAACCTCAACGAGCCTTGCCCGGTCAGCCCGGCCCCAGGGGGTTACTGACCCCTGGCAAAGAACCGGCCGCGCCAGGTGGTAGAGCGGGTCGACGGACAAAACCCCAGGGAGATGAAATCCGCCGAAAGGGTCAAAAAACCCTAGAGCAACTCCAGGGGGGTCAAAGAACGGCTAGTAGAATGCAGAACTCCCCTGTCGCTCAAAGAGAAGACGAAGTTAATCGTCAGGGCGAAGAGCTTCTGAGGCAAATTCAGAATGAAGGTAGAAAGCCCGCCAAACCCTCTGGAAGACGAACAAAAGCCCAAGGCGATGAAATCCGTCGAAGAGGTCAACAGGTACTAGAAGAGATTCAGTCCGATGCGCGTAAGGCAGGAGAAGTCCAGGGCCGTATGGCCAATTCTCCGGCTGGTACGGGAGAAGCACCAAGCAACCCTCGGGAGGCGGACATCACTAAAAGAGGTGAGGACGTATTAAGGAGGATGAAGGCAGATGAACTAATGGAGCAGCCAGGAATGACTAGCAGAAAAGCTGCTAATATACTCGCCAAAGGTGGCTATTCTAGCCGTAACCCACTTGATAAAGCTGCTGGAGCAGTTTTAGATGGTATGGATAGAAACGACGCTGCGGTCAGTAAGGCCCCTAAGGCCGTTCAAAGAGTCGCCCCCAGGTTCAACAGGAAGAAAAAAACCACGGAGAGCGCGGAGTACCAGGAGTTCGCCCAATCCATCCGCTCCCTGATGCGTTGACCGTTGAAAGCTACATATAAGAAGTAGCGCACTGTAACCATGCCGTTGAAAGAAGGCACCTCTGAAGAGGTCATCTCGGACAATATCAGCAAACTCATGGACGAAGGGGTTCCCCAGAAACAGGCCATCGCCATGGCCCTTCGGAGTGCCGGAAAATCTAAGTACGACACTGCCGAAGGCAGTGGCCACGACCGTGACGGCGACGGCGATACGGATTCCGATGATTGGAAAATGTCCCGGGACGAAGCGATCAAAAAGGCGATGCTGGAGGACGATGACGACGAGAAGGGTTCGTACTGTGAGGAGAAGACCGATTACGATGATCCGGAAGGTCAGATGGCCCAGGGCGATTTGCGCTCGGCGGCTCGCAACGCCCTGCTTATAGATTCGCTCATCAACGAGACTAGCAACATCCCGGAGTGGGTCCAGGGAAAACTAACACTCGCCTCGGACTACCTGAACTCCGTCGCCCAGTACATGCAGTATACCGGAAAAGACAAAGATGTGGCTTTCGCCGAGGAAATGGAGGGCCCGGATCCGTGCTGGAAGGGTTATGAAATGGTAGGCCACAAAGAGAAAAACGGTAAAAAAGTGCCGAATTGTGTCAAAAAGAAGACCTCAGATTCGTCCGAGTGCGGTAAGGGCGATTACGCTGAGATCCGGGTTCCCACTGGCTGGAACGTCTCCAAGGGTGGCGGTGTTATCGGCCCGGCTATCACCAAGTCCCAACACCTTAGCGGGAACCAGGACGCATCGGGAATGTTAGAGGGCGAAATCAGTGGATGACGGATTCGTAGTACCCGAAGGCTGGACCGTATTCGGCGAACACGGCAAAAAGTACAGCAAGACTGTGACGGATCCGGACACCGGCCGCGAACGCAAGGTACGGTATGGAGCAAAGGGGTACACCATCGCCCCCGGCACGGACAAAGGTGACCGGTACTGCTCCCGATCGGAGGGCCAGCGCCAGGACTATGGCTACGATTGTTCCGGCAAGGACAAGAACACCCCCCTCTGCCTCTCACGTGCAAAATGGAAATGTTCCGGAAAAACGTCGCGTAAGACGTAAGCTATGATACAATAGCTACAGGAACACCAAACCCCTACCCCCCCCTCCCTCATGCTCACCACCCTTCTCTATCTCTTCACCTTCTCAAGCTGGGGTATGGGGCTGTTAGCCGCGTTAGTCGCCTTGTCCATGAGACTCCAAGAGCACTCGATCAAGATCAAAGCGGCCAACATGGAGCTTCAGAGTAAGACCAGGGTTATTGACACCCTTATGGGAGGGATTGCTAACCGCCCTGCTCGTCAGAGCAGGGGTATCCCTGAAGAGCTAAAGAACCTAATGGATCTGAGCCCTGAGCACCCCGAGGTGAACGAAATCGAAGAGGGCGATGAAGTGTTTGGTATCGTCTTCCAGTCCCACAATTATCCCCCTGCAATGGAAAGCAATGACGAACAAGATTCCTAAGTGTGGCCTTGAGCTGATCAAGCGGTTCGAGGGATGTAAGCTTACAGCCTATCCAGACCCTGCCTCTGGCGGGGCTCCGTGGACGATTGGCTGGGGTAGCACCGTTAATATCAATGGCAAACCGTTTGCCAAGGGTGATACTATCACTCAGGGGCAGGCTGACACCCTATTGATAGAAGATATCGAAAAACGGTTCTGGCCCACCCTGTACCGGACGATTCCCGACTTCACTCGGATGACCGAGGAACAACAGGGTGCGTTGTTGTCGTTTGCATACAACCTTGGCGCGAACTTTTACGGCAACCCGGGCTTCACCACCATTACCCGCTACCTTCACGACCTGGATTGGGAACGCGTACCGGACGCGATGCTGTTGTACCGGAATCCGGGCTCGTCGGTAGAGGAGGGTTTGAAGCGTCGCCGCATCGCCGAAGGCGCCCTGTGGTCCAGTGGCCTGGAGAAATCGCGCAACGCTAAACGCCTGATCGTGGCGAACCGGGACACGTTACTCAAAAAAGAGCCGATCCAATCATTCGAACTCTCGGAACGCGAGAAAGTAACCGTCCCTAGGGGACGTTCATACACCATTGTCAAAAGTGTAGAGGAGGGAGCACATATCAGGGTGACGCTCGACTACGGTGCGGGGACATGGTGTATTTATAAGCCGCATTGGGACATCAAAGTCCCTGGATCGGTTGAGACGCAATCGTCTGATAACAGGTTCATCCTGCTCAACGTCCCCTACTACACCCAGCTTGATTCGACTACGAATCATGGGATGAGAATGTGCTTTTCATCTAGTTGCGCGATGGGTGCGGAATACCTGAGACCGGGGTGCCTAGGTGGCAATCGTGGTGCCGACGATAAATACATGACACAATACGTGTTCAAGTACGGTGACACGACTAACCCTACAGCCCAGGTCCGTGCCCTAGCCGACCTTAAGATCCACGCCGTCTTCCGGCAGAATCTGTCCCGCAAAGATATTATCGCCCAGTTGACAAAGGGTGTGCCGGTACCGGTCGGCTACTTGCATAAGGGTTATGTATCCAGCCCTAGCGGTGGCGGTCACTGGTGTGTGATTGTTGGTGTCGATCTGGACAAGAAACAGTATATTGTCAACGACCCCTGGGGCGAAGCCGACCTTATCTATGGCGGATTCGTCGGTTCTCAGAACGGTTACCAAGTGCGTTACTCTTTCGAAAACTTTACTCCTCGTTGGGAGGCGGAGGGGCAGGGTACGGGCTGGGGACTCATCCTTAACAGGTGAAGTCGCCATAGGCGGTAATCTTTACCTTGTAAGTGGTGAGAACCGAACAGGAATTAGTAGGATTTCGTGTAAATTCATAGTAGGAGTGCAGACTCCTTAATTCATACTACCTACCGCCATGCTTACAACCGTCTCCATGCTGAACGACCTACTCGACTCGGCCCGATACAGTTCAATTCCATCTGTAACAAAGGGTTCGTATACACCTCGCTACAACGTTCGCATTGAAGGGGATACGGCCACATTTGAAATCGCCCTTCCCGGGTACGACAAATCTGATATCGAAGTCCGTTGTGCCGATCGTCTTCTCACCGTATCCAGCAACGTGAAACGTTCGTACTCCGGTTACGTGGTAGCCGGCAGCCGGGTCGGCCCCTTCTCCCTGTCTTGGGTAAACCGTGGAGCAACGGTATCACGTGCTACGTTTACCAACGGTGTATTGGAAATTGTTATGCAAAGTAATGTGTCAGAAAACGGTGACCTAGTCGCCATCGACTGATCCACGGTGCTAGGGTGAGTGGGTACACAGCTCACTCACCGTGCTCACAGTCAACGTTTCTGAGGCCAACAAGCACCTCAATTCCATTATCCGGGGCAAGATCAAGACCTCTGTCATGCTCTGGGGTGCCCCGGGTATCGGCAAATCTAGTGTCGTTAATAAAGTGGCGAAGGCCAACGAGATGGATGTGATCGACGTCCGTCTTAGCCAACTTGCACCTACCGACCTGCGCGGTCTTCCCTATGTCGAAGACGGTCAAGCCCACTTCGCTCCTCCTGGCTTTCTCCCTCAATCCGGAGCTGGCATCTTGTTCCTGGACGAGATCAACCTGGCTCCACCGGCCATCATGAACGTTGCCATGCAACTCGTCCTGGATCGGCGTGTGGGCGACTACGTGGTACCCGACGACTGGTACATTGTTGCAGCGGGTAACCGGGCCGAAGACCGGGCCGCCGTATCCCAGATGCCCGCTCCCCTGACCAATCGTTTTCTTCACATGACCGTGGAGTGCGATCTGGAGTCCTGGAAGCAATACGCCCTGACCTCGGGTGTCAAGGAGGAGATCATCAGTTTCCTGAACTTCCGTCCCCAACTCCTTCACTCCTTCAATAAGAATGCGATCTCCTGGCCCAGCCCTCGCTCCTGGGATTTCGCGTCCGCTCTCTTGAAGATCGGCATGTCCGTCGATGCGGCTGTAGGCGAAGGCGCAGCGGCCGAATTTAATTCGTTCGTGAAGCTGTACAGCAAGTTGCCTGACGTCGAAAAGGTACTGAATGGTGATATGGGTATCAAGATGCCCAAGGAACCTTCGATCTGTTTCGCTCTCACCGGTGCGCTAGTTCACCGTTCTGAAACTGCCGACAACTACTTCAACGCGATGCGGTGGTTGATGAACTCAACGACCGAAGACTACGTTGGGTGCTATATGAGTGATGCCCTGACGATGATGAAGACCAAAGGTGTTCAGGGGGCGTTTGTTAAGAAGGTCACTCAGGACAAGCAAGCCAAGGACTTTATCGCTAAGTACCAGGAACTCCTGAAATAAGTAGCGCTTCCACAGGGTGATGCCCCCGGGTATCGCCCTTAATCTTTTCTTAACATTTCATCCGCCATGGCCACCCCCCTCAAAGACCGCCTCACCAAAGCCCGCGTCAAACTCCTGAAGCGCTCACCGTTTTTCGGGACTCTGTTGCTCAACGCTCCGTGGCGCGAGGATACCTCGATTCCCACGGCGGCGACGGACGGACGTGGTCTGATGTTCAATCCGGACTTTGTCGAGAGACTGAACGAAAAGCAACTCAATGGCGTCCTAGTTCACGAGTTGTTGCATTGCTCGCTGCTCCATGTCCCCCGGATGAAGGACTTGTTCCGTGTCGATCCGGCTACCTCTAATATTGCGGCTGACATCGTCGTCAATGGTATTATCGATGACAACGGTCTTGAGTTACCCGATGACGCGATACGTGATAACAAACTCAAGCACTTGAGTGTACGCGAAGTCTACAGCATCCTGAAGCAGAATCAGGCAAAGAACCCTAACTACCTAAAGAATAAGTACGGCATCTCTAATTACTGCTTGCAAGAACCCGACCCGAACGGGCAGGATGGCGAATTCGTAGACCAGGACGGCAACAAAGTCGATGCACCCGACTGGAAAGACGCCATGAACAAGGCGGCTACTATTGCGAGAATGAAGAAAGCCGGACCCATCGGTGCCGGTATGGAACGCATCTTTAAGGAGTTGCTAGAACCGACGATCGACTGGCGCACCGTTCTTTTCAAATACATCACCGAATCCCGTAACGACTTTGAGGGCTACGACCGTCGATTCGTGTACAACAACCTGTACATCGATGATTTCAGTGGCTCAAAGGTCCATGTTCTTGTGTACATCGACGTAAGTGGCAGTATCGATGAAGAGATCCTGACCGAGTTCATGTCCGAGATTCATGGGGCCATCAATGCGGTGAGCGAAATCGAAGGTCAGGTTCACTGCTTTGACACCGAACTCCATTATGTGTGTGACATCCAGGATATCGCCACGGACTTCAAACTGATCGGTGGTGGTGGCACCTGCTTCGAGTGTATCTTCAAGCACATTGAAGCGTACAAGGACGAGAACATGTCAGCCGATCAGTCCCAGCTCCTCCCCATCATCCTCACCGACGGATACGCCTCCTTCCACACCCTCACCCCCACCGCCCCCCTCCTCTGGGCCATCTCCCCTGGTGGCGTCGACGACCATGTGATCCCCTTCGGTGACGTCGTCCGCATCGAAGGTACATGACAACAAACGCGAAGCGCCCCCACACGACAGCCCTCCCCGCGCTCTCACCACCCTCGGTGTCGCCCCACCCCCGTGCCTCGGGGGCTAGGGGGGCCAGGCAATCCCTGAAATCTACGCCGAAGGCGGTAATCCCTGAAATCTACGCCGAAGGCGGTAATCCCTGAAATCTACGCCGAAGGCGGTAATCCCCGGGGCTTCGCCCCGTATAATAGAGCGATCACTCCGTACATGCCATCCACCCTGTGCCGAATCCCCTTCAGCCCACCCAGACCCACTACGATCTGGCCGACTACGTTGAGTCTCGCTTCCAGCTCCGATTCATCGAATCCGGTACGGCGCTGGCCGAACGCCGTGTAACGGTGTACGGGGGTGACCTGGACTCATTGGCGCGCACACTACCTGCATACACACCATGGCGAATGGGCCGCACGGTATTCCTACAAAATACCGATCCCGGATCACCCATCCTTGTAATGGCAAGTGCCATCGACCGAACGATCGAGATCAAGGTGATGGGCGACGAACCCGGCGTTGCCGATGTAATCCGGACCGTATCGTGGCACTTCGAACCCGTCCCGGTCCGGGTCAAATGGGTCTATAACGCGAAGGGCGAGAGCGTCCGGCTCCCGGTACGGAACGATAACACCCCTGCCGATGCGTTCTATCCGGCGCTACGCGCCGGAGGCGGGTTAGCCGCATATTATAATCGCTACCTGGAGTCGGATTCCAACATCCTTGTGCTGATCGGGCCGCCAGGCACGGGCAAGACCTCGTTTATACGGGGTCTACTACTGCATGCTGGCGCCGACGCCATTGTCAGCTACGACCCGGACATCCTGTCCGACGATGAGATCTTCGCCGATTTCATGTCCGACAGTGAGCGGTTCATGATCCTGGAGGATGCGGACTCTTTCCTCGCTTCAAGGGGAAAGTCGGGCAACACCATTATGCACAAATTCCTTAACGTAGGTGACGGCCTTATCAGCACGCGAGGCAAAAAGATCGTGTTTAGCACCAATCTCCCTTCGATTCGCGACATCGATGAGGCGTTGTTGCGTCCGGGCCGGTGTTTTGACATCTTACGGTTCGACCGCCTTACGGCGAGCGAAGCACGGGCGGTGCGGCCCGAATACAGTGGTAGCGGCCCCATCACTCTGGCCGAATTACTGTGCGGTGGTAACGCCACCGAGTCACGCAAGGCTACCGACCGCGTGGGGTTCGTATGAATACGGACTCTCTTCAGGGGACATGTAAGCGAATGAAAGGGCTCGTATACGTCTCCGACCTTGCCATGCTCAACCGCACATACCCCCGATTTTCAAAAGAAGTCGAACCGTACCGGTTTCACAGCAATGGCAGCAAAGTCTATTACGTTAACGGCAATAAAAGGATATTCCTTTTGAATTCTTTGCCAGAGGAGGTAATCTATTGTGGTGCATGTAGCAGGGTCTTTCAAAGATCCAACGGCGGACTCCTCCTGTTCACCCCAATTTCCCACCTAGAGTACTTATTCTCATGACTATCAAAACTCTCCCCGGATCCGTTATCCGAACCCCGGGACGAATTACTGTAAAAGCGAATTTTATAGATAGAAAGGGATACAATAAAAAGGTTGGCCACTACTATAAAGTATACCAATACATTACTGACTTA
>Ga0208161_1002040_pt1 | contig 10414 bp, 11 predicted proteins | sample CB_VirMetaG_3_FD_184538 | JGI IMG/M metagenome (GOLD analysis project Ga0208161, IMG submission 184538) | Freshwater to marine saline gradient viral communities from Chesapeake Bay - CB_1508_1S Viral MetaG (SPAdes) (version 4) | ecosystem: Environmental > Aquatic > Marine > Coastal | place: USA... | reverse complement strand
GGCACAAGCTCCTCGCCGCTTCAACCAGCTGGCTGTGGACAATACCTCCACGCCTCAATACGTGAACAACCCTGCCGTCATCCAATACTCCTTCCTGCACCCTGTGGCAGACAACCCGGTTGCTCCCCCTGTCGGCAACCTGAACATCTGATTTACCGCCGGCCCCAGCCGCTACACTGTAAACACACAACACATCGTCGAATGGCAAAACGATTTACCGACTTGGGCTATCCGGTGTTGGGGGACGACCTCCAGCGCCGGATTTTTGGTAACCAGGCTCCGCCGGTAATGAGCCGGCTGGCCAAGCAGAAGGCCCAGAACCTGCTGAAAGAATTCAAAATCAATACCCCCGTTGACTACCCTGACCACCTTTACGATGGCCCGCTGCCCCTTCCCGAGCTCAAAGGCGAAAATCTCAAGGAGCACTTTGAGGCCATCGCCAACGAGCAAATTGGCGAGTACAAAGAGCTGGGTGATGAGTTTGCAAGTTGCGAGCTGCCGGAAATTCCCCCGGTAACTGCTCTCAAGTTTGTCCCTGGCTGGACTCGCTACACCAAGGTGCGAGGCAAATGGAAGACTGAGTCTGTGCCTTACCCCTTGGAAAAAGCATTTACATTTGACACGGAGACCTACGTCCACGGCGGAGCTTTCCCCATCATCGGCACTGCTCTGAGTGCTAAGGCAGCCTACATCTGGCTTGCCTCCGAGCTTATCAATCCCGACCTTCCCGAAGAGCAGTGGGACCAGCACTCCCTCATCCCCATCGGCAAAGATCGCTTTGTGGCTGGCCATAACATCAGCTACGACCGCATCCGTGCCCAGGAAGGCTACTCGCTCGAAAACACCCGACCCGAAAACTTCTACTTTGACACCCTATCTGCACACATTGGCGTATCTGGCCTTGCTTCCGGTCAGCGCTGGCTCTACGTTCTGGCTGGTAAGGACCCTGAGGACCTCACTCCGGAAGAGAAGCGAAAGCTCCGTTATGCCCCCAAGTGGCTCGATGAAGGTTCCACCAACTCCCTGGTAGCCACCTACAACTTCCACGTTTACGAAGTTCGCAAGTTTTTCGGAGATGACGTAAAGCCGCTTGGCCAAGGCGACAAAGCCGTCCGAGACATCTTCGTTAAGGCAACTCACCTCAGTCAAATCAAGCAAATGCTGACTGAGGCCGTTGACTATGCCATCAAGGATGCTTACTACACTGCCGAACTCTTCCAGGCTCTGTGGCCCAAGTATCTCGATGCTACTCCCAGCCCCGTAGCCCTCTGTGGCCACTACCACCTGAATGGCTCCGTTGTGCCTCTGGTCCCCGATTGGGAGGACTGGATTCAGAATGTTGAGAAAACATTCGACGACCACAACAAAGAAATGACCCAAATCTGTAAGGATTTGGTCTGGGCCTACTACGAAGAGTGGCGAGACCGCTACTTTGCCGAACCAGGCATGGCAGAGAAATGGGTCGCCAAAGACCCCTGGCTCTCCCAACTCAACTGGGAAGTCAAGACGGTGAAAGGCAAATATGCCCACGTCCCCCACTGGGTCCGTCCTTTTATCAAAGACCCCGATGAGCACATTGGTGTGAAGTCCAACCTCTCTCACTTCCTTCTGAAACTCAAGTGGGAAGGGTCCCCAATGGTCTACACCAAGGAGATGGGTTGGTGCTATCACAATGAGGAAGGAGCCCTGACCAAAATCCCACACCCGAAAGGTGCCGGGGATAACGTGGGTGGGGTCCTTTCGAAAGACTTCGTCGATGACATGAAAGTTGGTCGTCTCGACAGCGACCTGCCCGAAGCAAAGCGAGCTCTGGAGATCGCAAACGCAGTAAGCTACTGGACTTCGGTCCGCAAGCGGGTGATGGACCGGATTTTCATCCCTACCAACAACCCCCACGGTGCTGACGCCCTCATTACACTCCCCGAGATCCTCTGCCACGGCACTGTAACCCGACGCACTGTGGAGTCGCTCATGGTAACCATGTGCTCCACCAAAAACTGGCGCATCGGCACAGAGCTGAAGTCCCGAGTCCAGGCTCCAGACGGCTGGAAGATCGTGGGCGCTGACTTCGACGGGCAGGAAATGCAAATCGCTTCAATCTATTCTGATAAATGGGAAGGAGGCCATGTCGGTTGTTCACCATTTGGTTACAACGTGCTTTCCGGCTCGAAAGAGGCGGGGACTGATCCCCATAGTGCTCTTGCTAAGCTGGCTGGCGTGGACCGAGACACGGCAAAAATCGCCGGTTTCGCAGTGCTCTACGGGGCAGGAGTCCGAGCCGTCCAAACCTACATCCGCCGGAAGTATCCCGAAAAGTCTGCCACCGAGGTAAAAAACTTTGCTTACCGAATCCTGGAAGGTAAGAAAGGTCGGTCCGTCAAAGGCCTGTATGAAGGCGGCTCCGACAGCGGATGCTTCAACTATATGGAAGAGATCGCAATGCGGTCCCGTGTCCCGACACTCCCGTGCCTGGGCACTAAGATCTCGACCGCAATGCGCCCTGCTGCCGTCGGCGATGACTTCAAAACCGGCCGAGTGAACTGGACGATTCAATCTTCCGGGGCCGAAATCCTGAGCATCATGCTCACTGCTGTCCATTGGCTGGCCGCTGAGTACAAGATTCCCGCACGCTTCGTCCTCAGCATCCACGACGAAATCTGGTTTATGACTCCGGACCGTTACGCAGAAATGTTTGCGGTCCTGTTCCAGATCGCCCACGTCTACACTTGGTCCTTGTTTCACTCTGCTGTGGACATCCCGGACCTACCCTTGTCCCGAGCCTACTTCTCCAGTGTCGCCATCGACACCCGTCTCCGTAAAACCCCAACCGAAAAAACAGTAACCCTGTCGAATCCCGGAGGCGAGAAGGAAGAGCCAGGCGTGGAATACTCCATGTTTGAGCTGGGCGAAATGGGCGCCATCAAAAAACTCACCACTCGCTACGAAGCCATCCAAAAAGGTCTTATCTGATGAAACGCAAAAAGTCCCGTGTCGAAACCGTCGGTGTTGTCCTCTACAAAGGAGTTATCGACACCTACTACCTAACAGTGCCCTACGACAAGAAAAACAGGGTCATTCCCTCGTCTGTGGAATGCGCCTACAACTCCCGTTATTTCGGGACCCAGGAAACGGTCAACATGCTCAAAGCCCTCTGATGGCTTTCCCTCTTCCTGAATGCCCCGACTACCGAAAGTTAGTGGTAACCTTCTGGCTTGATGATATTGACGATAGGCTGAAAGCTAATAGGCTTCAGGACGCAGAGACAAGCTGGAAAATTGCTAACGAAATCTACCTGTCCTTACCACCCGGAAACGGGGATATGGAAATCGAGGATTGGCTATACTCACAACGGGTAAAAATCAACAAACGCTATCAAGCAACCAATGAGAACAATCTCTGACGACTCGGCATCAACTGCGCCGGTAACCAAAAAAGCTAAGGCAATGCCTAAGCTCGAAACTTTCTCTACTATTCTTTCCGACGGCAGGGAAATCACCATCCGGGAAATGACCGGCCGTGACCTTATCTTCATGGAAAAAGACCTGACTAAGGCAGGTGACGTAGAGAAAGGCATGCGTATCATTGAGCGGCTTATCGTTGGTGAAGACAAAATCACTTACGACGAAATCCTAGATCTAGGAGTTCGGGACTTCCGCAAACTGAGCGACATGGTGGGCAAAGCCAGCGGCACTGACGAGGAAGACCCAAACTGACAGTTGAGGACCAGGAGGATTTCACGTACCTAGTGTATCTGGAGGATTGCCCTCCTCTTCACTTTCGTGAGCTTGTGCCCAAGGACTTCTACTACGCACAAATCCTCCGGTCCTCGGACAAATCTTCCTTAAACCTTGTAGACCGTTTGATCCTAAACCCCGAGGTCCTAGAGACCCTTCCAGCTAGGCTTTTCTCCGCTGCATTACGGTGGGCTCTAGATAACCTGATTGAGGGGAAAATCCTAACCGTGGAGAACTGGCTAGAGGTGGCTTTTCACCTTTGCAAACAACGGTGGGATCAGTCCATGGACTGGCTTGAGCAACAGCCTGCTAGTAAAGTCTACACCATGATCGACATCCTGAAAAAACACGGGGAAGAACAAGACAAGCAGGCCAAGAAAGCAGCTAGAGGGAAAAAATGATTAGACTCAGGTTTGAAAAAGGCAGTTTCCCCGGCATGAATCTTCAGTGGTGGGGGCCTACTCGGAGGGAGTGGGCCCCTATCTTGGCAGAAGACCAAAAGATTTTCTGGCAACAGGAGACCAGTCCCGACACTGGTAGGCCCTGGGCTAGACTAACCCCTTCCTATCAAGCCTGGAAACAACAGAAGTACCCGGGAGAGCCCATCCTGCGGCAAACAGGCCGAATGCAGGATACCATGGAAATCAAAGTAAGAGGCAATGTATTTTCAGTTTACGGGGCCCCTTACGGAAGATACCAACAATTCGGTACATCTGAAATGGTGGCCCGACCCTGGGTAGGAGTTCCCGACAACTCCCTAAAACAAATAGTCCCCATCTCTTGGAAAAACATTCTTTCACGAAAAAGCCGATGACCCGTTCTAGAACTCGCAAAACCACCACCCCAAAACCCGAAGGTGAAATCAAAGAACCTACCGTGACCCCTGTGGCTACGGAGGCAAAAGAACCCGTGAACATCGAACTCAACACACCTTCCGAGGAACCCGAAGCCCCAGCCGAGGCTGCTCCTAAGGAGGCAATCGAAACCGATGTTCGGGCAAAACTCTCCAAGAAGTCCGTGGAGGAGAACGTATTCGTTCCGACTAACCCCGCAGCCCTAGAGAAAGAAGCCAAGGCCGTTGCGCAGGAAAAAGGCTTTGACCTTAATCGGGGTACCTCCATCGGGGCTCGCCTGATGGCCCGTCGCCGTATCGTTTGATGAGCACTACGCCGTTTCAACCTCAATACACTTGGCGAAAGCTAGGGTATCTGGCCTACACAGACTCCCTAGCCTATCGTGAAGTTCTCGATCAAAACCCTCAGTGGGATGTAGTTACACTACCTCCCCTTGGGGCTCAGATTAGTATTGATCAGAAGGTTCAGAACTCCCGAGGGGGACTTCTCCAGTCTGCCTTTGTTTATGGTTTACCGTCCGCCACCGTGACGGACGCCATTTACCCGTACGATAACTCGGACAGCTACTTCACATCTCTCAACCGTTACACAGTAGCCGGAGTAGTTAACCGGTCTAGACTAAACGGCTTCAATCAAGATGACTATGAGTCCAGGACTGGCATCCAAGGGTAAAGTTCTAGTAGCGTATTACGCTCCTTGAGCTGCTCTACGGAGACCACGTAGGAGTCATCCTTGCCTACACAGCTCCAAGGGAAAGAAGGAATCACCAACACCATCATGGCCACTTTTTCCCTTGGCACCAGCGGAATTACCCCTGGAGCCCCTGGCGTCTATGTAAACGAGAGCGCAGGCTCTATCGCACCTGCGGCAATCTCTTCATTTAGCACGGTCTACATGCTAGTGGAGGCTCCAGAAGAAGCTTCCACAGCCGTCTTCCCGTACAATACCCCCACCCCTGTAACCTCCATCTCGGACTACAAGGCTCTCGTGGGCGGTATTATCCCTACAGACCGTATTCCTCTTCTTAGCTACAATTGCGTTAACGAGTTCTTTCAGAATGCTCAGGTGGGTGACCTCCGGGTTGTTCGTGTAGGCACTCCCAACCAAATTGTAGAGATCGAATTCTTCCCCTCCGGCACCAAGATCGGTTCTGGCGGCCTGCCCTCGGCTCTCCTGGCTGGCGACGTTGTTTATGTTCAGATGATTCTGAACGGCGTACGTCTGGTGGCTGGTGACGGTAGCACCGGCTATACCTCTAGCGGAGAGTGGCTCGGCGTGCCCGTAACTATCCCCGTGAGCTACGTGGCCGGCGATGCAGAGAACAATCGTCGAATTTCTCAGGCTATCGCCACGGCAGTGGCCGAAGCTATTGAATCCAACCCTTCCGTACGTAGCGCCGTATATGTTCGGGATTTCGGTCTGGTCAATGACATTAAACCCGCGCTGGACTCCCCTAACGGATACGTGACAGTATCGGCCTCCACCTTTGATGGCAGCGTTTCCGTGGTAACGCAAGTTCTGCCAGTCGGGTCTCAGTCGGTATTTATGCAGAACACCTACGATATCGAGAATATCGTTGGTCAACAAGGTAACCTGACTCGTGTCCCCCAGGACTACATTCAGTGCATTACGACCGCCTTTGACGGTCAGCAAGATCAAGGCTACCTGATTACACCTACCGCCTACGCCCAGTTTGGTGCCGAAGGCCGTTCCGCTGTGGGTGCAGCTGCTGCTGAGCATTGCGCTAGCAATGACTTCAAGTGGATGGCCCTGGCTGATCCCGGTCCCTTCCTGGTTACCGATATTAACGAGTATTCGGAATTTACTCCTCATCTCCCCGCTGAGGATCTCATCTCCGGTCGTAAATACCTCATCAACAACTCCATCTACCAGTGGACCGGTGAGAATGTGGCGTATGACCGCCTCAAGTATCAGACCCTTCTGGGAGGCACCAGCCCTCAGATCGCTATCGAAAGCTCCGTCGAGAGCGTTGCCACTGGAGAGTCTGCCGGTCTCCTTGACCCCGGCATCTTCTCGGTGAACTCCAACAGCCCGGATGCCGAACTCGGTAAGTTCACACTGGGGACATCCGTTGTCTGGCCCGTAGAGTACACCATTAAGGAGGTAGCAGTTACAGACAATCCCGTGGGTAGCGACTTTGAGACCCTCGGAAAAACCGCCTATGTGGTAGCCCCTCCGTATGACGTCGCTGTTTCCGGTCCCTACCCCAACGATGGTACCACTCAGTACATTTACCTGGCTAGCGACCCTGTAGCCGCTTCCAACATTTTGACCGAAGTCACAAATGCAGGTGGCACCTCTAAGATGGTGACTGCCCCCACAAGCGCTTTTGTGGTGGCTGCCCCCACTGGGTCAAGCTGCACCGTATCTTACGGTACAGCCAACTGGGATCTACCAGTGGTGATCAATGGTCAAAGCTCCAACCTGATTCAAAACATCACTGATTCCGCTCAGTCAGTGAACACCCTGCACCTGCCGGGCACCCTCCAAGAGCCCACCAATACCTACCGTATTGGGTATCAGTCCAGAACCATTCTGGATCCTTCCGCTTCTCTTAGCTCCTCCACGGTGGCTAATTTTGAGGGTTCGGCTCAGTTTAATGTGGTTTCTCACGGTCTCATCAACGGGGAGAAACTCTACTTCTTCCAGCCGATATATACTGGTACGGTTGACAGCGAGCTGTTCCAACAGACCACGAAGAAGAACATCCGTCCATACTACGTCCGTGTTATCGACGCTGACAACTTCGTCCTCGCCTCGAACCTCACGGCTTACTCTGCGGGCGGCTATGTTCAGTTCCCAACAGCCGGTGTCCTGGACAAGCCTTCTATCTTCTACACCGACATTCTTGGTGGAGCTACAACTTCACCCTCTCTTGCAGAACTCACCGTTGTTCCGTTCATTCGTGGACGCAAGTTCGGCATTGCCTCCGGTAACGTCTCGATTCAACCTTCGGCAGCTTCGATCGCCCCGGCCCCTAACGCCGACTTCTTTACGCTTTCAATGCGTTTTAGCGACAGCAGCGTAAACGTGTCTCCGGATCTGATTTCACCTTACGGTGAAACTCCGACCGCTGGATGGCTTCCTGAGCTTGTTCTGTCTCCCGCTGGTACCAGCACCACTGATGTAGATAACTACTACTGTGTGCCTACCACCGAGCAGAACTACGCTTCCGAGGCGTTCCTTGTACCAGCCTTCAACCCCTTGCTCGCAGGTACCTATGACGGTACTGGCGAAGTGGGCACTGTGACCAACACCTATGTTGGCGCATTCGGGTTCGGACCTGCACCCACAGCCGCTGAACTCCAGGCCGACATCAAGTACCTGGTTGGTTGCTACTTCGACGTCACCGTAGCCGGTCTTGCCCCCGATGGTACTACTCCTGTTGCTGCGGGTGATCGACTCGCCGTCACCTACGACGGAAGCAACTACAGATGGGTGTCGGTTATTCCTGACGCTTCTGGCGGAAGCCTGCTGACTGTTGCTTCGGTTCTGTACGGATCTCAAGTTGAGCTGGCCTTTACTGCCGAGCAAACTCCCCCTAGCAACCTGTGGCGCTTTGACGCTATTACCTCTACCGAGATCATTGACGTTGCCCTCCGTGGTGTTAGCACCGGCGGAAACCCTCAGGCTGAGTTCATTGAGAGCGGTATTGATAGTGTGAACCGTCTGTATGACGACTCTCAGAGGTACTTCAACCCTTACGGGTTTATTGCCTACTACGGTCCCTACATCAAGAATGCGTCTGGTCAGTGGATTCCACCGTCCCCATACGTGGCTGGAGTTGCCCTCCGTCGCTACCGTGCTGAAGGTTACCAATTCCCGCCTGCCGGCGTGAAGTACCAGCTTTCGGATGCTGTGGCTACGCAGATCTCCATCAATTCGGCTCAGCAAAATCTGCTGAACCCTGATGGTTGTAACGCTATCCGTTCTCTCCCTGGTTACCCGAGCACCTCAGTGTTCATCTGGGGCGGCCGTACACGGATCAACCCGGATGTGGCGGAACAACGTCTGTACCAGTTCGTAAATACCCGCGTCATTCTGAACGTGGTATATGGCTCACTGCGTACGGCATTCGACAACCAGATCTTCAATGTGATTGACGGTTTCGGAGTTGTCTACAACCAGATTGTTAGCGTCGGTAACAGCATCCTGAATCAGCTCTACGTTCGTGGAGCTCTGTTCGGAGCTCGCCCAAGCGAAGCCTTCCAGGTTATTTGCGACGAGCGAGTGAACAACTCGGCTGACCTTGAGAACGGTATCGTTAGCGCCAAGGTCTTCGTTACCCCCGTTCCGACTCTGGAGCGCATTCAGATCGATCTCATCCGTGTTTCCATCGGAAACATGCAGAATGAACTGAATGCTCAGGGCCTGGGCCAAGATAACACCAGCTTCCTGAGCTGATCGAGGGGGAGTCATAATGAGCACGGAACTTAAACTTCAAGTTCCTGACTCCCTTCTTTTCTCACTCGAACGCCAGGCGAGGGAGCATGGCCTCACTCTTGAGGAACTGTGTCTCTCTCGCCTTTCAGGTGATAAACTAGAAAGGGCTTTGGTGGACCCTCAATACTACGAAACCCTGAGTCATGACCTCCTTAGGGAAGAGCTTCGCAAAGTAATTGAAAGTGACCTTACAAAGGAAGAAGTCAGGAAAAGAATCAATAGAATTGAAACCCAGATCAGTAGAAGGTACATTCGATGAGTAACCCTCAACCACTGTCAGCATCATTCAGGGGCATCTCTTATCCCTTGACCGTTGAGAATGGCAACTTAAAGGTAAGCACCGACTACGACTTAGTCTCTCAGCAGATCCGCAGTGTAGTGGAAACACGGTACTTTGAGAGAGTGATGAGGGCTAACTACGGAATTGGGGACTATGTTCTAGAAGTTATTGACCCTGGGCAGATTAACTCGGCCATTCAGTATTCGATTCTTAATAACGTGGAGGGTATAACCGCCCTCAGTGTAATGGGCGATTGGCAAACAGGAGGAGAAGATGGTGTCTACCGTATAGGTATTGAGTACGCCATCAACGGGAAACCTCAGCCTCCTTTGAACTTTGCCCTGGCCAACTAACCGGGTAAAACTAAACTACTAAGGCAACGCACGAGACTTGGATGGCGCAACGATTTAAGACAGCACCAGTCCCCTCCGGTGAGGTTGCTCGTTACACGAGTGATCCGTATAATCTATCGTCCATTTACATGTTTGGCAGTTCCTCTCCCTTCACGGGGCAGGGGAACACCATCGTGCGTCCGAATGACGACCTGCTCATTCAGAAGGGTGGAAATAGAGCTTTATCGGTCTATCAGAGGCTACTCTACGACGAACAGGTCCAGGGTTGTTTCAGTAAATTGATGCAGGAAGTTACTTCCCGCCCTTGGTACATTCAGCAATACTCCGATAAGCCTGGCGACATCGCCGTCAGAGACTTCGTAGCAGAAGTTCTGGAAGAAATGCCCCTCGATGACATTTACCGAGGGATGGCCGAGTGCCTAATCACAGGTTTCTCCGTCGGAGAGATCATGTGGAAGAAGACAAAACGGGGCGTCATCCCATTTGACATCCGCATGCGGGACCAACGTCGTTTCGTTTTCCAGGAGTCCGAGGATGCCTACACCGGATTCACAATGCGGTGCCTCACTTTCAACCGAATGTTCGAAGGCGTTGAGTTGCCTCAGAGGAAATTTATCGTTAGCCGCTACTGGACTTCGCACAATGGCGATCCATACGGCGCTGCTCTCGGTCGGATTCTTTATCCTCTCGTCAAGTTTCGGCGTAGGGCCATCGAATCTTACGTCCTCT
>Ga0208161_1002038_pt1 | contig 10416 bp, 17 predicted proteins | sample CB_VirMetaG_3_FD_184538 | JGI IMG/M metagenome (GOLD analysis project Ga0208161, IMG submission 184538) | Freshwater to marine saline gradient viral communities from Chesapeake Bay - CB_1508_1S Viral MetaG (SPAdes) (version 4) | ecosystem: Environmental > Aquatic > Marine > Coastal | place: USA... | reverse complement strand
CGGATGTTGGTTTGGAAGATACGTCTGAGTCTTTTGGTCTTCCGGCTACGGCGGATCTCATGTTCGCTCTTATCTCTACTGAAGAGTTGGAGCAGATGGGTCAGATTATGGTAAAACAGTTAAAGAATAGATATAATGATCCAACTCATAAAAAGAGATTCGTAATTGGAATTGACCGAGCAAAAATGAGACTATACGATGTAGACGAAAACGAGCAGACTCTTACAGACGATACCCCGGCGTTTGATCAAGGGGCCATGGCTGAGAGATTTAAAGAATTTAAGCTATGAGAAAAAGAAGACCAGCTCTTATTGATTTTGTAAATTCTTGCCCAGAGATTTTTAAAAAATCATGTGTTATTGGAGCATATGATGGGTCTCATTTTACTTTTGCTTTGATTAACGATAAAATAGACTGTACAGTTTATGAAAATTTTTCTGATATGGAAGAAATCGAAATTCCGTTCTTTAAAAAATTATATGATGAATGGAGAAGTTTTGGTCTAAAGGTCTCATATGAAGATGGTTTTAAGGAATGCGTAAAAGAGACATGGACTTTTTTAAAAACAGAATTTCCACCGTTTAAAATAGAAGACTTTTTAAAACAAAACGATTTTTCGAAAACAGTTATTGCAATAAATGGATATGGTTCGGGGTTGCGCGCAACACATAATATATGTGACGCAATTGATAACGGGTTTTTATATCCAATAGCAAAATATGCCGATTACGTGTTCTTCACGACAAGCGAAGAATATCGAAAAGATAGATATGACTATATAAAATCAAAATTAGATGAAATAAAATACAAATATCATGTCAAACACTATCGATATTATGGATATTTAGATTTACAAAGTTGGTATGCTATGATTTTAGAAGAGAAGGAACATTTAAAGTATGAGAGTTGAACTAAGCACTTATTGGGGTGATGATGAATATGTTAATCGTAAAGCTATTGTTTGTAAAGATAATAATGGTTTTCTTGTAGAATTCTATGAGAACGATAAATTAATTGAACCTCGTCATCTTTATGAACATAGTGAAATCTATGCAGAAAACGCTGCAGAGAATTGGGTAATAGGAGTTATTCATGAAGCTGGTAAAGGGTTGAATAAAGATGAATCGACATGAGTTAATAAAATTCTTAAATGATAATGAAATTTCTTTAGGTATGTCAGCTGGATACAGTGAAGTCAGATATATTAATGACCAAATGGGATATGGAAGATTCGCAAATAGAGATATTGACGAAGACGAAGTGATATACCGAACTGGTGGTTTTTGGATGACCACTAAAGAAAGAAATTATTATAAAGAAGATTTTTTTAATTATGTTGAAGACGCTGACGCCTGGTTATTTCAAGGTGGATTGAAGTCACAATTAAATGGTTCACACAATCACTCTTGCGAACCAAACGCATACTTTCAAGAAAACATAATAAGAGCGCTAAAACCTATTCGCAAAGACGAAGAAATTACTTTAGATTATGCAACATTCGTTGATCATAGTACTATCATTATAGAAAATTGTATGTGCGGAAAAGATTATTGTAGAGGTACTATACATGGTCAAGATTGGTGGAATTTAAAACTGCCGATTAAATATGATTTTAAAGTCAACGGAAATGTTTTAACAAAATTTTTATTGCGATGTAAAGAGATAAGGATAAGATAATGAAAGTAAAACTGATTAGTTACAGTCAACCAGCAGAAGGAGATATGAATGCTGAAGATCTCATCGCGTATTGTGCCCGTGTATCCAATCCATCGAACCAAGCTAACACTGAAACGTCAGAAAGGTTACTTACCTATCTCGCAAAAGAAAAACACTGGTCACCGTTCGAAATGGTATCTGCTTGCTTAGAAATTGAAACGACTCGTGATATTGCTCGTCAGATCTTAAGACATAGATCATTCTCATTTCAAGAGTTCTCTCAAAGATATGCTGATCCTACTAAGGATTTAGCTATTAATAACTTTAGAGAAGCAAGACTTCAAGATACAAAGAACAGACAAAATAGTATCGAGACAGATGATATTGATCTTAAACTTGAATGGTTAAAGAAACAATCTGAAGTTTCTCTTGCAGCAAAAGAGACTTATCTTTGGGCGATTGAGAATGGTATCGCTAAAGAACAGGCACGTGCAGTATTACCTGAAGGTACTACCGAGTCTCGAATGTATATGAATGGGACATTACGTTCTTGGATGCACTATATTGAGTTAAGATCTGGTAATGGTACACAGAAAGAACATCGAGAAATTGCTGTTGCCTGTGCTAATGAATTAGAAAAAGTTTTCCCTATTATGAAAAAATTCATAAGTGTTTGAAAACAAATAAAACTTTTTTTCAAAAAAATACATTTTTTTGTTTACAAACCTCCTTTTATATGATATTATAGTATCATAATCAAAAAGAGGAGATGATTATGGAAAAGTTGTTCACAGTATATCAGCCAAACTTAGACAAATTTGTCAAAGATGGTAACTTTGTTTCACGCGAAATGGCTGACAAGCATTTCAAAATCACTAGAGGTGATGTTACTCCTAGCGATTTACGTAATCTTTATGGTACTCCAGTTTGTACTATTAAAGCTAAAAACTTAGACGAAGTTTTTGAAATCGGCAATATAGGTCCAGAAGAAAAGATCACTCGTCTAAACAAAATGCATTCAGTTTCTGTCGGTGATATCATCGATGATAGCACAACTGGTAAGCGCTATATTGTTTCTCCGTTTGGCTTTAAAGATCTCAACTAAGGAGTATTATTATGCTTAAACGTTTTATGATTGCTAGTCTTGCTCTTATTTCATTAAGTGGAGTTGCTAAAGCAGATTTCAATGATGAAGTTCGTTGTATGGCTGATAATATGTACTGGGAGTCTCGCAATCAGACTTTTCATGGTTTGCTAGCAGTTGGACAGGTAGTTATGAATCGAGTACATGATCCTCGGTATCCTAATACTATCTGTGAGGTAGTTCACCAAGGACCGACTCGCAAATCATGGAAAGATCCATCTGTTTATTATCCAATAAGAGATCGTTGTCAGTTCTCTTGGTATTGCGATGGTAAACCAGATGATATTCCAGAGGTTGATTATGAGATCTATGAGTTTATTCGCTCAATGGCTCTTAAAGTAGCTCAAGATTATTTTAACGATATTACTAACGGTGCTACACACTATCATGCTTATTATGTAAAACCAGAATGGGCAGCAACAAAGACAAAGACTTTACGAATTGACGATCATATTTTTTATAGGTGGGAAAAATGATTATGGATTATGATGATATTAAATCGATTGACTATAAGTTTAATGAAGATATGTTGATTGAAGAGTTTCAAGAATATATCGACTCAACATATAGTGGTCATTACTCAAAGGATAACTTTCAAGCAACTGAGTTTATCATCGATGGTGGACACGGTACAGGTTTCTGTATTGGAAATGTTCTTAAGTATGCGCAGCGTTACGGGAAGAAAGGCTCGCACGCAGACGCTCGGAAGGATTTAATGAAGGTTCTTCATTATGCTCTGATTCAACTTTATGTTCATGACTCTGAACCGGATCTTCAGATTTTTGATGATACCCCAAGCGGACCTTAAATAAAAAGATTGACGATTTAATTTGAGCAGTTCGGTCTTCAATATCTCCTCTTAACTCCTCGAAGCCGAAATGCTCTCTCATTTGTGCAATTTTTAATTTAATCATAAAGCTTTATACCTTGTGAACTCTCATTTATGTATACTGGCTTACAGTAAGCAAGTGCACGATGTTCTTTTGGGACATAATCTGAATGATCAAAATTTCCGTATCTTTTAACGATCTGTGATGCAAAGTAATTACAATCATTTACGTTACGAAAATACATGTCGTTGCTAATTGTTCGCCCTGGATCTCCCAAGACCACAATTAGTAAAAATGCGTGTATCATCCTTTAAGTACCCAAGCCGCTAGCGCTAGCAAGCTGGCCCCTATTAAGACAGCTACACCAATTACCAACCACTCAACAAATTTCTGTCTTCTTTCTGCTTGACGATAGAGAGTCTCTTGTCTCTCTTTACGGATCTGACCTTCCATTCTAATCAGTTCATCCCAAGCTCTCGATCCAAGTGACCACTGGATATATTGCTTGAGTTCATCCCTCATCTGTTCAGCTTTTTTCTTTGCCGCGAATATCTCCATCGCTTCTTGCTCAACTGACTTGCCGGCAAAAAGTTTCTTAAATATTGGTGGATTTTTGGATAAACGTTCAGCTTCAGAAAGATCAGACATCGCACCCATCCAGCGACCTAAATCCCCGGCCATCTGCTCGATGTCGCGACCTACCTCGAAGCCCTTTTTAATTACATTGAATGCTGCACTAGCAGTTGCTAATGCACTTACTGGATCTAACATTTTTTCGCTCTCTTTATCATATTTATATGTTTACAAAGATCGAAAAATATATTATAATATAAATACAATAGTAATGGTGAAGCAAACCAAACGCTAGGCTGGACACGGGGGCAGTGCCCGTCAGCTCCACCATAAACACATCTATTTGGGTGTGCTTATGATGGGGCTGAACCAGGATCGACAGGTAGTTAATAGGTGAGTGGAGTTACACGGTTGATCGCGTAATAGATCAATGAAGTAAATGCAAACGATAACTTTGCACCTCAGGATATGCGCTTAGCAGCGTAGTTCCTATGCGCCCGCCGGAGCGTGGAAACAGAATCCGGCACTTTAACTTTTGGAGTATATAATGGAAATAGTATTAGTATTGATAACTTTGTTTATGTTTGATAATCAAGAGTTTCTTGAGACATCTGCTGAACAGATTGATCAAGGTTATAAGTGGACCTATGTTGGTAAAAGTACCCCATCAGGTTCTCCCGCAATCACAATTGAAAGTAATAATAATGAATTCATTTACTATAGATTGGAAAAGTAATGAAACGTTTATTCGCTGTATTAGTAGCGATTTTATTCGTCACTAATGCAGAAGCTGGATGGTACGAAAAACCTATTCAGTGTGGAGACACAAGAGAAATTTATAGGACATTAATTGATCCTTATGCAGTAGAACCGATGTTTGTTGCAGTTGGTGTTATAGTTGACAGTAACTGGCTTGAAAAACCAGTATTAACTGTTCTCTATATAAATCAAGACACCGGTGAATTTCTGATGTTAGAAGCGAGTGGCGCACCAGGTGAGATATGTATTATAGCAATTGGAAATGGTGTGGATTTTAGTCAAGATAAAGATTTTATAAGACAAGCATTGACAGGAGATATAGGATCATGAACGTAACATCTATCTCATTCTCAGATGTAAAACCGCTTTGGGAGATCTTATGGGAAAAAAATGAGTTTAAACCTATGTCAAGTATGATAAATGCAACTGACACTGATTTACATATCTATGAATTATTTGAACCATATTTTTTCGGAATCTATGACGGTGAAACGTTAATTGGAGTTAACAGTGGTCATAAGACATCTAACACAAGATTTAGAAGTAGAGGACTTTATGTAATTCCGGAATATAGAAGAACAGGTGTTGCTTCTTTATTGTTACAAGCAACTATAGAAAAAGCGAAAAACCTTGATTGCGATATTGTTTGGTCTCTACCAAGAGAAGAATCACTTGCAGTATATGAGGCTAATGGGTTTTTTCCGGTAGGTGATTATGTCGATTTAGATTATGCGAAAAATATATTAGTAGAGGCAAATGTATAAAGTATTTGAAGACGTAATTCCAGAAGAAGTCTTATTAAAAATTCAATTCTTATTTGAAACTGAAAAATCTTTTGATAATCGTGCGTATTCAAAAAGACTAAAAAAACCCTGGAATCTCACAAAGTTATTTTTAGAGCCAATTTTATCAAAGTTTTTTGATTGCTCAAATAATGGTGACGATAGCGGTAACATATATTCTCATCATGAAGGTTATCTTTTACACACTGATTGTGAGTTTAAATTTCCTATAATTAATTGTAATATTCCTGTTGTAAGTGAAGAAGATCAAAAGCTCATAATATTCGAACAATATATAAATTATGGAACAACAAAAACTTGGTCTCCTTGGAACCTAGAAACTAAACTGGATGAATATAATCAGAGAGTGCTTCTCAAGCCAAGTGAAGATAAAGATATAATTGGATTAGTGGATAAAGATTGTAATGTTTATGATGACTACATGGATGAATATAATCATGGCCCGAAAGATTTTTATTATGGTTTAAGCGGAAAAGCGGTTGATTGGAAGCCAGGAAATTTAATATTATTTGACTCTAATCATTTACACATAACAGGTACTATGAAATCAAATAATAAACTTGGTTGCTTACTTAATTTTAACGGGAAGTTGAATGAAATCCTCAAGAATAATTATTCTTAGTGACATATATGATGTAAGAGGAACTGGTGGTCTTAAATTTAGAAGTCATTTTTTAAATGACGACGAAAGAGATCACATGATCCGAACTGGATCAGAGCCAAGTCATCGATATAACTTTTGGTCGAGATATATGGGCCCATACGTTGTAGCAAGCAACGTAAGAGAACACACAGATTACGAGGTAGTCGTCTTAGATTACTTCACAAAACTCGATAACTTCTTTGATTATTTTGAATGTTTCGTAACACCAGAAACAGAATATGTTGCTCTTAGTTTAACGTTTCTTAACAATCCTTTTAATCCTATACAAGGAGATTTCAATTTATGGCATTGGACTCATGAAGAATGTTGCGCTTGGTTTGAAGAATTAAAAAGGCGCGCCCCAAAGGCAAAGATACTCATTGGTGGCGCAATGGTAGACACTATTTTTAAACAGCACTTTTTAATGAAATCAAAAAGAGATATTCCTTATGCGATGCAGAAATATGTCGACTATGCTTTTCATGGATACTCAGAAAGAACTATTATAGATTTCCTTAATAACAATCTTCTTCCTGAACAAATATATGAGAAGCAAGGTGTTAAGTTCATTGATGAACCCGCTCTTGCAGGTAAAGGCGCAATTATTACAGATACCAAATGGAATTCTCAGGATGCTGTTCAAAATGGTGAGTGGTTGCCTATTGAGATGAGTAAAGGTTGTAGATTTGGATGTAAGTTTTGTTTCTACGATCATAGTGGTACTATTATCAAAGATAAAGATGTTTTAAGAAAAGAACTTATATACAACTATGAAAAATTTGGAGTCACTGGTTATCACTTTACAGATGACACCATAAATGATAGTATGAAAAAAATTGATGATCTTCACGAAGTGATAACAAATCTTCCATTCGATATCGAATGGGTTTCTTATGCAAGACCAGATATGTTTCATAAGTATCCGCAGATGTTAGATAGGATGCTTGAAATGGGCTGTCGAGGAATGTTTCTTGGTGTAGAAACTCTAAATCACACTGCAGCAAAAATTGCTGGCAAAGGGTTACACCCAGATAAGATTAAAGGTATCTTAGAATGGATAAGAGCAACTGCAGGAGAAGATATTTTTATGTTGACCAGTTTTATTATTGGTCTTGTCGGTGAAACCGAAGAAAGTCTAATGGATACAGTTGGTTGGTTAAAAGAGCAAAGAGTTATCGATAAAGCGCAATATGAACTGCTCTTTGTCACTGATTCTGGTGGAAGAACTAAAAATGATTTTAGTGATAACAAAGATAAGTTTGGAATTCGCGAAATAAGATGGGATCCTGAATATTATTGGAGACACGATACTATGGACTTGACTCAAGCAAAAGAGATTGCTCTTAAATGGGAACAAACAATGAGCAATCACCCTTATACTCAAATGGAAAGTCATCTGGATTATAATGTAAGTTTTTGGGCATATCCGAGACTTCGAAGTTTTGGGATGGGTCATAAAGAAGCAAAGGATACTCTTTGCGGACTGATACCAGATGAAGTATATCGTAAAAATATGAATTGGATTAAGGATTATCATAAATGTCTAGCCAGATCTTCTCACACACTTGCCATAGCAGAATGAATGAACCAGAAGTCTTCATAAAAGCAAGTGGAGATACTGTTACTACAAAAGATAGAAATGTTTATAAAGATCTTACTGCTGGCCTGTGGAACGTGAGCTACGGATATAACAGTCATCATTTTAAAGATGTTATATCAAATCAAATATCTAAGATTCAATATTACTCAAATCACTTTTGGAGCACAACAGAATCTGCCGAAAAAGCAAGTGATCTAATCACAAAACACTTTAATATGAGTGGGGTTTACTTCAGTTCTGGTGGAGGTGAAGGTATTGCAGCCGCTATTTACATGGCAGAATTTTGTCTTCCAGGAAAAACCATAGTTCTGGCACATAATTCTGGATATCATGGTTGCTCTAAGGGAATTACTTATGTTGAAGATATTATAGAAAATATTAATCAGGACACTCTTGCTGTCATAATTGAACCTGTCATGACGACTGCTGGAGTTGTAAAAGTCGATGATGACTTTTTATTGCATCTTGCTAAAATGCGTTCAATATATGAGTTCGTTATTATCTTTGATGAAACGGTGACCGCGTTCAGATCTGATCTAGATCATGTCATTGATCCGGATATTATTATCTGTAGTAAAGGATTAACAAACGGCTTGTTTCCATTTGCCGCGACACTAGTCAATGAAAGAATAATGCATGTTATTCAAAATAGTCCAAAACCATTTCATTACGGGACTACTATGAGTGGTCATCCAATCGGTTGCGAATTGATGTGTAGATCCATTGAGTTATATTCAAAGATCGATCGAAAACCAATAGAAGATTATTTTAAAAACAATATTAAGTTACCTTTTGTAAATTATGGTATGTTGTTTGGAATCAAAGTGAGTAATGGAAAAGAGATGCGAAGACAGCTAAAACGAAAAGGTTTCATTGTAAGAGAAGGATGGAATGATAATATTATTCTCACTCCAATGTACACTATAAAAACAGAAGATTACAAATCATTCTTTTCGTATTTGATATCTCTTAATAATTCAATGCCAAATGATCTAATATAATCAGTAAACTCAGTCCACTGTTCCCTATTTTCATAAGTTTGCTCTAAAATATCTCTTTGTTTCTTATCGTCTTTGTCAAGTAATTCGAACCCAGTGAGTTTTCCTCTTGGTTCAACATCAAATTCTTCAGTGATAAAAGAACATTTTACCTTTTTGATATTGATATATCTTCTAGATTTTGCTGTCTCTACCCAATGATAGACACTTTCTCGTTGAAGAAAACTAACCATTAGTTCTGGGGTGTATTGAAAAAATGCAGGAATCGATTCTCTATTTTTTGCTAAAAAGAAATCATACATTCTCGCTAACTTTTCTTCCTCTACGTCATAAACTTCTCGACCACCAATTTTTCGAGACAAATAGTTCTCTCCTGCAGATATGATAGGAATACCATCTACGTGAAAGGCATTGTGTAAGAGAAAGTTTAGTTGAGGGCTTGAGATACCAGAAACCTTTGCATAACTTGGTAATTCTGTTTCAAAGAATCGAAGGACATTAACTTCTTTCACAATAGGAACAATCTGTCTTGCCGCGCATATGCGATACGCATAATTAATATCGTGAAGGTTTAGGTTGTTTTCATATTTAAAGATGATGACTTTTGGTTTGACTCCAATAGAAAGGAAACTGTGTAGAACAACCTCGCTATCTAATCCACCACTGAGAAGTAGAACTAAATCATTTCCGTATAAGTCATATAGCTCCATCGCGGCATTCTTGCACTCATCTCTCCAAGATCGATGTGAATTTGCTTTGCCATGTGTAAGAGAAAAATTATCAAAAGTGTATTGAATGTGATTATTTTTAGTATATTCAAACATTACCTACTAAGTGAGTCCTTTCATCAAACGATGCATTTACTGCAGTGTGAATCAAGGTAGTATCGACTAAAAAGATCGATCCATCTGCTGGCAACCTATACAGTAAATCATTAATAATAAAAAAGCATTTGTCATTAGTATATATCGGAATATGGAATCGCTTCATATCGTCAATATGATATGAGTAACAAGATTTCTTTTGCTGTCTCATAAGACGAGTTCGCGATAAAGAGTAATTTCTCATAATGAAATTAATATAAGGTAAATCAAAAAGAGGAATCGTAAAATCTTCTTCTCTTATACCATCTGGAAATTCTACAGCAGATTTAGTTCCCCAATATGGATCTGTTTGTCCTTCAATTCCTTGTAAAGCAACTTGATTTCCTTTTGGTATCGCTTCAATTTCAAGTCTTAATCTTTCAAGGTCGACATGACCGATTTTTTCGATTATGGACATACTGTAATATCCTTGATTCTGTGAGGTTGTCTTAAGATCCAATCAATAACACTCGCACAATACTCTATACTCATTTTCGGTTCATCAACATCCGCTACTCGAGGACTGTCAAAATATCCAAACCTGACT
>Ga0208161_1002036_pt1 | contig 10421 bp, 8 predicted proteins | sample CB_VirMetaG_3_FD_184538 | JGI IMG/M metagenome (GOLD analysis project Ga0208161, IMG submission 184538) | Freshwater to marine saline gradient viral communities from Chesapeake Bay - CB_1508_1S Viral MetaG (SPAdes) (version 4) | ecosystem: Environmental > Aquatic > Marine > Coastal | place: USA... | reverse complement strand
CCACATTAGACCAATGTACAATGGTTCCCCAGATCCATACAAGGTTCTACCTTTCTCGGAAGTAACACTAAACGCAGATCAACTAGTAAAAAGTGACGCTGATGGTTCAGTGGGAACAGATTTCGTGTTCAGCACACCTGTTTATCTGAAACCAAAAACCAAGTATGCAATCTGTGTCACAACAAATGCACCAGCACATAGATTATGGGTTGCTGAGAACAAAGCATATGCTGTATCCGGTCAATATGGTCAAACAACAACAACCACAACAACAATTGATAAACCTGCAAACTTTGGTTCTCTACACATTCCAGTAAACAACGGAGCAGCATACTCCATATCATCTCAATTTCTCAAGATGTCATTACAAAGATGCAGTTTTGGTGCAGGTGAAAATGATGTAACATTCACTACCGACACATCAATTAAGAAGAATTATCAGGTTGGTTATGTTCACTCAAATGAACAACTCATTGAGGACACCAGACCAACTGTTCTTCTAAAAACAAAGACTCGAAATGGAGATACTTTCCAGACCAAGAACATATCTGGTTCATTGAACTCAACAATCGAATTTGATTCACAAATGACAATTGATGACAATGATAATGAGAAGTCAGTTCAGATGACCACCACATTCAACTTTGACCCACAGGGTGCAGTTTCGACAATGATAGACTCAGAAAGAATCTCTCTTGTTGCTGTTGAATATATGGCAAACAATGATGATGCTGCTGCGGAAGTTGAAGAAGTAAATCCAACTGCACGACTTGCATCAAACCAATCTCGATATATCGGAAGAAAGGTTGTTCTTTCAGAAGAAGCAGATGATATCGTTGTCATTCTTGACGGTAGTTTTGTTGGAAACGCACAAGCAAAGGTCTATGTTAAACTACAGGGACCAGACCAACCAAACGCTATCTTCGACGACAATCCTTGGACTCAGTTATATCCTGAAGGTTTGTTATCGGAGGATCTTAACACCTCGGAAATATTCTCTCAAGTTAAACCAACGACACTCATTGGTGGAACTGTCCGATTCAGCACTGATAATGTGGACCCCGGTACACCCGGTTCTTATACAGCATATCAGATCAAAATTGTTCTGATGGGTGAAGATACAATCAATAGTACAGGTAACGCATATCAAGTTCCCATTATTGAGTCTGTGTCTGTTGTTCCTCTTCGAAGAATTACACAAGATCAAGTCAGAAGAGTTATTCCGGTCGGATCAGTCCTTGCATATGCCTCAGAAGAAATACCTTCGGGATTTGTTCTATGTAATGGTGTTGAATACAATAAAGCAGAAAATCCAGAATACGAACCATTGTTCCAAGTTATTGGATATACCTATGGTGGTGCTGGAGATGTCTTCAGAGTTCCAGACTTGAGACAGAAAGCAGTCGTAGGAAGAAGAGGTGGTCCGGGTTCTGGTACATCTCCCGCCGCATCTCTTGGTGTTACTTTTGGAGTTGACCGATTTAGATTAGTGGATTCTCAAACCCCTCTTGCACCACACTGGCATGGTTATGGCATTAGATCAAATCAAGGATCGGGTAATAATGATGCTGGTTTTGTTGTAAACTCTGGCGCACCCGGCGCAGGGTGGTTGACAAACGGAGTTAACAACTACTATATTTATGGTCTTGCTGGTGATGGAGGTGGTCCAAGTCCTGCACAAAATATCGACTCAGGTACATATCCCGCAGACAGCAGGAATGGCGCGTACGCGGCGATGGTAACAACATGGCCAATAAGACCCGATCCGGTAACTGAGTCTGCGGCAGTACAAAATCATGGTGGTGGTTATGGCAACTCTCACATAGGACGGCGACAAAGAAACTCAAATGGCGTATATACAGGTAGTGACCTACCATTGGACTATGTGTATCCACACCAACCATCTATTACGCTTAACTACATAATTAAGATTTAATACGGAAACCATATGGCAGACAACGCATTCGAAAACTTAGAACGTATCTACCTCTCCGATACTTTTCGTGCATGGTTTGATAAAACAAATCAAATCATCACCACTATCAATCCGATTGAAATTTACGGAGTAACTGCCGATAGTGGTGAGGTCGCCGGTATTACTATTGACATCGACTCGAATGGTATTGCATATATTGGTCTATCATTACCAACTGCACTGACTGGTAGTTTTCGTTTCACATCTGGTGTCACCTTTGAAAATGAGGTAAGAGTCTCTGGACTGACACTCGATCTCGCACCATCAGGCGGACAGGGTGCAACTCTATATGGTCGTGTTGTCCGTTCAATCAATGGAGCAACAGGTGATATTGTTCTTACGACCGTCACAATTCCCGGTTCTCCGGTTGATGGTGATATTCTCTACTACGAAACATCAGGTTCGACATTCAATACCTACAATCTGTTCTCGGGTGGAACTGCAACAGATGATACGTTCAATATAGGTTCGACTGGTGGTGTGTTTGTCGGTGTTACACAGACTGGTGCTTCTGCTGCAAACTTTATAGAATATGGAAATATTCAACTCGTTGGTAGAGGAACAACAGGTGCTGGTATTTATCTCGTTGATGCTGACAAGGCATCCCTCTCAACGATCAAGACTGCTGGTGCAGATATACGATATTCGAAAGCGTCTGGTTCGAATCTTCTTACGTTCACAGGACGAAACATAAGTGGTGTTACATACTCGACAAGTAACCTCACAATTGACTTTGATACACAAAGAAGTTCTTTTGGTGGTGTCACTGGTGCTGGTGTTTTAAACATTCATGATACGGCATCAGGTAAATATCTTCAGTTTATTGATGGTTCTGGTTATACAATGAACTTCCGTCAGATCGCTGCTGGATCTCTCGGAGGCAGAACTTCTGGAGGATACACTGGTCTTGCCGAGTTCGGTGGGAATCCAGCATCAAAAGGTCTTAAACAAGAATCAAGAGTTCGTCTTGAAAACACAAATCACTCAGTCGAGATTGAGATTACGGGCACAGGTAAGACTTCTGGGTTTATTGTGTATGGTGTCAATGAAACAGGACCATATGGTTCACTCCTGACACCGACACTTCATGCCAGAAGAGATGGTAATGTGGTTATTGGTGGTATTGCACCAGACGATGGTGGAATTACGGGAACAACTCATGGTTCTCTGAACATCGCGAGTGGTAAATTGTACGTTGGTGGCACACTTGGTACAACAAACACAAAGAACATCCAAGTCCTCGCATCAAATGGTGTGACTGCTGGATGGACAATACTAGAATCAACTGCTTTCAACTACACAGGAACCATAACATCTGTTGCAAACATTTCGATATCGCCAGATGCTGGATTCTCATCCATAACTGATCTTGACGACGGATCAAAAACAATAAAGTTTACGACAGAAAATTCTTTAGTTGAACAAACTGGACCATTCAATATCATGGTATCTTTCCCTACGGTCAAACTAAAAGGTGTTCCAGATTCTACCACCCAAGCAGTTCTTGGTGTTAAACTAGACATAGATGGAACACCAACACTAATGGAATCCACAATATATTTTAAAGAATTATATGAAAGTGGAATACAATTCATTAGTCCTGTATTTGTTGCAAGCGGTGAGGCAACTCGGTATGTTAGATTAACTCCTTTTATGACACAAGGGGAATTGACACCATCGAGCAACTCAGAAAGATTCCAGTATGTAGCAAGAGGCACATATTCTGCCACATTTAATAAGTTAGGATAATACATCAATGGCAACATATAACCCAACATCATCAGGTGTAGTGACAGGTAGAACAAAGTTGTTTGTTTTTGCTGCAACGGGAGCGACAAATTGCAATTTTGTCACCACTATTCCGTGGGCACCAAACAGCGAGTCCCTTACAGGTTCTTTTCTTTCATCTGGTGGGTTTGTAGTCGGGACAACGGCAGAGTTGATCCAATATCTTGGAAACAACGCCCATCTTTCATACATTCGAAGAGAAAAAACAACACGCTCAGAACTACTTGCTGGTGGTGGTATTACTTCAACGAACGAAGACATCATACCAGATCCTAGAATAGAAGTTGGTGTTGTCTGTAACGGAACCGCTGGTTCATTTACTGGTGAATTTATGGACGAAATTCACCTCACTGGTGCTGGTGCAACCTTTCAGGGTTTCTTAGGTAGAATTGTATATTCAGCAGGAAATACACTTTTACCAGAAAACACATTTCGCGTGGATCTGGTAGGTGTTGGTGTCAGTGGATCAAACACTCCCTTTACAAACATAAGCACCGGTGTCACGATAGAAAACAAGAATAACGGTATAACCGCTACAGTCGCTAGTTCATCTGTTCGAACCTTTATAAACACCGGTGATTTTGCTTCAAAAGTCAAAAGTCAAATTGACTACTCATACGGAATGACTGGCATAACAATTGGTGACACCACACATCTAAGACATGTCATCCTAAGTCCCTTAGATAGAGATTTTAGAGACTTTCTCCAAACAACTCTACCAATGGTAACATCAAATGCTGTGACAGGAGATTCGAATCGAAAGTCCACCATCTATGTTCCATATGGTTTCAGTGGTGCCTCCCTCGGGTTTAGTCTGAATGCAATCACAGGCGGAACCGTGTCTGGAACAAGTCTGTTCGAAGAATTTGCAGTCCGTTCCCTAAATAAAATAGTCGAAGGTGATCTCGAAAGAAAGAACTCAATATTCTCAATCGACAACGCACAAACCATTCGTGGTATTCTAACACTAGGTTCTTTTGATTCACTACAAAGCGATCCTGTTCTAGATGTGATATGATTTAGTTTTCGTGTCTCCTACATAATGAGAGGAGATATACATGAAACCAGCATCCAGACAACAACTCAAAGATTATGCTTTGAGAAAACTCGGTTATCCTGTGGTTGAAATAAATGTTGATGATGCTCAACTCGAAGATCGTATTGATGATGCTCTTCAGATGTTTTCTGAGTATCATTTTGATGGCGTTCAACGAGCGTTCTATAAGTATCAAGTCACAGATAACGACATTACCAATGGTTATATTGACGCGGACTCTCTGGTCAAGAACGATGGGGCATTTGGTCCTGAACTCGAATCAGGAAATCAGATTGTCTCTGTTCTGAGAATATTTGAATTCTCTGCTGATGGTTCAAACAACCTTTTCAGCATCCCGTATCAACTTGCCCTCAACGACATCTATGGTATTCGTTCTCCGGGTTCGTTGATCAACTACACAATGACACAACAGCATCTTGAGATGATTCGAGATTACCTCGATCCAGAAAAGATGATTCGTTTCAGTCGTGTCACAAACAGAATTTACATTGACACCAACTGGACAGAGGACATACCTGCTGGAACATATATTGTCATCGAAGCGTATGCTGCGTTGAACCCAAACACATACACAGAGATTTACAACGACATTCTTCTCAAGAAATATGTAACCGCCTCTTTCAAACAACAATGGGGTCAAAATCTTTCAAAGTACCAAAACGTCACTCTTCCCGGTGGTCTTTCATATAATGGTGCGGACATCTACTCACAGGCAACTCAGGAGATGGACAAAATCGAGGAAGAACTTTCCAACAAATACGAGTTGCCTCCAGATTTCATGGTAGGATAAAATGTCATTCAATAAAAACATCGACGCATCTGATTTCGAAGGAATGGATTTCGGATTTGAACTCCTCGACGCTCCTCCCACAGAGGAATCGAATGAGTCTCAATCATCTGCTGTAGTTCCTGATGACTTCCAAGAGAGAATGGATAGTATCGAAAACAAGTTGAACATGATTGCAAATCTTGTCAATAACATCGAACTTGAACGAGATGATGATACTCTATCAGAACTCATAAACTTGAATGGGAAGGTTGATCGAATTCTCAGCATGGAAACAAATGAACTCTCTCAAGCAATCAACGAACAGGGAGCGAGTATCAGAGCAGTCATTGATGAAGTCGAAGAGAGAAAAGGTCAACTCAACGACCAGTATAAGAGAAAAATTGCAGAGGTTGAGAAACTCGTTCTACCTCTTCTCATCAACCTCACCAAAAACCCAGAAAGAGAATACATCAAGTGGCCAAATCGTGCCCAATCTGTTCAGGCACAAATTGATAGAATTCTAGAGGTAACAAGAAACGATGGCGACTAATCCATACTTTCGAAAAGCAGTTCGTTCGGAGCAAGACCTGATAGATGATCTCTCTGTTGAGGTCATCAAGATTCATGGTTTTGACATGGTATATTTACCGCGAACTCTTGTTCGAAAGGATGAGTTGTTTGGTGAAGACCGATCTCCATCTCGATTCTCCACAGGAAGAGAAATTGAAATGCTCGTCGAGTCCGTAGATGGATTCGAGGGTGATGGTGAAATCTTTAGTCGCGTTGGACTTGAAATTCGAGACAACATAACACTTCTCGTTTCACGAAGAAGGTTTCTTGAAGAATTTGCAGACCTTGGATATGACACCCCAAGAGAAGGTGATCTTTTGTACTTTCCGATCTCAGGGGCGATCTTTGAGATTGACTATGTTGAAAGAGAGAATCCTTTCTATCAACTAAACAAAATCACAACTTATAAACTCACATGCTCGCTCTTCAAATACACAGGAGAAGACTTTCAAACTGGTTGGAGCGATATCGACGGAGTTACTGCCGATCACACACCAAGATTCACCGAACTTGTTCTTGGTGCTGGTTCTGGTAATTATACAGAAGGCGAATATGTCTTCCAAGGTTCAAGTCTTTCTGGTGCCACCATCGCTGGTAGAGTTGAAGAATGGAGTTCTTCGACATCCACACTACTCATTAGTGGTGTGACCGGAACATTCCAGAATGGTATCGCTGTTCAGGGTAATAGTTCTTCTGCTACATATACACTTGGAAGTGCTGGTATAACAAATGTGTCGGGTGGACTTGATAACCTCGACTTCGAAGTCGGTAATCTGATTGACTTCACCGACACAGATCCATTCTCTGAGGGTGATCTCTGATGTTTGAAACATTCTATAATGAAACTATTCGAAACACCGTCGTTGCCTTCGGTTCTTTATTTAATGAAATATATGTCATAAGAAAAGACTCAAACAATAACGAAGCAAGTAGATTCAAGGTTCCCGTCACCTATGGTCCGAAAGAAAAATTCATCCGACTACTTGATGAATACAGCGCACTCAAGAGTCTTGACAACCCAAGAGATATCTCAACGATTTTACCAAGAATTGGTTTCTCGATCGAAACCCTTTCTTATGATGCAGAGAGAAAGAGAAACACACTCTCGAAAAGATTCTCAACATCAAATACTCAGAACCAAATAAACTTCGAATATGCCGAGGTTCCATATGTGATTGATTTCAACATGACAATCGCATCTAGAACAATGGAGGATGCACTACAGATTGTTGAGCAGATTCTTGTCTACTTCACACCAGAGTTCACCGTTTCTGTGAACTTCAAAGATCGAAGAAATCGTTTAGACATTCCAATTGTTCTCACTGGTGTTTCGTCTGAGGTAGACTTCGAGGGTGATTCATCGACACAAAGATCAGTGATTTTCACACTGACTTTCAGTGCAAAGACATATGTTTTTGGTCCACAAAAGACCGCCAAACTTATCACAACCATCGACACAACACTCTTCAGCACTGACTTTGATCTTGCTGGAATCACTGGTGCTTCGATGGCATTATCTCGAATCATCTCAGGAATCACAGGACCGAGTGGAGATGAATCCACAATTGAAACTTATACAGGTTCATATGACACAATATATGATTCTCCGTATAATCTTGGAATAACAGGAGCAACTTTATGAGTGAAAATCTAGAAAATGCTTTGAACATTGAACCTGAAGTTATCGAAAAACCAATACAGAAAAAGAAACCAGTCGAGATTCATGTCTCGGATGGTGTTCGTAATAACCTCAGAGAAAAAGATCGAAATGGCGACTACGCTGAAGTCCGACAAAATCTAAAGAATATAATAGAAACGGGTATGGTGGCGATTGACGGGATTCTGTCCGTCGCAAGCGAAGGAGAGTCTCCAAGAGCGTATGAGGTCGTCTCACAACTCATCAAGAGCGTGACCGAGGCGAACAAGGATCTCATAGGTCTGCATCAACAAATGAAAGATTTGGATCGAGACAATCCTGAAGCACAGAAAGCAGGAAGCATCACCAACAATTCTATCTTTGTTGGTTCGACGAAAGACCTGCAAGAGTTAGTGAAGAATAACTTTAAGCAACTGAAGGAAAAGTCTAGTGAGTGAAAAAAGCACTTATCTTGGTAATATAAATCTCAAACCCTCTGGTGTCAAAGTTCAGTATACACAAGAGCAGGTTGAAGAATATTTAAAATGCTCTCAAGATCCTATCTACTTCATCAAAAATTACATACAAATCGTGTCTCTTGACGAGGGTTTGGTTAACTTTGAGTTGTACAAATACCAAGAGAACATGGTCAATACAATTCACAACAATCGCTTCGTGATCGCGAAACTCCCTCGACAAAGTGGTAAGTCCACGACGGTTATCGCATATCTTCTTCATTACGTTTTGTTCAACCCACAGGTTTCTGTTGCAATTCTTGCAAACAAACAAGCAACAGCGAGAGAACTTCTACACAGACTTAAACTTGCATACGAACACCTTCCAAACTGGTTGCAGCAGGGTATTGTAGAATGGAACAAAGGAAACATTTCTCTTGAGAATGGTTCCAAGGTTCTTGCGTCATCGACATCTGCATCTGCCGTCCGTGGTGGTTCGTTCAACATGATCTTTCTGGACGAATTTGCGTATGTTCCTGAGAATGTTGCTGATGAATTCTTCTCCTCTGTTTATCCGACTATCTCATCTGGTAAGGAAACAAAAGTCCTAATTATTAGTACCCCCAAAGGTTTGAATATGTACTACAAACTTTGGAGGGATGCTGAAGAAGGAAACAATTCTTATGTCCCTATTGAGGTTCATTGGTCGGAAGTTCCGGGTCGTGATGACAAATGGAAAGAAGAGACAATACGAAACACATCTGCGTCCCAGTTTCGTGCTGAGTTTGAGTGCGAGTTTATCGGGTCACAGAACACACTGATCAATCCTGCAAAACTTAAATGTCTTGCTTATATGCGTCCAAAGAAACAACGTGATGATGGTCTAAAGGTTTATTACGAACCAGAAAAAGATCACACATATTTTATGGCGGTAGATGTCTCACGCGGACAGGAAATTGATTACCATGCGATCAACGTCATCGACATCACAGAAATGCCGTATCGTATCGTAGCAACTTATCGAAACAACAACTTGGCACCCATGCTTCTTCCGACGATTGTAAATGCGATTGGTCATATTTACAATAAAGCGTTCTGCATGGTTGAGATCAACGATATAGGTGGTCAGGTTGCAGATATTCTGTACAACGAACATGAGTATGAAAACTTGTTAGTGACCAGTATTCGAGGGCGTAAAGGTCAGACAATGGATGGTGGTTTTGGTAGTTTTCAGACTCAACTTGGTGTTCGCACAACCGTTACCGTCAAGAAAGTTGGTTGTTCAATTCTCAAGGACATGATCGAAGGTGACAAGTTGATCGTGGAAGACTACGACACAATTCAAGAACTCACCGCTTTTGTCGCAAAGAAGGGAAGTTACGAAGCAGAAACGGGACACCATGACGACTTGGTGATGACTCTGGTTCTGTTTGCTTGGTGTAGCACGCAGAATTACTTCAAGGAACTCACAGACCTAGATATAAGAACGAAACTCTATCAAGAGAAGATGCAACAGATCGAAGAAGATTTAGCACCATTTGGGTTTGTGGATGATGGTCTAGAAGAGACTAGTTTTATAGATAATGAAGGTAATCGTTGGCATATCGAACAAGATCCAAACAGTATGGGATGGTGAAATGATCTTTAGTAGTAAAGCAAAATATTGTTGAAAAGGAGAAAACAATGGCATTTCAACTCAGTCCAGCAGTCGATGTAAAAGAAATTGACCTGACATCCGTGATCCCTGCTGTTTCAACCACCGTTGGTGGTTTTGCGGGTCTTTTCCAATGGGGTCCAATTGGTCAAAGAGTATCAATTAACAGTGAAAATCAACTCGTAAGAACCTACGGCAAACCAACAAATGAGAACTACGCTCACTGGTTCACCGCAGCGAACTTCCTCGGTTATAGCAACAACCTACTTGTTGTTCGTGTCGTTGACTCCACATCCAACAACGCAACAACTGGTCTTACTGGTTACAACATCGTAAAGAACTCTGATGATTATAACAGAGATTTCTACGAAGAAACCGGTCAAGCAGGTTTCGCTTTCATCGCAAAATATCCGGGACCACTCGGTAATGCTCTTCGTATCTCGGCATCAGACGAAACACACGTTAATCTCGATCCGATCTTCGCTGATCCGGGTGCAACTGGTATCACTGAAGGTGC
>Ga0208161_1002035_pt1 | contig 10425 bp, 17 predicted proteins | sample CB_VirMetaG_3_FD_184538 | JGI IMG/M metagenome (GOLD analysis project Ga0208161, IMG submission 184538) | Freshwater to marine saline gradient viral communities from Chesapeake Bay - CB_1508_1S Viral MetaG (SPAdes) (version 4) | ecosystem: Environmental > Aquatic > Marine > Coastal | place: USA... | reverse complement strand
CTTCATTTCTTATTCCTTTATGTCTCTATCTTCTAATAAATGTTTAATTGCACTTTGAGCAAATTGTATTCTGCCTTGTGCTTTTTCTAAGTCTCCTTTTGCACATTTTATTTCATTTTGTGCTTTTGCTATTTCAGCATTAAGACTTGTCAGTATGTTCTTCGTTGTGTGATTCTGCCATATCTGCATCTATATTTACCTCTATATCTTCGGATTTGGTTGATTTGGTGTGTTTGGTAGCCTTTTTTGAATCTGGTAATTCAATACCATGTTCAGCTGCATATTCATCCATATCAACTTCTACCATTTGATTACCTTGTTTTACACGTATAATTCTAGACTCTTTGGTCCATTTACCACTTGCATCAAAGTTTCTTAACCACATATGTTCCATATTATTTTCCTTTAAAGTGAATAGGGACCGAAGTCCCTATTCTTGTTTAAACGTTAAACGGTTCCTTTACTCAATTCGCCATTTACAATTATTTCACCGGGACTAAGCCAAACTGCAGCATCAATTGAAGCTGAAGGATTTAATCCACTAATGAAACCTTTGCCGTATACATAATTAGCACCACTGCCTGTGCCTTCAAATGCAACACTGAAATAACATTCTGTTTTGTTTATACTTGTTTGTAAAACACCTACATTTGCTACTTCATTGCTGACATTTGCTGCACCAAAGAAAGTATTAGCATCTACTAACATATTGAATGAAATTGTGTTTTCATTAACTGTTGTAAACGCGCTACTTGCTGTGCTGTCTAATGTTGAATATCTAGTTGTTCCTGTGCTTGCTGATACAGAAATATCTTGCAAAAGAGGAACTACTAAACCATTAGTACCACCTGGTGCAGCGTTAGCATTAGCGCCACTTGCTACGTCAATAATTGTAAGGATAGCCTGGGTTCCGCTAGTTACATTCATTGCTGTTCCGGCCATTCTATTCTCCTATCGTTATACCGTTACAAACCTATACTCAAATTGATAGGTTATATAATCATTTTCTAATTCTGAACTGACACTACTTTCATTTGTTACCGTGTTAGCTATGGCAGTTCTGGCTAATAAAACATTAGCCACAATATTATCAATATCGCTTGGTTGATTCTTAGCATCTACCGTTAAGTAGCCTAAAATTGTTGTTTCAGTTTGCATTACGTCGCAACTATCCAATGTGCCGTATAATTCTACAACATCCTTGTCTTCTACACTCAAATAAAAATGTTTTTTATTGACAATATAAAGAGGTGTGCCTGATTGATCCCATGGTAATTCATCACTTACTGTGCAATTAGCCGTAAATGCTGTATTAGCGGTGATCGCTGTTAATAGGTCACTTCTCATATTATCTAACCTTTACCAAAGTGCTTCTGCGTCTGCTACGTCTTGTTCTAAAATAGGTTAATGCTTTTTCATCTGCTTCTACTGTGCCGCTATTATCATAATCATACCAATCTGCTAAACTGGTTAGCTCATTGAACAAGTCATTAAACTTGTTTTCATAGTATGTTATTTTTTGAATATCAGCACCTTCAGCATCTGCAAAGTTTGCTATTTTAGGCAACAAGTATTCTTTCAAACAATAATACACAGTCATATCCGTAAAGGCAGACTGTCTATTAATGATTAAGTTAGGATCAACATTGGGCAAAGCGTTTAAATTACTTATAGGATTACCCACATAAGCATTATAACTTTGCCACCATGTCGAAGCTTTTAATCTTTGAAGAATTCTTGTAGTGCTTCTTTCACATAAATCATCTAGGTATTCATCAAGTGTGGTTGCACCTGTTCCAGCATCAGAAAAGTTAATTTCATTGCCTTCAAATACTCTTTGATCTATATTACGGACATCACTTGCTTCTGCAAAACTGATTGTGTTTCCGCCTACTACTATAAATGCCATTCTTCTTCCTCAATTAATAATATTATTAGCCTTGTGGTAATCGATTTGAGCGGTAGAAGGTTACGCCACCAGCCTGACCAATCAATCCAGTAAGCAATGCTCTGTTACCGATATCACTTAGTGAACCAATAGCTGCTTGTGTAACGGAATTCAATTGTGATGCAATTGAATATTCGCTAGACGGAGCAATTACAGAAACAAATAGGCCATCTGAACCTTCAACTGCGTTAACAGATCTAAGTTCTGCTACTGCTTTAGCTACTTCATCTAATGTTAAAGTTGCTGAACCAATTCTGCTATCGTCGTTCATTCTTACACCAAATGTAGGATATACAGCTGTGAAGCCGTTTCTTACTGATGCTCTGAACTCAGTTTTATCTGTATCTGGATCAAACCACATGTTAACTGTTGGTAATCTCTTTTTAGCCATTCCTAATGCCATTGGAGAGAAAACAAAGTTTACCACAGAGTTAGCACCTGTTAATGATGCGTTACCTGTTTGAGTTGTGAAACTTGTGTTACATTGAACCCAACCAGCGTCATCAGTTGCTAGAGCTAAACCTCTGCTAAGTCTTGTTAATACTGCATTTTTAACAGTATCCATACCACCATCTTCAATCGCTTCTTGAGTTACGTCTGTTCCAACACCTCTTTTAGCCATTGTGATAGTTACATTTGAAGGATTTAAATCACTTGTAGCTGCCGCTGTAATTGAGTTACCTTCATCTACTGTTCCACCTACTACATATGCATTGGTAACCGGAATTCTTAATGTGTTTCCGCTTTGACCAGCGATATCGTATCTTTGAATGATAAGTGCTTCGTTATCAATCAATGTAGCATCTGCATAGAAGGGAGCAAGGTCGGCAACGATTTCAGCATATAAATCCTGAATTCCACTTGTATTTGTTGACATTTTAATCTCCTTTTATATCAAACTAATATTATTATTAAGATTATCTATTACGTAATCTATCTAAATTTTTCATAACCATGTTATGAGTAACGTCTGCTTTCTTAAGATTTGGTTTATATTCTCTTAATTGAACATACGCTCTTCGGTATTCAGCGTCAGTGTTTAATCTTTTATCATCAACTGCTTTAGTGCTTGTTGATTTAGATTCAGCTGCGCTTTCACCATATTTAAGATCTACACCTTGTTTACCCATATTAAGTCCAAGTGTTTCACCAATTAATTTAACTGCACCTGCATAATCAGGAGTTGTTCCGTCAGTTGTTAAAAATTCTTCACCATTTCTAATGGCAAATGTATCATTTTCAACCTGAAACATATTCCTGCTTTTCATTAAGTCAACAACTGCATTTTTAGTTTGCGGCTGCCAACCTTCAGGCATGTTAGCATATAATTGTGTCATGTGATCTTTTAAAAGCAAATCAGTTTTTAAATTTTTAACCTCTGCTTGTAACTCTTCAACTGTTGCTTCTCTTTTTGCAAGTGTTTGCTTGAGTGAACCAACATTCAAACTGTTTTCTTCAGGATTAAGTGTTTTAATTTGCTTAACCACATCTTTAACTTGGTCTAGACTGTCTACGTCTAGTTCAGTTAATAAGTCTTTAACCATAGCACTTTTTTCTGCTGCAATAATTTTATTAGCATCATTGCGGCTAAAAGCACGCTGGCCATCTACAAATAGTTTTCCCTCACGGTATTCTACTTGTGGTGTAGTTGTATCAGATTTTGTATCAACATCTGCAATTGCGGGTGTTGCCTCAGTGTCTGTCACTGGTTGAGGATTGCTGGTCTCAACTGCCAAATCTTCGGATGCTACTTGTGTATCCATTGCTTTATCTCCTTGTTATCGTAGAAGTTAACGTAACTGTTTAATTATAAACTATTAATTGTGCCCGTATTACCCAATAGTTCTTGTAATCTATTTTGAACACGTTCACGTAATTCTTCTTTAATTGAACCACCCACGATGCTGTTTGATTCTTCGTAATCAACACCTTGGTTGGCAATTTCTAGTGTCAGTTCGTATTCTTCGTGTGTATTAAATGGCATATAAACGGTTTTGCCGTTTTCTAATTTATGCTCATGATAACCGCTACCTCCTAATTCTGTTGCTTTTGCTTCAGCTTCAGCAGGTGTATCAAAATGTTCAGCTACAAAAGACGTTACGGTGTCAACAATATTACTTGGTCTTGTTAAAAATACCTGTTCGTATCTTTCATAAGCATCAAGTAATTGTTTGATTTCTGCAATTTCTTGCTCTACACCTCTGCGGTTATATTGTCTATTATAACTAATTTCTAATTCTTCTGGAACACTTTGATTATTCCAATCATACCATATTGGCCATAGTATGTTTGCTTCAATGTTTTCTAAATTTTGTGCTTTCTTTCTAATAAATGCTGTTAATTTGTCATCAAATGTTTCAATTTGAGTTCCGCTTCTGCTTGCTCTAATTAATTCATCACTTCTAACCATTGCAACTGCATTCATTTTTTCTATTTTTTGATCTATTAATTCGCGTAATTCTCTAATACTTTCTAGTGGTGGTGCTTTAAAGTCAAACACATAGTTTTGTCCTGCTGCACCAATTGGTGCTGGTGTTCTTATAATTGAACCAGGTTCACCACTGATATTGTTATCATTTAATTCTGCAGTTGCTTCATCAACAACCACAACACCATGTGCACCATAACTTATTGAACTGTATATTTCACCCATATCACTATAAATGCTTCTTTGTATTTGTGCAATATCAAATATAGGTGTGCTACCAACACCGTTGTATATTTTGCTTGATGCATAGATAGGTTCAACAGGAATATATCCTAATGGATTTGGTTGAACTACACGTTTGAAATCATCATATTCTTCTATGTTTTCAGCATTAATATCAACATCTACTTCATCATCTGTTGGTATAAAAATAGTGTGAATTTCTTCTGGTGTATAATATGTATAAATGGTAACATCAGTTTCTTCTGCTGTTCTAATAACCAATTCAGTTAATTTTAATGTTCCGTTTTCATCATAGCTGTATTTCCAGTTTGTTACATTTAATGGTGAATGCATTTTCCAATATGCATAATCAGCATTTTTACCTTTAACACAACTTACCCAAACAACACCATATATTGTGCTGAATAAATCTACTTGACTCATAAATTCATTAATGCTTTGACCTTCGCCTGAAACATCATCAATAAATGCTGCTACTTGAGGTGTTTCTGGTAATTGTCTAGTTGGTGGGTTTCTAAATAATATTGAATTGTATTCTTGACAATATAATCTAGTATAAGGAAAAACAGGTACGTTTTGTAATTTTTCTTGATAAAAGTTACTGGTATAACCTGTGCCTTGTTCTGCTTCGCCTGCAGTTTGAGTATATGTAAAACTGGTTTTATACTTGTTTGTGGTTTGCCCGTATTCATCAATATCGTATGTATTGATTACTTCACTAGGTGTTGTAAAATCAATATCATATGCTTTTAGATACTGAGCGCTTCGATATTCTACACCACCATAATAGCTACGCACTGCAAGATTCCAATCATCTTGATATCTAGCATATAATTGGTGAACAGAATTGATAAATTCGAATAAATCTTCTGGTGAACGCGTCATTTAATCTCCGCAAAAATATTTTGCTTTTTTGTATACGCTACTATTTACCTTAATTTTAATAAAAATACCGGTTTATTAGGCTTGATTGGTGTATTTGGACTATATATTATATGTCAGTCAAACAATACTGTGTGTAGACTTGCTGACTGACCAAGTCAAAGTACACAAATTATTGAATAATATAATTTGAAGAAAATACCCAGTTTAATCCGCTGGGTATTTTTTTGACTAAAAAAAATCCCTCACAATGGCCACACTGCAAGGGATTTTACACATAAACATCATTACTTACACACACGCATACGTCTACACGTATACATGTATATTTATTGCAATTAGCTTATGATAGTTGTTTCATTACTACTACGTAAACCACCTGTTGGTTCATGTTCAAATAATGGTTTAATTTCTATACCTGCACGTTTTAACAGTTTAATCATACCAGGATTATCATATATACTTGACTTCCAACCTTGACTTTGTGCTATTCTACGTATGTGTTCTGGATTACGTGATCCTTTGTATTTTTGTATTGCTTTCATTGTGTTTCCTCATATCGGTATGCGCCATAATGTTCTGCATAATATTTGCCGTATGCACGTTGTTTTTCTATGCTTAATTCAGGCCAACTAAATGTTTTAATTAAATCTTCTTGTTGACTGTTTGAATCCCAATAAGATTCAAATTGTCTAAACCACATTTTAAATTTTAATGTTTGTTCAGTCATTTTTATTTCCCCATATTCTATCCCAGCCATCTTTGTATGCTTGTTCATCTCCCCAACGTCTAGCTGAACCTTTACCGCCATCACCTGAACTGTATCGATGTTTGGGTTTATCTATACCTTGTTGTATGTCTCTGGCACGTTTTAATACTGGATCTTGATTGATTAATTTTTCATTCTTAACCCATTGTTTGCTGTTTGTTGTTGGCACTGTGCTTTGTTTATCTTCTGACATTGCTTCTTCCTGTTCCCATTCTTATTTTACCCACTGGAGCATAATTTGGTTTAATTGGTTTTATGCCCATAACCATATATCCTAATGCATCTAATAAATGATCAAAACCACTGTCTTTTTCTGGTTGACGGGTGTTTTCTTTATATGTGTGTTTGCGTAATGCATTTATTAAACTTTTACAATCAGGATCAATTAATAGTGTTCTTTGTCCGCTTGTATTACACAGCATACTATTTACTGCTGCTATTCTATCTTTAATGCTAGGATTGACATTACCTACTGTGACTTTGAATCCAGCATTGTGTAATATAATATGATCAGTTAATCCACCTGCACTTGTGCGTCGCTGTGCACCTGATGCATCTGGAAATACTTCTATGATTTGTTCTGGATATCTTTCTCGTATTTCAGCGCAAAGTTCATTGGTGTTTGAACTGAATATTTCTATTTCATCAAGCACATGTAATATACCATTATCATAATAAGCTATGACTGCACATATTGGACTAACGTTAAAATCAATTCCCACAAATAACCTTTCACGTGGTTTGAGCTGTTTGGTCCATTTGGTTAGGTTGGCACCTTCAAATGCATAATATATAATACCTGCATAGTTCACAAACTGTGCCTCAAATTCCTGCTCATAACTGCGTCTATCCATGTCTGCTTTTGCTTGATTGAGTTCAGCTTCACTTACAATACCACCTTGAGCAGTTGTGAATTGCCAACTACTCCAATCTTCTAGTGCATCTGCATTTGTAAATAATTCATAAAAAAAGTTACGTCCTTTAGGTGTGCCTAATAATAATGCACCACCATTTCTATCTGCTAGAGTAGGACGTATAACTGTGGTCCATGCTGCTTCATCAAAGTCAGCCATTTCATCGCACACAACATAATCTAGTCCAATACCTCTGATATTGTCAAATCTGTCTGCACTTCGCAACATAATTAAACTGTTATTGACAAGAGTTATTTCTAGATTACTTTCATTAATTCGTTTGATCCAATTAACACGTCGCAATTGGTCTTTTAAATCTTCCCAGAAAATCTGCCGCGCCATCCTATAAGTCGGAGCTATATACATGACTTTTCGGTTAGGATGACGGGCAGCTTTTGCAACTTCATTGATACTTAAATATGTTTTTCCGCTACGTCTACCAGCTACTACAACTTTAAAACGTGCATTATTCGAACTGATTTGTTTTTGTATATCAGTTAACTTCATCCCAATCTCGTTGTAGTATATCACGGTAAAACTCGTGCAGTGTTAGTGGTTTCATTTCAAAAAAACGTTCAAAAGGTGTGATTAATGCTTCCTGTTTCATTGCTTGTAGTGTGCGATATCCTGCTAAATCCACAACTTTACTGCTGTTTACAATAGCTTTAATTCGCTTGTTCCATGCTGAATTAATTTCTACGCAACGTTCTACTTCTTTAAAACTTCTATACATTTATTTCAAACTTTATTTTATTATGACTGACATAACCCTCATGTTCAAAGTTATCTGGTGTTAAATGATTTAAACCGCGATAATTGATTAATCGAATTGTGCCGGGATTGCCAGCTTTACCAGTTATGTAATCAGGCACACTGTCAATATGATTGTTATATATGTGTGCATCACCAATTGCAAAATTAATACGTCCCGGCGTTGTGCCTATTTCTTCACACAGTGTTAACATCAACAAATAGTGAAGTATTGCATCGCTAGGTAAACCTATCATGACATCAGCACTGCGCTGATTGACTTGAATATTTAATTGATTGCAGTTAATTAATACCTGAAAGCTGTGAAAACAGGGTGGTAATGCCATTTGTTCGGTTTGTAATGGATTCCATGCTGACACAACCATCTGTCTACTATGAGGATTGATGCGTGCAGTTTTAATCAATTGGTCTATTTGGTCAACTTGGTTACTTTGGTTAAAGTTTCTCCATTGTGCACCATATATTGGTCCTAATCTATCACCATCAGCCCATGGTGTCCAATAATTACAACCAAATGCGCGAAAATCTCTATTATCTGTAAAACCACGCATAAATGCACAATATTCACCAATAACACCTGCAGTATACATCTGTCTTTTGGTAATGACTGGTGCAGTGCTGCAATCAAATTGAATATTTGCGCCAAATAGACTGCGTGTGCCTACACCTGTTCTATCTGATCGGTCTTCACCATGACTTAATATATCTAATATCAATCCTTGATATGCATTTTCAAATGTATCAGTCATTGCGTTGCTCCAAATAAGCACCGTAAAATGCAGCATAATTGATTAAATCAATCACACTGTCTAATTGACTTTCATGATTTGGTGTTTTGCTTTCTGCTAAACTTTTTAATCGTTCTAATTTAATATGCAGCATGGTCAAATAACTTGCATCTCCATATGGGAAATAGTTTGCTCTGCTGTGATCTACGCTGCCATAATCTTGACTTTTGCTGCTTAATACGTCATTTGCAGTCTTTAATACTGGATGCCAATCAGATTTCATAATCAGCCTCCTTATAAAATAATCCGTGATTACCATGATGATTTGGTGCAGTCCAACCTTCTGGCTTGCGTAAATCTGGTAAACCATGTGGATTTGGTCGTGAATAATTAATACCTGCTTCTTTTTTCATGTTGGCAGTTAATACTTCTTTCCACGCACGTTCGCTGTCTACACCGTGTAAATCCAGTGTGCCGGCTGCTACCACAATGATGTCTATGAGTGCATCCACAGTTTCTTCAGCATCGGCATTCTTTTTTGCCTGCAATAATTCATGCAATTCTTCGGCAAGCAGCTGAATACGAAAATCCATAAACTTTTTGCGTTGCTCGCTGTTCATTTTGACAACAGCATTACGGATTCCATAGTGCTGATGCATTGATTTAATATCTTCAAAAATATTCATAATATATAGCTCCTTATGTTTATATTATATATTTATTTACCTAAATTAACTAAATTTATAGCATTTATTGGCAATATTCGTTAACTATTCTGTCAGCTTTAGAAGGTGAAATATTATAACGGCGTGCAATTGCAGCTCTGCCCCATTCTCTACAATAATGCTTATAATTTGTTTTGATGGTTTCTAAATCTAAATCTGAAATAAACTCATAAAAAGGATTTGGCAAATATGTTTTTTTAATAGAACTGCTTCTATCAACTATTTGCAAATGTGCCGGATTACAACACAATTTGTTGCAGCATGTAGATACCACACGGTCTGTATTGGTTAATGTAACGTTCATTATATTTTCTGCTACAAAACGGTTTGTTGTGTGTGTTTTACCACGCACCATGAACATGCCTGCACCTGTTACTGCTAGGCAACCAGTCCATATTTCACAACCATTTGGTTGTTTTTCAATGTATGAGTTAAATCTTTCTAGATCTTTAGATGTTATTGTTGTTTTCATATTGTTTTGTTCCATATATCTATATCTTGTTGATAATATTTTTTTATTATGTTTTTGGTTCTGTTGTGCTGGTGTCAGTTTCATATTTCAATGCACAAATGACTTTTGTCTCTGACTTTGGTTATGTGTCCTTCACTGTAATGATCATATAATTCATCATTGACCAATCTGCAGTGTATTTCTGGTCTAGCATATTGACCCACTGCAATTGGATGATACTTTTTCCAATTCACCACAATAAAATAACCTTTGAAGTTCACTTTTATCTTTTCCCACTCTGGATCAAAATGTTCTGCTAATATGTGTTCTAAACTTTCCACCATTAAGATTGTGTCAAATTTGCTGTAATCTATATCTGCTAGATGTAAAGGTTTGTTTATGTATGTGTAACTGCCAACTGCTGTGTGAGGATATAATGTGTGACTGGTTTCTGTGATCAGTTGTACAAAATCTACACCGGGTTCTACTGCTGTGACATCATAACCCATAGCAGTTAAGAACAATGTGACTTCTCCCCTGCCAGCACCTATTTCCAATATCTTTTT
>Ga0208161_1002032_pt1 | contig 10430 bp, 5 predicted proteins | sample CB_VirMetaG_3_FD_184538 | JGI IMG/M metagenome (GOLD analysis project Ga0208161, IMG submission 184538) | Freshwater to marine saline gradient viral communities from Chesapeake Bay - CB_1508_1S Viral MetaG (SPAdes) (version 4) | ecosystem: Environmental > Aquatic > Marine > Coastal | place: USA... | reverse complement strand
TTTTAATCTATCCCAATCACCCGCCTGTGGCATCCAAGTCTCTTTTATACCGTCATTAATATGCATTAATATAACATATTTTCTATTCATGTCTTGTTGTAAGTCCTTTTCCGCAGCTGTTTGACCACCTCTAACAAATGTGTTAGCTGTAGCATATGTAATAGTATAAACTCTACTTAAATCTCCAGCTTCTACAGCAGTATAGCCTCCAGTAGCGGCTGCAGATTTTGTAGCTCTAAATCTAATTCTAGAACCAGCTTGAAAAAAACCGTTTGGATTAACGTTACTGGCGCTAGCTCTACCATCACTAATATCTCCTGAAAAGTTTGTTCTACCAAAATTAGGGCTAAAATACTCATTAGCTCCAACTTTAACATGCATTACACCAAATTTATTACTACCTTGAGTTGGAGGTTGATATCCAGCTGATCCAAAATAAGCTTGTGGAAAACTTTGAGTACCATTATATTCTCCACCAACTAAAGGCACGTAACCTGCAACTGGCTCCCATGGTGATGTTCCATATAATCTCCACTCTTCTGGAACCGAATGACCAGATATAAACCAACCTCTGTCTCCATACCAAAAACCTGGTTGCTCGTCTTTACATATTCCATATTCATTAACATCCTCAGCATATCCAGTCTCTATAACTGTTTCATCTTTTATAGCATATCTAGGCTCTAAAGCTTTAAAAGATTCTATAATATTAGTATCAAACGCAAAATCTCTATTTATTTTAACAAAAAATCTACCTTCAAATTGAGGTAAGTTTTTGTTTTCATCTTTTAATACTTGTATCTGAACTCCATCGCCAGGAGAAAGAAAATTAGAATCTTGACCAAGTGGTTCTTCTAACGTAATTTCATAATCATTACTTCCGACAGGTCCACCACTGGCAATTTCATAAACATTTGTTTGATTTCCACCTTTTATTATCTTAATTTTAGAATCATTAGATAAATTTTCGTCTAATTGAGCTGTATTAGTTGTTGTATTAAATCTTATTATTAAAGAATTAGGACCTATGAAAGATGAAGCATCTATAGTAGCATTACCATACCACGCAATAGTTTCAAATGTTGATATAAAATCAGGTGGGGAGCTTTCTATAGCTAGTATTTTATACCTATTTAAACTATCTACAGCTATATCGTTATCGTGTTGCTTCTTTAATATTAAATAAGTTTCTTCATCAACTTTGTTTCTTTCAGATGATGGAAAAGAAAGCCAAACATTACCGTCTTCAGCCGGATAAAACCTATCTAAAGCTAAATTGTAATATTCGTTTGATGTTTCTTTTACAAAAAACTTGTAATGAGTCGCCCAAGATGGTGGATTTGAATTAGATCCAACAACTAAACTCGTTAACATGTCTGAATCTTTTATATCAACTTTAACAGACGAATTTTTACTAGAAAATACAGGTGTTTCTCTACCAAATTCATCTTTATAAACTATACCGGCTTGGTACGTTCTAATAGACTTTAAAGATGGATAAGGCATTCTAAGCTCGTTAGTATCTTCAACAGATGGATGCTGGGATTTACTTAGCGTTAATGATAAGTCAACTTTTCCAACAGTATAATTCTGCAGATAGTTACCATAAATGATTCTATTGCCTATAACTTCTTGAGATTTAGCTTTTCTAGGCACATTATCCCACGGTCTTAATATTTGATTAGACTCTATAACATTACCTATGAGTTCTGTCTGTATTTGAAATGTAGTTGGTAGCGAACCTCCTGAGTTGTCATATGGTGAATATTCTTTACGCTTTATAGTCTCTACGGAGTAAATAGAGTTTGAGTTAGATTCTTTGTATAATATTTCTACCTCTGCAACTTCCTCTGATCCCCAGGTTAAATTTTCTATAATAAGTTTTCTGACATTGTTTGTCATACCTACATTATATCCGTCTGAAGATAAATACTTAAACTCATCACCAACAAATGCCACTGTTGAAAATGGTGAAAAACACGAATATTCATTGTCGATATATTTCCATCTATAAGCAAATCTAGGAAAAACATATTCAAACATTGGTGCCTCTTCTTCTATAACAGCTTCCCAAGTTACAAGTTCTATCTCATCATCTTCATTTGTAAATCTAGATATATTACTTGATATTGCTTGTATTTCACAAGTTATACTACCTCCGTTTATGTCATATATTAATAAACTAGCTTGATACTCAAATGTTTCATTCCATTCGTTTTCATAAGTACCATTTAATAGTATAACAGTAGGCTGATTGGAATCAAATTGATCTTGCCACACCGTTGGTACTGTATTCACTGTTATGATAACTCTACCGTCCCATCCACTGCCTATACTACTGTCATCGTAATATGTCGCATCATCTGCTGTATTTGATAAATACTCTCCATACGTTGGAAGAGAAGCGTGTACTGTAGGCTCAAGAACTGGATCTGGTATATATGTAAAGTTTACAGCTCCTTCGGTGGCTGCTGGTATAGGCGAATCGGCTATAATAACAATAGGATCGACGCCTGTTCCAGGTAGATCTGCTCCATATTTACTTGCTGATAGATCTAGCGTTGGAGCTGTTAAAGGTGATTTTTTAATTACAGTTATATCTGCTTCAGTGAAGTTAGGCTGTCCAGTTAAATTTTCATTATAAGAGTTTTGATCTGGAACCCATTTAGGTATTTTCGTAGTTGTATTAAAGTCTACGGAACCTATTTTAAATTTTTCAATATTTATTTTCTTTGGTTCAGTTTGATCGTCTGTCCAAAATAAAAATTTGTCAATAATATTTATACCAGTTATTAGGTAGTTTTGAGAAAACTTAAGCACATTGCTATCTGTTTTCATTTCAACTAAGACAGGTTTAACCAACTCATTTACTTGATCATACTCGGCTATTACATTAGCTTCGTCTGACGCTACAAACCAATATATACGCTCTTCTTTATCGTGTCTATAAGAACCTATAGTGATAGCGTTAGTTAAAGAATCTATATAGTCAGAACTCCAGTTTTCAGAACAACTTTCGCAGCCACGCTGCTCTCGGTTTCCTTTTACGTTCTGTAAAGTACCTACATTAGATCCATCTGAGTTCGCTAAATCTAAGTTTAACGCGTCACGATATTCACCATTTGGTATTAATCGCTCATCAAGATCTTTATTCATTCTTCCTGATTGGAAGTTATGGATAAATTCTGGCATATATTAATGTTTTATTTGCTTAGATTTGTTACGCATAACTTGCGTAATCTCTTCTATTTTGATATTTGATAATCTTAATTTAGCATTGCGTCTAGCGGCTTGTTTTTCGCGCTTAAATCTTGCTATGATATATTCTGGTGTATTTACTCTAGTTGATAAAATAGCGTAAGCTATATACTTATATAAAGCTTCTTCGGCAAACTTATGTACTGTCATTTCTTCATCAGTACCCAAACCATCACTTATATATTTTAAAGTGACAATTCGGTTAACCATATCAGAGCTAAAGTGTATTAAACCTTTTATTTGGTCTATGAAAAACACACCATTTGATTGAGAGTTTTCAGGATTAAGACCATAACGTCTACCTAAAAAATGCTCTGTCATCAAATCACCACTGTTCGTATTTCTATTGTTTTCTTTATTAACTGGATTGTTTTTAAATCTTTTCCAAGTCTCCGAGTCTTGAGCGTATAATATCTCTCCGTTTTGATCAAAAGTATACTCGTAGCTACTATCTTGAAGGATCGGCAGTGGATCACTAGTTTTTCTAGCTGGATATATAACATGCTCTAAACCTTGCTCGTCTGTCCAAGTTAACTTAACGTAGTTTACGTAGTCTTGTGGCAACACCATATATAACTGAGGACCTATTTCTATTTCTTGTGATTTAAAAGAAGGTAGAAGATCAAAATTAAATTCTTGTATACCGCGTTGAGCGTGGAAAGCAACATCGGTTCTTTTTATTTTACTTATAACTTTACCTTCACCTACGTAAGATATAATAAAGTTATTTATAATATCTTTCAATGAGACAAATTGGTAGTTGCCATAATCTTCGTCTAAACTATTCCAGATACCATCTGGTCCTTCGTAGTATTGCTCGTTAGTATAGTTTATTAGTCCCATTTATTAAGATTTTTCTTGTTGTATAGTTTCAATTTCTTCTTGATTAGCTACATTGTATAAGTTGTAGTCTTTAATCAATAAACCAGCCATCTCTAATATCTTTATAACAAGCTCTGTTTCTTCAGATGGATTCAATTCGAAATCAACTGAATTTGCAGCGTCGTACAACGGCTCGCCAAAAACTATTTGATATGCCCATTGTGGAGTAGTTGGCCTTTTAATATAATTACACCTCACGTCAGAAGTTAATTCAGAATCACCATAAACATTGATTCCAGATGTGTTTTGAGTGTATATAGGACGTATATTTTTTGGTTTTGTTAGTGGAGATGAGTTTATATATAATATTTCATTTTTAGCAACTCTTTCAGCTTCTATTGACTCTGTTGTAGACGTGCCAAATCCATCTATTGTGGTGTTATCATATATAATTGTACCTAGTCTATATAAATCACTAGGTATATCAAACTTACCAGAAGCGTAGGTTAGAGTAGTTGATGTTTCAAATGGACTTATTTTTTCATTTAAAATATCTAACATGTCTGAATATTCTGTGTCATTACCAGGTAGTCTTCCAAATTGATTAATATCGTAAAAGTATTGCTCAAATAAATCTAATTGAGCTTGATTAGCAAATAAATTAAACTCTTGAGGCGTTACATAGCCTCTTTGCTCCTTATTTAATATAGCTAAAACTTTTTGATATACTGTATCTATGCTTACTGCCATTTGTTATTTTTTATTTATAATAGTTAGGCCACTATTACAGCGGCCTAGCTACTATAATGTGACTTATAATTTTTTAATTATATGTTTGTAAACTTCCATACCTTCATCTGTTTTAAAGAAGGCTGCAAGCGCAGAATAAGGATGTTCATCAAAAGGAACAGTCATTAACTTTCTACCAGTTTCACCATATGTAAAAGTTCTCTGATCCGAAGATAATCTTAATATCCCCAAGTCTGTGGCTTTTATACCTACATTTCTAAGCTCAACGTTATCATCATTAGCAAGCTCTAAAAATAATATAGGATTTTTCTTAGCAAAAACTAATCCATCTCTTCTAAGTTCGCTAGAAGTTAATCTGTCAACTTTACTACCATATTCAACCCTTAATATTGCTTCTAAACTACTTATATCCATTTGTTTAGCCGCTAGCAAAGCTTCAATTTCGTATTCCATGTAAGCAAGTTCGTCTACAGATTCTTGTACTGGATTATACTCTTCATATACTTTATTTAGCGCTGGGTGGTATAATGATAATAGTTTTTGAAGGTTTTGTTGTTCTTTTGGAACAGCTAATACACCGTCTCTGAAAATTATCCTACCCAATATATATTGACCTTTTTGATCATCAACAAAAGGTGAGTTTTGATTAGTAGCGTATCTAAGTTCTTTTTGCTCCCCTGTTTTTTCATCAAACCAAAGAAGAGGAGATCTTCTAGAGTTTTTTGATGGTAAAGTAAATACTAAAGGTGATTTACCTTGTTTTAATTGATATAATCTATCTTTTATTTCCCAACTAGGTTTAGCTGGTTTTTGAACTGGTGCGGTTTTTGCAACAGTTGGCTGAGGTGCAACCTCAACAGCTTCTTCTGCTTTAGCTTTTTTAGCCATGATATAATAAAATTAAATAGTTAATAAAGGTAAGAAATACCCCTGAAGTTACATCAGGGGTAAAACTTACTTGTGTTATTATGGTGTAGGTAAAGTTGCTTTTTTGAATAAAACAAAGTTGTTAGCACCTTGAACACATAAACATCTTTCAGATAAGAAGTTTACGTTCATTTCATCAGCTTCACTTGTATAGTTTCCACCAACAGATCCAGTTACCCAAGACTTCAAACGACGATCGTCAGCTTCTGAAGCTCGGTAACGAACATGTAAGAAAGGTCTTTGGATATTTTGACCTAAAATTTGATCGTAAACAGTTGAAACTCCAGCTGGAACTAAAGTACCTAAAGTAAGTCCAGTTACTCCAGCGGTTGTAGAATCGTTCAAATATTTCCAATCAGTTTTGTAAAAGTCATAAGATCCTCTACGGAAACCAGAGAAACCTAAGTTAAGTGCCATATCTGCAGAATTTTCAAATACTCCATAAGAAGTACCTCCAGCTCCATAAGAATTTTGAGCAGCCAACATTAAGTCGATATCTAGAGAAGTAGCACGATTCAAGAAAAGCATGTTTTCTTCAATAGCACCTTGCTTGTCTAGTTCAGCTAAAATATCATCAAACTCTAAGATTCCTTCTGAACCAGCAGTAGTATCAGCAAAATCAGGATCATTATAAACAAGACCTCTATCCTCAATAGCAGCAAAAAGACCTTCAGACCCAGTGTAACCAGCAGCTCCAGCAGCACCACCACCAGTGGTAGTATCAGTAACGGCTTCAATCATTGACATTTCTAAATAATCTTCAAAACGAATACGCGCTTCGTGCTCAGATTTTAAATACCAAAGATATCCTCCAGTTCCAGCTTCAGTAGTAACTTCAACCCATCCAATTTGCGCAACATCAGACCCATTAACGTTGTATTTATCTCTCAAGATAATAGGTTTGTTGCTAAACTGAGTGAATTTAGCGTCTACAGTTTTGCTAGGTCCAGGGTTAGTTGAAGTTCCACTTCCTTTTGTATATTCGGAACCATAAACAAACACCTTTACAACCCCTGGGTCGCCATTATTACTAGCAGTATAAATACTTGTTAAATCAGTTACTCCATAAGGTTGAACTGTAACAGTAGGATTAACTCCATCACCGCCACTTTGTACTCTAGCCTTAACGGTTGTAACTCCAGTAGATATAACAATAGTGTTACCAGCGTTTAGTAGTTTAGCTTTTTCAATACCTGTTTGAGATCCAGCGACACCCGCAGCGTCATTGCCAAAATTTATAACGTTACTACTAGCAGCAGCTACTTGACAATCTTCAAACGCAATGTGAAGACGTCCTTGTTCAGACCAAACTACTTGATCAGAAGCCATAGGCATTTCAGCGCCTACCATTCTTAAAAATCCAGATACAGTACGGTTACCATATCGCTCTACCTCTTTTTCATAAACTTCAGGTAGAAATTGTTGTGTAAAATTTAAGTCATCTAGAGACAAATAGTTGTCACCAAATAGACCTTTAATAGGGCGCGGAGTTACGTGATTTAACTCAGCACCAGTTCCAGCAAATGCCATAATTTTAAATTTTTAGTTGTTATTTTCTAATTTTCATTTTTAATTTAGAAGTATCAACACCATTAACAGATCTTACTGTCCAACCGTTAGAAGTCGTAGTTTTTTCATGGCCCCGTCTCGGTTCCATATCTACATTTTTAGCTCTAGCAATACTTGATTTTATAGCATCGGCTTTACCTTGCTCATAAAAGTGTTGTGCTATAGCGTCAGCATTCATAGCGGTGAACAGGGACTTGTGATAACCTTTAGCATCAGACATTTCATTTTTATCGTTCAAGAACTTCTTGACAAAATTATTAATGTCGCTTTGTGTGTTTTTCACATTTTCTACGTCTTTAACATTGAAACGATATCTTTTGTCTCCAACAGAATATTCAAAACCTTTGAAATCATTGTTAAACAAATCGTTTGTTTTCTTTAAAAACGTATTTTTTTGTTGTTCTGCAACTTTAGTTGACTCTTCGTTTTCTTTATTGTAGCGGTTGAAAAACTCAACTGCTTTTTGCTGCTCAGGTGTAAGCCTAGAGCCAGCTTTTATTTCGTCGTAGTATTTAGACTTTAAGCTTTCCATATGGTTTTGAGCTTTAGCAAGCTCCTCCTTGTAAGCTATCTTTCTTTTCCTAACATCTCTTTCGTCATCTAGCTCTTCATCGTAGCTAAAGTCTTCCATTAGTAAATCGATGTCTTCTTTGTCTAAGTGCGGCTTTGTGGTTTCGTAATATTCTCTTAATAACTGTTCGTTATTTAATTTAGAATAATCTTGGTTTAATTTAACATAATCTTCAAGAGTTCCACCAGTATCATTCATAAAGTCTACAACTTTTTGAATATTTTCTGGTAAATCAATTCCAGTTTGCTTCTGCTCCTGAATAGCGTCAGCAATATCTTCTGTTAATCGCTCTGTTTGCTCTTGTACTTCTTCTTCAGTAATCTCTTCAACTATCGGTGCTTCACTCCGCACATCTTCAGCACGCTGCCCGGAGTTTTCTTCAACCACTTCTTGCAATTCCAAGTTGGTTTCTTCCCCGCCTTCTGTGCTTTTGTCTGTGCTGCGTAACACGCTTTCATCTGTGCTTTGTTCTTGAACGGCATCTCGACTTGTTTTGTTTAGTTTACTTAAATCAACCTTTATTACGCCGTCTTCTTGCGTAACAGGCTTCTGTGCTTCTTGTTGCACCTCTTCAACTAAAGAATCTTTAATTTCTTCGTTTTCCATGATAAAATATTATATAATTACTATTAGTTATTATCACCTGGGTTATAGTGAACCTAAATCAAATCCACTGCCTAATATGTCATTCCCAGATGATTCAAAGTTTTTTGGCGGTAGATCGTTTTTTCTTTGAGCTATAAGTTCGCTTTGTTGTGTAGCTTGTATTTTAGTTCTTTCGTCTTTTCTATCTTCTTTCATTCTGTCTTTGCTAGACAAAACTTCACCTTGTTGTTTTTGAAGCTGCATATTTATTTGAAACTCATAAGCCATTAATTGTTTCTTTAATTCAGCTTCTCTCATTAATTTTTCTGCTTCAAAACTAGCTTTAGCTTGCTCTAACTGTATTTTACTTTGAGTTAAAGCGTTTTGTTTTTGAACCTCTAATTGAGCAGCAACTTGCTGTGATTGTTGGTTAGCTTGCGCTTGAGCTTGAATATTTTGCTGTTGCATCAGTTGATCGCGCTCCATTTTCTTTTTACGTCTAAGCTTTAATAATGCATTGGCAAGTTTTATATTCTTAACCTCTCTAACGTCAATAGCGTCTTCTAAGTCTATTGACTTTTGAGCTATAGCCATTTGTATATTATTTTCCAACATTGCTTTTTCTTCTTCATCTGGCTGCAACTCTATAAATATACCAAAGTCATAAAGATGTAGCTCGCTTAATTCATCTAGTGTAGCTACATTATGAACACCTATTTGCTGTATAAACGCATCTCTTGTTGGAGAATATTCAATTATGTCAGATATTCTAAGTGACAAGTTTTCTGCCAAGTCAGATGTTATAAACAAACCGCCGGTTAGTATATGTCTTGTGGCTGTATTTGAATTAGCAGCCGCAAGCTTTTGCACGCCAACTAAAGCGTCTTTTGAAGGCGTACTACCATCTCTAGCTTCATTAAGACCCGTTACGTCACGAATCATCTGTAGATAGTAGTTATAAGTGTTTATAAGCTGTGGTATTTTATTACCACCAGAGCCACTTGCTATTTCTTGAATAGGTATTTTACCAGGATTCAAATCACCTTCTTGCGTAAATGATCTACCAATTACAGATCCTGTTTGAAAGAACATATTTAATGCCTCTTGTGGATTATAATTAGTTCCATTACCAAGATCAACTTCAGCTAAACCATCAGCGTCTAAATAAACACCATCTGGCACCATACGTGATAGCACTTGCTGCAACTTCAAATGAGTTAATTGAATCATATCAGCAAAACCAGTTATACGGCTAACTAATGACTCAATTTGTCCTTTATACATACGAGGCGCACATATACTATAATTCATTTTAACTTTAGTAAAATCACTTTTAGGTCGTAGCATATTTTTAGCCATCTCCCATTTAAGTAATTTATCTGTACCTAAAACTAAAACACCTTCGTATAAAACTTCTAAAGATCTACCAATTTTTTGTATACCATATTGTTCAAGTATTTCTTGAGGCGGGTTAAATTGATCGTCTTTAATTAATATTTTTTCAGCGCCAGTAGAAGATTCTTTAACCTTATATACTTCATTCATATATGTTTTATAATTGAAGTACAATATTTGAACGGTATTAGAATCTGTTTCGTCGTAATTAGCTATTGTTCTATCGTAAAAACCATTGTTTTGAAAAGCAGTTTTACTAATATTTTCTAAATCGTCATTAGTTAATTCAGGAAATTGTTTTTTAAGTTCGTTGATGTGAACTGATTTTATTTCACCAACATAATATATATCATCAAAATATGGTGATTCTGTATAAGAATAAACCATATAAGCTGGATCAACATAATCAACAACCACACCTTCTGACTGTGTAAATCTATTTTTAACAGCTCCAATACCTATAGTAGTTAAATCATAGTTAACTCTTTTTCTAGTTAAATCATATTTATTACCTTCTAATAAAACATTAATAGCTTGTTCTTGTGCTATCTCA
>Ga0208161_1002031_pt1 | contig 10435 bp, 9 predicted proteins | sample CB_VirMetaG_3_FD_184538 | JGI IMG/M metagenome (GOLD analysis project Ga0208161, IMG submission 184538) | Freshwater to marine saline gradient viral communities from Chesapeake Bay - CB_1508_1S Viral MetaG (SPAdes) (version 4) | ecosystem: Environmental > Aquatic > Marine > Coastal | place: USA... | reverse complement strand
CGCGGACGTCACCCGGATCGAGGAGGTTGTCGGCGCGCAGCCCGGGGCGGATGCGGTCCTGAGGGCGGAGTCGCCGGACAATATCGCGGACATCGCGAAGGACATTCTGGCGTCGGGCTCCCCCATTTTGAACCTGAATCCGGATACCCGGGAGGCGCGTGCAATCGCCGCACTCTCGTTGCTCTTTCCTGTCGGGACACTGGTCTGTCTGGCCAAGTCGTATTCCAAGGCGGAGACCTTCACCCGGGTGGTGGAGGCACAGATGCGCTTCGCGCCCGCTGCGCAATATATTGTGCCCACAAGAGCGCACGTGCCCGAGGCGATGACGGAGGACAAGGAGCTTTCGCCCAAGGCACGGGGATGCTTTGTGAATCCGGACGGGAGCGGCTCCCGGGATTACGTGGTGCTGGATATTGACCCGCCCACGGCAGCGACGAACCCCAAGCTGGCGGGGCTGCTTTCCTACGACGGGCAGGCGGCGATTATCCTGCATCTGGCGGAGAAGTATCCGCTGGGCATGGTGGTCAAGACGGGGGGCAAGTCCTACCATGCGTGGTTCAACACCAGCGAAATGACTGAGGCGGAGATCGGGGAGCTGATTGATGACGCGGTTTTGCTGGGCGGGGACGAGCGCCCCCTTGCGGGGATCCAGCAGCTGGTGAGGATGCCCGGCGGGATACGGCTGAACAAGGCGACGGGGAAGCCGGAAGGGGAGCAGGAGGTGATTTATCTGGACCGGGTAAACCTGCTCGGGGGTGGGGAGGTGCCGCGGATCTCCGCCCCAACGACAACCCCGGCGCGGACGTCTGTGGCGGCTTCGCCTTCCTCGACAGGGCAGCCACCGGTGCCGGACATGTATCAGGACACGGCGGGGAAGTTTTGGCTGCAGGCTCCCGAGGGGCACTGGTATTGCCTGCCGCGAGCGGTGGCACTCAAGCATCTGGATACGCTGGGTTTTCCGTCGAGGGTCCCTCCGGGCTCCGCGCTGGTGACGGGGGAGAATGTGGTGCAGGCGGTGGAGAGGCAGAAGCAGGTTGCCTTTGCCGGCCCGCTGGCGGGGCACAAAGCCGGGTTTTACAATCGGGGAGGGAAACGGTTTCTGGTGACGAGTGACCAGCCGTTTCTGGAGGCGAAGGAGGGGGACTGGACGCCGTTGCGGGAGTTTTGGCGGAGGATGCTTCCGGTGGAGGAGGATGCGGATCAGCTTGACTACTTTTTCGCCTGGATGCGGGGCGCATACCTTTCGGGGCTGGACGGAGATCCGGACAAGCACCAGCCCGGGCAGATGCTCGTCTTTGCCGGCCCGCGCAACGCGGGGAAGTCGCTGACCCAAGCGATGATCACGCGGATATTCGGGGGCGCGGCGGGCAAGCCGTTTGTGTGGATGACCGGGGTGACGCCATTCAATGCGGAGATGGCGGAGTATGTGCATCAGGAGCTGTCTGATGAAGTGAGCCATGGGAACTGGTCGGCCCGGGCGGCGTTTGCCGACAGGCTCAAGAATCTGGTCGCCAACAAGGACCAGTATATCCACGCCAAGGGGCTTAAGCCCGTGATGCTGCAGCCGTTCTGGCGCGTGACGCTCTCGACCAACGACGACGAGGCTTCGCTGCAGGTGCTTCCGACACTGGGGGAGAACACGCGGGACAAGGTGCTGCTCCTACGGGCGGAGTCCCACCCGATGCCGTTTGACCCGGCGAATACGGATTCCAAGCGGAAATACATCCAGTCGCTGTTCGACTCCCTGCCCGGGTTCCTGCATTGGCTGGTGACGGATTTTACCCCTCCACCGGCCATGGCGGACGGACGGTTTGGGGTGAAGGGGTATATCAATGCGGCGACGGAGGAAGCTCTTGGGGACCTGTCCCGCGAGGCGATGCTGCTCTCCCTGATCGACGAGGTGTATTTTGACGGGTCGGATGACGCCGCTACGCGGCGCACGCTCCCGCCGAGGATTGAGAAGACAGCTATCGCGATGCTGGAGGAGATCAAGGCGTCCCGCCCGCACAGCTCGGGGGGATTCACCAACGCCAAGGCACTGGGGATTATCTTGAAGAAGCTCTCTGAGATGCATCCTGAGCGTGTGTCCCGCCGCATCGGGCGGGCCCGGAAGTGTTACTGGGTTCTGGCGGCCCCTTCCGAGAATTTATGAAGAGTCAACAGATGCCCAAATGTATTACGTGCGACAAGGAAGTCCGGACTCCCGGGCAGTCCTGTTCAAAGAACGACGGACGGTCCTGCGTTCCGGAGTATATTCACGCCCGGACCGGGGAGGATTCTTTCGGCCTGATGGAGAGATTGAGGCGGCAGCGCGAGGATTCCGAACTGGATCACCGGAAGATCGCAGGAGAGTTGACCTTGTCGTGATAGGGCGCTAGGATGCTTAGCGATCTGCATCTAGCGGTGTAGTTACTGTGTCATGCGTGTAAAGGTAGCGGCACTTGGCCTTCTTGGGGGTCGGGTGCCGTTATCTTTTGTAAATATCGTTAAAAACGCGTTTTTCCGACTTGGCTTTTTCCCGTGAATCTGCATATTACTCCCCAGGTAAGGGCTGGCTTGCAATGCCCGGCTCGGGTCGGGAATTCTCCCGTTAAAGTGTCTGGCGTGTAGTCGGACAGTCCGGGCCGGGTATTTTCAAGAGGGGTTGCTAAAAACGAAACGGAAATTTTAATGTCTTTAGATTCGGACGCTACCCGCGACAACTTGCTTTCTAATCTCTTTTCGCAAATTGGTGCTTTTTTGGATCCCCGGGCATCCGGATACGTGTTTATCGCAACTCCCGACACTTCCGGGCGCGTCCGTATGAACGCGACCATCCCGTTTTATGGTCCGGACACAAGCGTGGACTACCTGAGGCGCCGGGTGGAGACGATCTGCCGGACACGGCGTTCCCGCCCCAAGCGGAACATTTCTGTGGTCATCCGGAAGGTGACGCCCGGATGCGCGCATGCCGCCAACCTCCAGCCCGGGTATTTCATCCCGTCGGTGGCGGACCTGAATGAGGAGCTGGGCCGGCTGAGGCATGACACGACGCTTCACCGCGTCCTTGCGCAGGCGACTGCCGGCGGGAAGCTGGCGGAATGGGAAGGGGTGTTTTTCTCCCGGGCGACGAGTGAGGAGGAAGCCCAAGCCATCGAGATCATGAATTCCATGGAGTATCCGGAGGTTTGATGGACATCGAGCCCAACGGGTTTATCATTCTGGGCCTGACACTGGTCTTTTGCGGAATGCTTGTCCTGTTGATGAGCGACCGGGGCGGACCTTGAAAAGTAGGGGTTGCAGGAAGATGAGTTTTCCGCGTAGATTCCGCGGAAATGAATAATCTTGTAACTGAAGCCTACAAGTCCATTCCCCATTCGGCTTCGGTGGCGGCGACTGGACCGATAACGCTGGCAGGGATCGCGGCCGCTGCGGGGCTGTCCCCGGTGTCTGTCGATTTTGAGGACCGGGACGTTTCCGCATATCACGAGGGTCTTGTTGCAGTGGAGGTTTTCTCCATTAACGGGCAAGGGGCGACCCCGACGTCTCCCGGGGCTGCGGCTACCTTTACCGTTAAAGTCGCGTTTTCCACGTTTGCCGAGGTGCTGGCTACGGATGCCCCCACAGTGCTCGGGGACAGCGCCCAGTCGTTTGAGGTGACGCTGCCTGACACGGCGTCCTCGGGCGCGGCAGGCCGGCGTATCAACGTCTTTGATCCCTTTGTTGTCCGGGGCCGCTACTTGTATCTGTGGCTGGACAAAGGGTCGTTTGCTTCCGCTGACGCGAGCGTCGAAATCTTTTACGGTCTGATTCGGGTATGAAGCGTATCCTGATCATCCTGTGTTTGTTGGCCACCGGGTTTGTATCCCCAGCTTGGGCCCAGCAGCGCACCAACACGCTGACACTGGCGTGGGACCCGAACCCTCCCGAGGAGAACGTGCTGGTCTACAAGCTGTGGGTCATGACCAACATCCCACCCGGGGTGGACCTGTTGTCGCTGCAGGGGTCCGGGCCCGTGATCAACTCCTCTCCCCCGCCGGGGTCCAGACCCCTGTGGACGCTTATCGCGGAGATCCCCGCCACGGAGCACCAGGTGACCTTGGACAATGAGTGGAGTGCGTCTTACCGGATGGCGTTCTTCACGCTGACCGCGAGCAATCTTGTCGGCGAGTCCGAAATGAGCAATATAGCGTGGGTTCCGTCCATGGTATCGTCGAACCGGTTGTATATTGAGAGAACAGACTAGAAAGGTTAAATTATGGCAGGATTCAGTGATGCAGTTGAGGCCGACTTGTTGAACGCAGTTTTTCGCAACACGGCGTATTCGTCGCCCGCGGCCGTTTACGTCGGGCTCTTCCCCTCAGCGACTCCCCCGACGGATGCCGGGGGCGGGACCGAGGTCAGCGGCAACGGTTACGCCCGGCAGGCCGTGACATTCGGGGCGCCGAGCGGTGGCACGATTACCAACTCGTCTTCCCCGACGTTTACCGCAGCGGGCGGGGCGTGGGGGACCATCGGATACTTTGGTGTCTTTGATGCGGCTAGCGCCGGCAATCTGTTGGGGTGGGACGCGCTCAGCGCGCCCAAGACCATCGCCGACGGGGATTCCGCCAATTTCGCAGTTGGCGCCCTGACCGTTTCTTTGGACTAACGCTTTATGGCCGAGTTGCTCATCAAATACGTGGACGCGACCCATTCTGACCCGGATGTGGACCAGCGTGGGTGCTACAAGGTCGGGATGCCGGTCGTGGTGCATCTTGATGCGCATGCGTGGGGGCGACGCGAGGGGCTGCCCGCCTTTGTCGTCTTCAAGTTTCCTGACCGGACGACCGCAGATCTGGAACCGTATCTTGTCCCGCAGCAGGTGCAGAACGGGTTTGAGGAGGACGGGACGACTCCAGTGATGGAGACGGTGCGCGTGCGGCGCTACCAGTTCGATATCCCGGCTTTCCCGCAGGCCGCCAGGGATACGCTTGCCGCGACCGGCGCACTGGTTCTCAGCGATACCGGGGACATGCTTGAGGCTGAAGCCATGGCCCTTTTGATCGACCACGACAACCCGTAACCCTTTTCCGTGCCCTTACCTTTAACCTATGGCTGAGATCTTCAAGGTCGTCGCCCCGAGCGGCGGGGACTACACCTCTCTCTCCGCCTGGGAGGCGGGCGAGCAAACCAACCTCGTTGCGGCTGGGGACACTCACGTCGTCGAGATCCAAGGCGACTGGTCAGGAGGGGCTGATACGAGTGCGGTTGTCGTAAGCGGGTGGACCACCGACTCCACGCACGACATCACCATCCGCACCGACGCCGCCAACAGGGCGGGGGCGAAATGGGATGCGAGCAAATACGTGCTCAACGTCCCCGACTCAAGCACGGCCGGAATTGCAATCTACTCTGCGCACCTGCGTCTGGTGGGGGTCCAGGTGTTGCTGGAATCTACCACATCCAGCACGCAATATGGGGTGCGGACTCTCACGGGATCAGGGCATGTTTTTGTGGCTGACGGGTGCTACTTTCGCGGCACCGTAAACGGTGGGACGGGGGCAATCGTCGGGATCGGAAGCAACAACTCAAATGCTTATAACCTGGTCACGACACGGTGCATTTATAAGGACTGCAACAACGGATCAACGTTTAGCTATGGGATCGACTTCACAAAGGTGCCCTACACCGGAAATCATGTCGCGTATTCAAATACCATTTACGGGTGCTTTTTCGGAATCCGCTCAAACAGCGCTGGGGCCTCACTGATCAAAAACAACCTCGTTGCCGCTGGCACCTCCAGCTCTGGAGTTTACGATTTCCACGACACATTCGCGACGGGTTCAGACTACAACGCAACCACCTCAACCGACACGGTCGGGACTGGATCCAACAACATCAGCAGCGCAACGGTGGCTTTCCGCGACGCCGCCAATCACGACCTCCACATCACCAACGGATCCACCTCGATCATCGACGCGGGGACTGACCTCTCTGCCGATGCGACCTGGCCGCTGGCAGCAGTGGACATCGACGGGAAGGCGAGGGCAACGTGGGACATTGGAGCTGCTGAGTGGTATCCCGTAGAGGTGGTCAGCATAGTGGCTCCGAGCGGGGGAGACTACACCTCGCTCTCAACGTGGGAAAGCGGTGAGCAGACCGACTTGGTGACCGCCGACCAGACGCATGTTGCTGAGATCCGAGGGGACTGGAGTGGTGGACCTGACACGGTTGGTGTGACCGTTTCGGGATGGACAATGGACTCCGACCACCGTGTGATCATCCGGACTGATTCCTCGAATAGGGCGACGGCTGCATGGGATACGACGCGCTACGCTCTCCAGAGCGCCGGAGCGCAATGCGTTAACATCCAATCAGGGAGCTGGGTCAACATCGACGGGTTGCAGATTCGCAACACCAGAAACTCGACGTTTACTCGAACGATTTTCCTCAACCAAGGAACGGGCGTGGAAGTCAATATCTCCAACTGTTTTATTGTTGGAGACTACGCACAAGCTGGCAACGCGTTGATTTTCAACAACTACGTATCCGGAGGCGATCAGGTTACAAATGCTTGGAACACTATCCTCACGTACATTGACCTGCAAAGCTCGAACGGGATGGGGGTGTATGTCCAAACAACGGGCGGCTTCTACTACAACTGCCTCGCATACAACACTGACGATGGGTTCAAGAGGAACGGTGGAACGTCCTACGTCAAAAACTGTATTGCTGCGAATAACCCAAACTCTGGGTTTTACAACTGGCTGGCGGGGAGCGACTACAATACAAGTTCTGACGCAACGGCTCCAGGGGCAAACTCCCAAATCAACGTCACCCCGACTTTTGTCGACCCCGCGAATCTCGACTTCCGCTTATCCCCATACGACACAATAGCTCAGGGAAATGGGGCTAGCCTATACGCTGACGGGATCACCACTGACATCGAGGGCACGTCCCGGGGGACCGCGAGTGCGACCGCTTTTGATATTGGTCCGCACCACCAGACGCAAGCGACCCGCACTATCGAGCCAAGCGGGGGTAGCTACACCTCGCTGGCGGCATGGGAGAGCGGGGAGCAGCAGGACTTGGTCGCGAACAACAAAAGCGCGACCGCTGAGGCGGCTGGCAACTGGTCTGGGGGTGCTGATACCGGAGGCTGTATCCTAACGGGATGGACAACGGACTCGACGCACAAGATCACGATCAGGACCGATGCAGCCAACAAGGCGGGGGCGTCATGGGACGCAACCAAGTATGTCCTCAATCCCAACAGGACAGGAAGTAACGGGGCACTGGAGAACAACACTGGCTATGTGGATGTCATCGGACTTCAGATCTTAGGCAAGGCGACAGGTAACAACTACCATATCGGCATCCTGCGAACATATGGTCTCCTCTACGGGGACATGACAATCGACGGGTGTTTCATCCGTCGCGACCCAATTTCTAGCGGAACTCCCAACTATGCGGCGGGCATTTACATCAACTCCAGATTCAGCCTGAACACGATTCGCAACTGCATCGTCGAGGGGTATAGTGTGAACTCCGCGCTAGGGGCGGAGACCTTCGGCATCTGGATGCCTGCCCCGAATAGCGGCGGGGGTGTGGACTGCTTCAACAACACGGTTTACGGGTGCTACAACGGGATCAACCTTGGCGCGTCTGTATTGCTGCGGGTGAAAAACTGCATCGCGGCCAACTCCGTCTCTGCGGACTACACCGACTCTGGCAACCTTCACACGGACTACAACACCAGCTCGGATGCGACCGCTGTAGGGGCCAACTCCCAAACCAACGTCACCCCGACCTTTGCCAATGCTGCGGGGCTGGATTTCAGCCTCTCACCGTATGACACCGTGGCGCAGGGCAACGGGACCAGCCTTTACGCTGAAGGGGTCACCACTGACATCGACGGCACCTCTCGCGGGACCGCCAGCGCGACCGCTTACGACATCGGGGCGCACCACCAGACTCAAACCACTCGCACGATCAAGCCGAGCGGGGGCGACTATACATCGCTCGGCGCATGGGAAGCGGCGGAGCAAAGCGACTTGGTGGCGAACAACAAAAGCCACACCGCTGAGGCGGCTGGTGACTGGTCTGCGTCTACCAGCGCAGGGGTGACGATAGCTGGGTGGACATCTGACTCCACGCACCGGATCACGGTGACGACTGACTCCGCCAACCGAGCGAGTGCGGAATATGACCCCACCAAATTCGTGACCGGCTTTATCTCCGTGTATGTTGACCACACGCTTGTCTACGGGGTTCAAGTCAGGAGGAACACGACCGCGCTCCTGATCGCTCAGGCGGGGACCACAAATATCACTTTTAGCCGATGCTTCCTCTACTACAACGGCACGTCATCCACTGGACTGATTATCCAGCTCTACGGGACGCTCGGGCTTGCGGTTAATTGTTCCATTTGGGGGAGTGACCCCGCCTACGGCAGGGGGATAGTCGGGAGCACCGGAGTGAACTACGCCTACAACTGCTCGATGTATGGGGTCAACATGGGTTACAGGAGGACCAGCGGGACGTTCCGAGCAGTCAACTGCCTCTACGACAACATCGGATTTAACTCTTTTAGCAGCGAGACTACTTGTTACGGTGCGGCTGGCTACACCACAGGAACGGTGCCATTTGTCGACCCGACCAACACAACCGCCCCTGACTTTCACCTCGCCAGCTCAGACGCGAATATCGTCGGGGCAGCGACCGACATGACCAGCGATCCAGTGTGGGGGTTCTACGGCTACACGGAGGATGCGGACGGCGACACACGCTCCTCTTGGGACATCGGGGCGGATGAGTATACTGCGGGGTCCGGAACGGTGCACGCGCTGGCTGGTGACATGGTCACCGTTTCAGGACTGGCTGGGGCGCTGTCCTCCTCTTTCCAGACCGCGGGCGGCATTGTCGGGCAGGCGACTCTTGCCGGAGCGCTGACAGTGACGACAACGCACGCGATTGCGGGCGGGATTGTCGGGCAGTCGACTCTTGCCGGGGCGCTGACAGTGACGACAACGCACGCGCTGGCTGGTGACATGGTCACCGTTTCAGGGCTGGCTGGGGCGCTGACAGTGACGACAGCGCACGCGATCGCGGGTGGCATTGTCGGACAGGCAACCCTTGCCGGGGCGCTGACAGTGACGATAGGATTAGCGGGAAGCGTATCCGGGGTATCGACGTTCTTCGGATTGCTTACCGGGGGCTCCCCAACGCCGCCGACCCCATCGACGGGGGGCTCCCGGGTCCGCAATATGACGTTGGCCCGGCGCCGCGGGATGCACCGGGCTATTGGCGTCGTTGTTGCGCCGACACCTCCCGCACCAGCCGGCTACCCGGTTTTTCCGGGCACGTGGACGGTAGACGGGGGATTGGATCCGTTTGACGATTACGCGGAGGACGCACCAGTCACGGGGCTTGATGGGGGCTACACGTTTGTTGACCAGACGTGGACATGGGACGGCGCATGGGTGGCCCGCGACCGGGTGCTTCCTGCAGATTACGGATTTGAGTCGTTTAACAGCTATGCTACAAGCTCGTCAGTGGACGGGTTGAGCGAAGGAACAAATTGGGCAGGCGCATGGGTGGCCCGCGATCGGGCGATTCCTTCAGATTACGGATTTGAATCGTTTAACAGTTATGCTACAAGCTCGTCAGTGGACGGGTTGAGCGAAGGAACAAATTGGGCAGGCGCATGGGTGGCCCGTTGATGGAGAGACAGGATGCCAGCAACAATTTTAGACCATACAGTCGGCGCGACTACTGAGCGCGGAGCTAATGTCTCCGGAGCCCAGCTTATACGCCCGTGGAAGGATGATTCTTGGACGACTATCCGCATAGGAATCCGCTATGCCGGCATAGGGGACCCCGGGACGAACATTGCAACTCCGGTGTTCAGCACCGGGCTGTGCAGCGGGTCGGTTAATTGTGCCGGAGACACCACTGTTGCCCATGGTTTGTATGTCGGCAATTTCCGCAACAATGTCGCCAATTACACAAACTACACCCGCACTTCCGGGACTAATCAAGTGCTGTTTTATGACGGGGGTAATACGCTGTATGTTTCAAAGTATGAGAACCAGTCTGCGTCTGCTCCTACGCACTTTGCGTCTGTTGTAGCGCAGGCGCCGCCGATTGTGGTCGCCACGACAGGCGCGGTTCTTCCGTGGAGGGCATGGTGGTTTGAGGTGACACGAGACGGGGGCGGCGCGGGTATTTATACGGGACGCGTTCCTTACAGGAATGCGACGTCGTTTGAGACGACCAACGTCACGCAGGCGACGTTTCTAGCGCAGATGGAGGCAGCAACCCCGACGTTTACCGGAATGGGAGCAATCGCATTGACCAACATGGCAATTGACGAAGCTACGTATGGCGTATTCGACCATGTAAATTTATTTTGGGACAAAAGTTCTCCGACAATCCACATTACAGATTTTGTTGTCTTGAAGATACTGTGAAC
>Ga0208161_1002029_pt1 | contig 10443 bp, 9 predicted proteins | sample CB_VirMetaG_3_FD_184538 | JGI IMG/M metagenome (GOLD analysis project Ga0208161, IMG submission 184538) | Freshwater to marine saline gradient viral communities from Chesapeake Bay - CB_1508_1S Viral MetaG (SPAdes) (version 4) | ecosystem: Environmental > Aquatic > Marine > Coastal | place: USA... | reverse complement strand
AGAGAAAAAAAAAAGGCAGAAAAGATGGCAGAAAAAAAAGGGGAGGATTAAACATTTATTAACATATTATATTACTATTTTTTACCATATTTTTCAGTAATTTTTTTTACTTTTTTTTTTAAAGAAAAAGTAAAAAGGCTTAAAGAGAAGGAACAAATATTTTATAAATATATAGTATATAATATAAAATGACAACTCCTCAAAAACAGATTAACATTTCTTTAGATAAAAGTTTATCAAAATTAGATAATTTAACCTTGTATGAAGTCGTAGATTTAAATTGTCTCCGAGAACTTATAAAATATGATGGTCTGGAGAACGAGTTTAACACAAACAAATATAACCATACTCTAACATCAAAACTATATAATGATGTTATACAACAACTAACAGCGTATAGCAAACTATACGATAAAAAGAATAATCTTTTTAAGGTCATATATAGTAAAACATCAAGACATAAATATGGAAGAGTATATCCTAAAAAATCGTTGGGATTGACAGCCTTTAGAACGAAAGTTAGGAATACACTTTTACAACAAAACTATATTGACCTTGATATAGAGAACGCACAACCTACAATATTATGGAATATATGCGTTTCAAATGATATAGAATGCCCTAATTTAACGTTCTATATTAATAACAGAGAAAATATTTTAAATGAAATTATGGAAGAATATAAGGTAAATAGAAAAGATGCAAAGAACTTAATTATAGCAATTGGTTATTTAGGCTCATTTAATTCTTGGAAAAATAAATTAAATTTAGAAAATGTTAAACCTATTAAGTTTATTACGGATTACTCTTTAGAACTAAAAAATATTGCTGAAATCATAAAAGATAAAAATAATGAACTATACACAACAGCACGAAGACAAAAAGAAAACAAAAAGAACGATACACAAAATTATATAGGTTCTTTTTTTGCTTTATACCTTCAAGAATATGAAACACGAATTATGGAATGTGTCATTGATTGGTTAATATGTAATACTGAAGTTATGAGTATTAATAAAACATCAAATATTAAGATTGGAACTTATGAATATGACGGTATTAAATTATTAAAAGAAAATGTCGATGAATACGGATTAGATAATCTTATTACTGATATTCAAGATACGATTTATAAAAAATTAGGATTTCGTGTTATTTTTAAAGATAAGCCTATAGAAAATGGTTATGAAATAAAATATTCTCCTTTTGTAATGAAGAATAACATAAAAAATAATAATATTGAAAATGGAGTTAATAATGAACTGGAAGCAACTGAAAAGGTTTATAGACTTTACCCTTACTGGGTATGCTGTGAAGGTAAATTATATGTTTTTGATGATACAACTGGTTTATGGGTAGATAGTCCTGATGTGTATTATTCAGTTATTATGAGATTTAAGGAAGATATACGACAGATTGGAACTAATAAATTTACAGGTGAAAAATATTTAACGGACGTCTCATATGCAACTCGGCTGTCATCACTAAAAAATATTTCTACATTAATAAGGTCATTATGTATTAATAATGATTGGTTAAAACAAAAAGAATGCTCCAGTCTTGGTTGTTTGTTATTTAACAATGGATATATTGATATGAGAGATATGAAAAAAGGATTTCTTTTTTACGATAAAGATGAAGACGGATTTAATCCTGATATTGTTTTTATGAATAAAATTAATCGTGATTTTGAAGAATTTGACGACGAACAAATGGAATATGTAGAAAGTATAAGAAACCGTCTTTTTATTAACTCGTTAGGTGAAAAAGTAGGTAATTATTATATTCATAATATAGCAAGAGCATTAATGGGTGATTTAATGAAACGTGTTTTATTTGGTCTTGGAACTACTGACTGCGGAAAATCTATTATGACAAAAGCAATTGAATATTCTTTAGGTGAATATGTAGGTAGTTTTAACGCTGAAAATCTATTATATCGTAAAAGTTCTAATGATGAAGCGCAACTGATGCGATGGGCTATGTTATTACGTTTTAAAAGAATTATTATATCAAATGAGATGAAAAGCACAAGTGTGCTTAATGGTAATATGTTAAAAAAGGTTTCATCTGGAGGTGATAGTTTAACAGGTAGGCTACACGGTGGAAATGAAACAAACTTTACCCCTCATTTTCTTGTTATGTGTTTGGCAAATGACCTACCCCCTATAAGTCCATATGATAAAGCCGTTGATAATAGAGTTCGTGTTATTTCTTACAATAAACAATATGTTGATGAAGTTGAAGACAAAGAAAATGAACTTCAAAAAGATTATAATTTAGAAAAAGAATTAAGAACCCCTGAATTTCAAAGTGCTTTTTTAATGATGTTAATAAAAGCATACATAGATTACAAAGAACACGGAGAGCCTGAAGAACCAGAAGAAGTGGCAAATGCTAAAAAGGATTGGATAAATGATGATGGAAATGTTATAGATAAGTTTATGGAGAACTTTGAGATTACTGATAATCCTAATGACTTTTTAGAAAGCCGAACAATTCAAGAATGGTTAAAAGAAGAAAAATTAGGCATTTCTACAACAAAGATGGGTATGGAAATTAACAGTTATGTAAAAAAGAATAATAAACTAAATGTTAAAACATCAACAAAGCGTATAGGTGGTAAGGTTGTTAGAGGGTGGGTTGGTATTAAAGAAGATTTTGATTAATACTTTATTTTATTTTAAAGTGAAACAGGGTTGAAAATAACCCTGTTTCAACCTGTTTCAACCTGTTTCACTTTTTTTTATCAATGAAAAAATATATAAAAATTAGCATAATTATGGTATTTTTTATATATTTCTGTAAAGTAGAAAGTGAAACAGGGTTGGTGAAACAGGGTTATAAATTGGCTATGAATTTTAGAAATTTTTATCATCTGCTACCGCCAGTCGGTAGATGGTAGATAAAGTTGTAAGCAAAATACGAGCAATATAAACCCTGTTTCGTTGTTTCACCCTGTTTCACTTCAAATACCTTAATTTATTTTTATTTAAAAAATACCATAATTATGCTAATTTTTATATATTTTTTCATTGATAAAAAAATGAAACAAGATGAAACAGATAAGATTTTAATTATCTGTCATTATCTGCCATTATCTGCCATTTATCTGCCATCGGTAATTATGGTATTTTTTATAAATATTTTATTGATAAAAAACATATACGAAACACTTAAAAAGAAGGATATATTTTTAATAAAATGACTGATATTTCTTTTACAGATGACGATTTAAATTTTGAAACATTAAAGAAAATGTGTAATGGTTTTTTTAGTGATGAAGATTTAAGAACATTTTATAAACATTCAGAGAAATCAATAAATAAAAGACTATGTAGTGATTGTAGCCTAAAACGAATGAGAGAAAACGCCCATTTGTTTTATGATAATGAAAAAAATTTACGCTGTATAGAATGTAGCCGTAAAATATATGCTTTAAAATTTAAAAAAAGAAAAGAAAGACTTTTAAATAATAATAGCCGTATCCTCAATTAAACTTATTTTATCCGTAATTTCAACAATATACGAGTGGTATTCTTCAGGTGATAAATTATTTTTTGTTAATACGGCTAAAATCTCCCTTGCTAAATTGTTATACTGATTAATGGTTAAGTTATGCTGTGTATATTTACTTTTAAAATTGTATTTATCCTGCACTCTGTCAATAATAAAAGCCAGTCCTGAAGTTGTAATAGATGCTATTAATAGAGGCGGTAATGTCATTCCTGTTATTGTAAGGCTTATACTAACTCCTGTTAATGTTGCTGTTGTCATATCAATAAAATCATCTATTTTTTTTATTTTTTTAAATTTTTTCTTATATTTTGCTATTTTTTCAATACAATCGTTTCTTAATTGTCTTAATATTTTTACTTTGTCTTTATAATCTTCTTGTAATTTATCAGTTTCCATTTTTTACCACTTTATACAATATAACCAATATTTTAATTTATTGACCGAACATTTTTAATCCGTAAAGTTTAGGGTCAGATGCCCCCATACGAGATAATCCTTTTCCTCTTACTCGTGCTAATTGAGGTTTTCCAGCAATTACCTGAAGTTGTGTTTTAAGCCCTCCACCAGCCATTCTTCCTGTGTGTTCTGTATATTGAGGTATTCCTGCCATAACTGTCATTTTACCCATAGAACCTCCTTTTTTCTTACGCATAGAACCGCCTTTTTTCTTATATGTCGTAGGCATTGTTGCACCTGAAAGAATACTTCCACCTTTCATAAGTTTTACGACTTGTGCGTGTTCTTTAGACCCCTTTTTAGGGACTGTATATTTACCACCCTTTTTAGAATTCCACGATTTCAATGCTTCAAGCCAGTTCATTTTATATATAATATAATACAATATAATATTTTTTTTTATTTTGTGTATTTAATATATTCTTTTTCTATAAATTCTGTTAATTCTTCTCTTAACTTTACAACATCACCATAACGAGTAGCCTTTAGTAAATCCTTCATAAAGTTTTTTCTTACCCCATCATTTAAGAATTTAGTTAAAAATGATATTTGACCTCTTATAAATTGTCGTAATGTGTCAGGGTCAGTTGATAATATATCAAATGATTTTTTAAGTAATTCACTACCAGATACTTTAGGAAATTTTATTCTTAAAAATGAATAAAAATAACTCCACGCCATACAATACCCAGCAGGGTCTTCAATAACAACATTCTTTTTTACTACTCTTTTTCTTCTTGCGAATTGTTCGTATGCCTGAAAACTTTTTTCTGTAGGGCATATATCCACGGCTGATACAAACTTAAAATTTGTTTTATGATTTTTATTTAATGCTTGAACTAATTTTTTATCTATGTCTTTATCAATTTTTTCACTATCAATATGTCTTGACCCTGTTTTTTGTCCGTGAGGTTCAAAACGTTCAATTTCGTTTCTATGATAATTAATTATAATCATATTTGCGTGTCTGCTATTACCTGTTCCAATAACAAAAGGTATAACTAAAATATGACCCTTCTTTTTACATCTCTCATATGAAGTATATATATTTTTTAAATCGTCTTTACTTAAAGAAATCATTTTATTTTTACCTTCAATTGTAAATACTATGTCGTCCTCACTTCTATTAGCAGGGGTGCTTGATGGGACGGCACAGTCATTTTTATTTTCTTTTAAAACATACAATTGTAAAATTGATGAAAAAAAAGCATAAGCCTTATATGGCACTGGTTCGTCAGTTGATAATTTTTTTTGATTTTCTAAAAAATCTTCAACCGTTTGTTCTGTTAATGGTGGAGTTAATCCTTCACCTTTTTCTTCTTCTTCTTTTTTTTCTTCTTTTTGTTTTCTTTCCTCCTCCCATTTTCTTCCTCCTCTTCTTCCTTTTTTACTTAAATTACTTACAAATTCCTTACGTCTTTTTCTTTCTTCTTCCTCTTTCTTAACTTCTTCTTGATATTGTCTTTCTTCTTCTTCCTTCCTTTCCTTTTCTTCTTTCTCTTTTCTTATTCTTTCTTCTTCCTTCTTTTTCTTTCTTTCTTCCTCTTTTATTTTTCTTTTTTCTTCCTTCGTTAATTTTCTTGTTTCTTTCTTCTTTTCTTTCTTCTTTTCTTTCTTTTCTTCTTTCTTTTCTTCTTTGTTCCTTTCTTTTGCTTCTTCATCTTGTTGTTGTTGTGTTTTTGGTTTTACCATTCTAATTAATTGAAAAGTTAAATTTAAAGTTCCTCCTTTTTCACCTTTCCATTTATAATTTTCATATTTTTTGATGAATTGAACTTTATTTTCTTCAATCCATTTTTTATATTTTGCTTTTCCGTGAGATAAATAATTACTTGTAATAGCGAGTAATTCACCACCACCTTCTAACTCATCATACGCTTTTATAATAAAGTCAATATCCCATACTTCCTTACCTAATCCTCCAGTTTCTTTTCGTAAATGAAAAGGAGGGTTCATTACAATTAAATCATAACTCGTTGGTGGTTGCAATTCTAAATAATTTCTTGTTTCAAATAAGTTTAATATTGACGGTGTAGAATTAACAAGAAGTTTTAAAAAATCTCTATTTTGTGTTGATTGTTCGCACATATCAATAAAAATATTATCAGTTCTTTGTCTAACAACCGCAGAAACTAAAGCACCATAACCAGCCGTAGGTTCTAAAACTCTTACAAACTCATCTCGCTTTAAAACAGAACTATGACTAATTAATTCATTTGCTATAGCGTCAGGTGTGAAAAATTCTTGCAATGCTGAAGGCTCACCCATTTTTGCTTTTTTTCTTGACATTTTTTCTTGTTGTTGAAGTAATCCCTGACCTATAAATTCTTCTATTTGAGGACTTAATTTTAATATTTTTTCAGCATTATCTTCAATAATCTTTTGTTGTTTTTCTATAATACTATCTGGGTCTTCATCATTTTCTAATGCCTTTAATAATTCGTTATGGAAAGGTTCTTTAAAATCTTTTACTTTTGGTATATCTTCTTTTAGAATTTTTATAAAGTTCATAATTTCAATTTGTTTTCTAAATGAATTTGCTTGTAAAATTACATCAGCCGTATTACCGAATACGTCAGATGAATTATCACTAATACTTTTTTCATTCGCTTTATCTTGTAATTTTTTGTCTTTTTCTTTTAAATTCTCAAAATCTTTAATATTACGTATTACATAACGATAATATACATCAGGCACTTCTACATCTGGTAATGGACTAAATGGTGGTTTCTTTTGCCCTATTTGTCCCCTACTCTTTTTATAATTTATTTTTTCTTGTTCTCTAAACTGATTTTTCCATACCATAAAATAATCACTGTGTAAATTATATTTTTTACTTCTTCTAACTGCTTTAGCGGTTTCCTTAATTAAATCATCTTTATCTTTTCTATATTCATTAAAATCTTCAAGTTCCTTTTCATAAGTTCCTTCATTCATTTTTTTAATAATATGGGCGTCCCTCGGTAAATGAACTAATAAACGATACACATTAACAAACCTCTCTTTTGGTGGCAGTGTGATATGTGATTTATACCTAACGGCTCTTGCTATAGCCTGTTCTGCGGTTGCTTCATTCCATTGGGCTTCAAAAAGAAAAAATTGCTGTGTATTTTTTGTATCAACTCCTTCTGTTCCTGCTCGTGAGATAATAAGAACATTTATATCATTATCATCATTATTATAATCATCTTTAGCCTTTGTGCGTTTTGTTATACTATCGTCTCCTGTAATTGTGGTATATTTAATATTTTCTTTTGTTAATAAACTTCTTAATACGGTAAGAGACGAGGATATAAAACTTGAATAAATAATAGATTTCATTTTAGGATTTTCCTTTAATTTTTTAATAATAAATTTTACTTTTTCACCATTAATAACATTACCAAATTGTCGTTGTGCTACATAAAACGCTTCTAATTCATCTTCATTACTTAATCTAATTTCACCTGTCTTTTTACCTTTAGCATCTTTTAAATGAGTTTGTAAAATAGAAAATCCTAATTTACTGAATATATCTTGTGGTGGTGGTTTATATCTAACTGTTTTTAATTTACCATCTACATAACCTTTAACTTCTGCAAATGGTTCGCTCCTATAAGTTCCATCTTCCTTATACGGATTATTACCACGTGCTAAATAATCAAAAATTAATGAGTATGGCGGTTTTAATTCTAATCCTACAAATATTTGATTTACTTTAGGAAATTCTTTTTTTAATTCAGGATTATCAAATACACTAAAATAAGATATTCTATATTTAAAATAATCATAACGTAATTGTGGATTATCAATGACTTTATCAAATGTGCTATAGTCCATAGGTCTAACACGTTGCCCTAACATCGTCATTGTATTTTCAACATCATATAACTGATTAACGAAGGCTGTTCCTGTCATACATAAAACTTTATGAACTAAAAGTGAAGCATTAATCATTTCATTCGGTTTATGACCTTTTTTAATTGTATCTTTAACAACATCGGTTTTAGCATCATATTGTATGCCTTCTACAATATGTGTTCTTAATATATGGCTTTCATCTACAATAAGTAGAGTTTTTTTATCTACAATATTTTCATAATTTTTAATAAATCTATCATAAGTTTCAAATGTATAACGATTATCTTTTACATCTAAACCAAATAAACGCATAGCATCAACAAAATTAAATAATAATGAAGGAGGAGATATAATACATACATTATTTTCTGGAAATAATGATAAATAATAATGACTAAATACAACGGCGGTTAATGTTTTACCAGAGCCTACACCGTGGAATAATAATGCACCCCTAAAATAAGAATTGATAAAATTGATAATAAAATCTTTTTGATGTTTATTTAATATAATTTTTATATTTTTTTCGTAAGCATTTTTATGTTTAACTTTATCTAATTTTTTTTGTTTTAATGGGTGAGAGGTTGAATATCCAGCATCTAAAAAATCTTTTTGTTCTTTTTCATCATAAGGCTGAACCTTACCATATTTTACACCGTATTGTGATTTTCTACTGGCTCTTTCAGGAACAGGTGGTAAATCATCGCATTTATTATCTAATGCTTCTTTTAATAATTTAACCTTGTGTCCTTTATTCATTTTATACCACCCTTTCGTTTGTGGTATGTAAAGAGTTTTAAACTCATCTAACATTTTTACAGGGTATTTAGAAAGACAACTTAATTTATCTAAATCACTTTTTATTGGTTCAGGTTTCTTTGGTTTCTTCTTTTCTGTTGGGTCTTTCTTGGGTCGTGGCATCGTGTAGTGTTTTTATATAGTATATAATAGGATAATATAAAAAAAAATCCGTATATTTTAAATTTCTTATTTTCGTAAAAACGGAATTTTTTTCTATACATATATTATATAATATTAAAATAATGAAGAGAGAAGAGTTATATAATAAGGTTATGGAGATTTCAACGCAATATAATTTACCAGTGCGTATTGATAAGAAGACAAGAAAAGCAGAATTACAAAAGATTTATAATAATATGTCAAATATCACATTAAAAAAAGAAGATGATTTTTTAGATGATGATATTAAAAATCTATTAAATGATTATGAGTTTGATAAAATTGATAGTAATGGAGCAGGTTATATAACTGAAACATCACAAGAATTATATGAACCTGAAAAAGATGAAGATGAAGATGATGATGAAGATGATGATGATTATGATGAACTTGAAGAAATTGAAGATTTAGAAAAACCAGTAGAAATTAAACCTCGTAAAGTAAAATCTGTAAGAATGGAAAAAATCCTTAAACAATCTATCAATTCATTAAAAAGAGATGTAAATGCTATTATTAAAGATTATAATAAAGAATGTGATGAATTAATGGCGTCAATTGAAGAAATTAAAGATATTACAGATGAAGAGATAGATATGGCTATTACTAATTATAATGAAATTAGAGAAGATGTTGAAAATGAAATTAATTTAGCACTTGAAACACACGAGGGTAAAATACCAGAAAGTTTTTATGTATTAGTAGAAAGTCAATTAGATAGAAAAAAGAAACAAATAGAAAAACTTTTACATTAAAAAAAAAATCTATTGTTATTTTATATATATGTAAATAATGGGGTCATTTACAAGTAAAGAAGAATTACCAAAATATAATGAAGAACCAACAAAAAATCAAGCATATAATCGTCATAAAGTTTTAAATGAAATTAAAGAGAGAAATAAAAAACCAGAGTTAAAAATTGATATACCACTTCAATCTCCAGCCTTTTATACTCCATACAAAAAAAGACGATATAATAAAAGAAATGCTCCAATTTTTTTTAACAAATAACAAAATATTATATATAGTTATAATATAATGATAAGATTATTATTAAATGTTTTCTCTGCTTGTGGATATTTACTTTTACACGAGGTTAATTATAATTTTCCGAAAATTCTTAATGTATGTTCTAATATAAATAATCAACTTCGTAAAACTATTGATGAAATAGCATTAACAATGAACGATAATGGTTTTCCTGTTATTATTCAAAAAGAACATTCAACAGGTATAATTTGTAATGAAGAAGACGGACATTATGGATATATGTTAATAGATGATAAAAACCATACGAATATTTATATAAATAATAAAATTCTTTATTTACCGAATACTTTATATAATGTAGTTTTGCACGAAATATTACACGCTATAGGATTAAACCATAATAAAGGTGAATATGGTATTATGAATTATGCGATTACCGAAAACTGGTTTGGTTATCCTATTAATGATAACCGTAAATTATGGTTGTCTATTGATGATTTGAGGGGATTATATGATATTAAGTATGTAAAAGGTTTAATTACAAAAAAATAAAATAATATATAGGTATATATTATATTATACATTACACGATGGAATGGATTGAATTTGTTAAAACATATGCTAAAAAAAATAAAATCACATATAAGCAAGCATTAACACAAGCAAAGGACGAATACAGAA
>Ga0208161_1002027_pt1 | contig 10447 bp, 12 predicted proteins | sample CB_VirMetaG_3_FD_184538 | JGI IMG/M metagenome (GOLD analysis project Ga0208161, IMG submission 184538) | Freshwater to marine saline gradient viral communities from Chesapeake Bay - CB_1508_1S Viral MetaG (SPAdes) (version 4) | ecosystem: Environmental > Aquatic > Marine > Coastal | place: USA... | reverse complement strand
CGAATTTAATATTGCATGTGCTAAGCTTGCAAACTCCTACTATCGATTAACAGAGGAAGAGGAGGAAACTATCATGAAAATCGTTAAAAAGTACAACTAACTATGAGCAGATACGACGCAACCGGTCAGGATCCGGTAACTGGGAGGAGGGTAAATGTCTCTTTTGGATGGGACCACGTGATAGGATTTGAACCAGGATATTTTTTTCAAGTTTTTGATCCGGAAGAAGAGGACCTGTGTCTAGTAAATGAAGGATTTCTGAAAGGAATCACAATGGATCGGCTCCGGAAATTGAAAAAAGAGTGGAAAGTAGCGGCATCCAGGGAGCACAACAGATAGGTAAAATTTAAAAATAAAGTAAACATGAAAAAATTATTGGTATTATTCGGAGTGCTATTTGCCCTAACCCTAAAGGCACAGGAGGAATTTTCAAGAGCATATCTAAATGTGTTGATTAGTTATGATGACTCTTTAAGTTATTATAGTGGAGCAAATGCATTTACATTTAATGTAGATGGCAATTCAATATTATATTACCCACATAGTGGAGAAACTGAAAGGTTTATTTATGTAAGTGGTATAATAGAAGACAAAGATAGATATGGTGATGAATATCAAATGATAAAAACCATTGAAGTAAAAACTTCCGAAATTGTATATTTCCAATTATATAAAAACCCAATATACGGTTTAAATATGATATATGAAGAACCAATCCTACTAATTCATTTTTATAACGAAGAATTTGAATAAAATATTTATAATAGTCTTTAGGCCCTGTACCAACCGAACGACCAAGCTTGCTTTGGTACCTTATTAGGTTGGACGGGGGTTTGAAGACAAATAAAAAAATAAGCTAATGATATCATATCAATTTATAACAGAAAAAGATGAATTAACAGATCAACTGTTAGCTATATCTGAATCTAAAACTGATATAAAATCAGAATTAAGAGAGTGGCTGAGACGTGATCATGATGTACATATAGTAATAGAACCTTATAAAAAGCGAGGAGCATATAAGTACTATTCTTTAAAGTGGAAAGGTGACTCTTTGGTCTATATCTCCACTATTAATGTTGCTGAACAGGAATACTCAGAGATATTAGGAAAAGAGATTAAGAACTGCTTAGAATATTTACTAAATGATCGTAGATAGCGAATTAAGTCGGGATCGAGATAGGATGATACAGGAAATATATCAACATGATCCTTGGAAAATGCTGATATGCTGCATATTTCTAAATCAGACTGGCCGAGATCAGGTAGATCGGATTCGTCGGGAATTCTTTAAAAGATATCCAGATCCGGATTCTGCGGAGCGAGCTGATCCGGCTGAGATGTCAGATATGATCGCTCCGCTTGGCTTCAAAAACAGAAGAACTCAAACAATTAAAAAATTTTCATCTGACTGGTTACACAAAGAATGGAATGATCCGATCGAATTATACGGAATTGGAAAATACGGCCAAGACAGCTGGGAAATATTTCAAAAGGGAAATCTAGATGTTAAACCAACTGATGGAGCTCTCGTAGGTTATATAAAAAGAACAAAAAAACAAAAACATGAAAATAGGAATAACGTGCTCCTGCTTTGATCTGTTCCACGCAGGTCATGTAAAAATGTTACAGGAGGCTAAATCTCAATGCGACTACTTAATAGTAGCCCTGCAAACAGATCCGACTATTGACCGACCTACTAAAAATAGGCCAATTCAGTCCCTAGTCGAGAGATACATTCAAGTCAAAGGATGTAAGTATGTGGATGAAATTGTGCCATATCAAACAGAATCTGAACTAGAAGAAATATTTAAATCATTTCAAATAAACATCAGAATTATTGGGGATGATTATCGAGGCAAAGAATTTACAGCTAAGGATATATGTGCATCTAGAGGAATTGACATCTACTATAATAAGAGAGATCACGATTTTTCAAGCACTGAACTTAAAGCCAGAATAAAGAATTCAAATCTGGGATAACACCATAAATTTTAAAATCAGACAAAACATAAAACATGAAAACTAGTAGCAGTGAATTAATCAAGCAGGATGCAAAGTCAGTAGTCGATTTATTATTCGAAACCGGATACCTTAAGAATGGAATAACCCGAGATAACATGAATGCCCTAGAGGAATTTATAAGAGCAATTCTTTCATCTAGAGTAGATTCGCACGTTCGCCTAAATGAAATCAGTAGCGGTCTCTATAAAACCAGGGACTAGTGGAGTGGTATAATATAAGACTTTTACTATAAAAAATAATACATGAAATCAATTGGAATAATAGGTCAAGGCTTCGTTGGCTCTGCAGTCAGAGAAAAAATGAAGGACTATTTTACAGTTTACACCTACGACAAATACAACAGGGATAATTGTTTAATCTACAGAGACGAGACAATCATCATGGAAGAGGTTAACATAGACCTTCTAGTTAAAAATTGCGAAATTATATTTGTATGCGTTCCCACTCCGATGTTCGAAGACGGAGAGTGTGATACTCGCATCGTAAGATCGGTAATCGAGGATCTGGCTGAATCGGCCGAATCTCAAGATCGAAATGTGATAACAGTTTTAAAATCAACAGTTCCCCCTGGAACTACTAGAAGCCTCAATGAGATTAGCAAAAAAGTAGGCGTATCATTTAGTCCTGAGTTTTTAACCGAAGCTAATGCGATTAATGATTTTAAGAATCAAAAAAGAATAGTACTTGGAATAGATTGGGCAGAATATATGGCCCCTGTGGTTGATGTCTTTTCAACCAGTTTTCCAGATGCTGAGATCTTCACGGTTAATTCAGATGAAGCAGAAATGGTAAAATACATGACTAACCTTTTTCTAGCAACCAAAGTAAGTTTCTTCAATGACATGTATCAAATTTGTCAAAAGATGGATATCAATTACGATCAAGTTGTTAATGTAACTCTTGCTGATCCTAGAATTGGAAAGTCACATTATAGAGTTCCAGGACCAGATGGAGACCTGGGATATGGGGGACATTGTTTCCCAGGATCTTATCAAATACTTACAACGTGCGGAACAATTTCACTAAGTGATGCTTATGAAAAAATTAATTCTGGAGAATTCATAGAGGCATTATCGTTCAACCATACTATTGATTCTGAAGAATCTAAAATAATAGATATCGTAACTAAGAATGAATATTCTGGAGATTTATATAAATTCACAATGGAAGATGGATCAGTTATTGAGTGCACTCCTGATCACATATTTCCAATTCTTAGAAATAACAAGCTAGTACTATTAATGGCTAAAGATATAATTAACACCGACGAATTTTTCAATAGGTCTGAAATAAATAATAAGAAAACACTGACCTCTAATGCTAATAAGATACTCAGACCATAAATTAAATACTAAAACGAGAATAATATTTAAATGTGATAATTGTGGAAAAAATGACGATAGAAATATGTCTAGTCATAATAAATTAAAAGAATCTAATCCAGATTTTGATAAAGATTATTGCAAGGACTGTTGGAGTGGAACTAGACAAAAAACTAAAAGAGCTAAAGAAAGAATGTCAAAAGCTATTAACAATATGATTGAATTAGATCCTGATTGGAAGATTAGAAATTCTAAATCTAAAAAAGGAAAGATTAATTTAGGAAATAGCAACGGTATGAAAAAAATTGAAGCTAGAGAAAAAGTTTCGAATACTAGAAAAAATATGATGACATCGGATTTCAGAAATAGAATATCTGAATATACCTCTAAGGCATGGGCTGATGGTAAATATGAAGGTGTTAATGTAGGTCAATCTAAATGGCATTCATATATTCATTCTAATGGAATTGAATACAAAGTTCAAGGAACTTGGGAATTAGAGTTTATTAAGTGGCTAGATGATAATGATTTAGATTTTAAATGCCATAAAGGAAGAATTTCATATGTCTTAAACGGCCAAACTAAATCATACTATCCTGACTTTTTTGTCACTGACTGGGATCAATATGTAGATATTAAAAATCACTATCACTATACTTTACAGATTGATAAATTCAATGCTCTTAAGGAGCAAGGAAAAAACATTAGAATTATTTTTAAAGAAGAACTAGAACAGTTAATTAAAAAATCATTATAATATGAAAATATCTAAAATAGAGAAAGTTTCTTTTAGCGGACCTGTTTATAACTTAGAATTAAAATCATCTAGAGTAGAAGATGATTTATTCTGGATAGAAGGAAAATCAAACATAGTTACGCATAACTGCTTTCCTAAGGACATGAACGCAATCTTGCACATTGCAGATACCTTAAAATTAAGTGTTCCTACCTTATTAGGAGCTTCTACTACTAATCAAATTGTTAGGAGTAACAAAGATTGGGAACAGATGCAGGGCAGAGCAGTCTCAAAGAGGGATATAGAAATTGAAGACATGCGTGAGAAGCATCCGGCAAATGTCGAAGGATCTGAAGAGTTTAATTTAGCAAACCAGTAAAATAAATTACAATGTACACACAGGACCAGTTAAGCAAAACAATATTTTTTGATATCGAGACAGCATCTGAGTATAGATCTCTAGAAGATTTACACAGTGCGAATCCTAAGATGGCTGATTTATGGTCTAAAAGGTGTGAATATCTAAGAGAAAGATATCCAGAGCATTTAGAAAAGACCGATGAACAATTATATGAAGAAAGAGCCGCTCTACATCCTGAGTTTAACAGGATCGTATGTGCATCATTTGGTCGACTAACCTATGATGGGTCTATTCCAAACATGGTAATTAAATCCTTTACTTCTGACAACGAGGTAGATATTTTAAATGGAATCTACACAGTATTCACTAAATTCAATAAGATGAAATTTAGTGGACACAACATAAAGAGATTTGACGTTCCAGTAATGTGTAAGCGCACTCTGATTAATGGGTTAGAGCTTCCTTCCTACCTAATGGTGCATAACATGAAACCTTGGGAGATGCCATTTATTGATACCTCAGATGTGTGGTCATTCGGAGCATGGCAAGAAGGATACACCTCTCTAGAGCTGCTAACTACTTCACTTGGAATAGATTCCCCAAAGGACGATATTCGAGGTGATGAAGTGTCTAGCGTATTTTGGAATGAATCAGATCTGGATCGAATTGCTAAATACTGTGAAAAAGATGTTTATGTATTAGCTCAGATAATGCTAAAGTGGTCTGGACAAACCCTGCTTACTGGCTATGAAGGTAAAAAATGATGATAGATAAATTAGAATATTTTAGGGACCCAAATTTTAAATTTGACGAAAGGTCTCACTCCTACACCTATGTTAATCCAGAAACTGGTCTACCGATTCAGATATTTGAGTCGGTTTCCGGTTTTATAAGCCAGTTTAAGAAACCATTTGATAACAGCGTTTCAAAATACGTTGCTAAATCAAAAGGAGTAACTCAACAGGAGATACTAAACGAGTGGAAGGAACTTGCAGATCGAGGAAAAGAGGTAGGAACGGTCGTTCATAAATGGATCGAGGACTACTATTCAGGGCTAAACCCTGAAATGACCGGGGATCCTACTATGGACCACAGAATCAATCTTTTTCTAAAATTACAACAGGATCGTCTACATCGTTTAAATCCGACTCATCAAGAGCTTAGAATTTTTTCTAGAGAATGGGGAATTGCTGGAACTGTCGATATAATCTTTGAGATGGACGGAAAGTATTATGTAGGAGACTGGAAGACGAATCGAGATTTTAAGGATGATAACCACCCAAAGGGAAAAAGAGACCGCTTATTACATCCATTCGATGACTATTGGGACAATAATTTAAGTGGGTACAGTTTACAAATAAGCGCATATAGAATAATTCTGGAAGAGGCAGGTTTTGAAACTGACGGAGGATTTCTTGTTTCGTTATCAGAATCTGGAAGTAAATTGTATAAGACCATAGATTTTAGAGAACAACTTAGGTCCTATCTCAAGAAAAATAATTTTTCTTTCTAAAACTAGTGATATAATTGTTGTATAATATAAAAAATAATTAAAAAGATATGAGCAGTAGTAACTCAAGAGAAATAACATTTAGTACTAAATCAAGAAATCAACTTAAATCAGGAGTAGATCAGCTTGCTAACTCGGTAAAAGTTACCCTTGGACCTAAGGGTAGAAACGTAGTCCTAGCTAGAAAAAATCAATATGCTATCACAAAGGACGGTGTTTCAGTTGCAAGGGAAATATTCCTAGAGGATCCAATTGAAAATATCGGAGCTCAAATGGTGAAGCAAGTAGCTGCCAATGTCGCAAGAGATGCGGGTGACGGTACAACAACAGCGACCGTCCTATCTCAATCTATCTTAACTAGAGGAATAAAAATGATTGAGGCAGGATTTGACCCGATGGAGATCAAATCTGGCATAGACAAAACCTTAGAATTAATTAAAGAAAATTTGTCAAGCAATAGCATCAAGGTAGAAGAGGTTGATCAGATCAAACAGGTTGCTACAATTTCAGCAAACGGCGACACTAACATCGGAGGAATTATTGCAGACGCTATGGATGAAGTTGGGTTTGACGGAGTAATCACTATCGATGACAGTAAGACTCATGAAACCTATCTAGATACTGTGAAGGGAATGCAGTTCAATTCAGGCTATCTTTCTCCTTATTTTATTAATAACATAGCAAAGCTACAGGCAGATCTTGAAAATCCTATTATCTTTATATATGATGGAAAGATCAAAGGTTTAAAGGGACTAGTTCACATTCTAGAGCTCTCTAACAACACCAAACGGCCTTTATTATTGATTTCAAATAATATAGAAGGAGATGCATTACAGGCTCTTATAATGAATAAAGCAAATGGAATCATCGATATAGCTGCTGTATCTTCTCCAGGATATGCTCAAGTTCGAACCGAACAATTAAAGGACATTGCAGCCACGGTTGGAGCAACAGTTCTATGCGAAGCAGAAGGTCATGACATTCAGAATTTAAATCCAGAAGCCCTGACTAATATTTTAGGAGGAGCGGAAAGAGTAACAGTAACTTCTGATTCTACTACGATAATTAACGGAAGTGGACCTAAAGAGGCAATTCAAGCTAGAATAGACGAGATTAAAGTTCAGATTGAAAATCAGGACAACCAATCGGAGATTCTAATTCTAAAGGAGAGACTATCTAAGCTTGAGGGAGGAGTAGCAATCATCAAAGTCGGTGGATACACAGATATTGAAATCAAAGAGAAAAAAGACAGGGTTGAAGATGCTCTAGCCGCTACTGCAGCTGCGGTAGAGGAAGGAATTCTTCCAGGTGGAGGAATCGCTCTCTATCGAGCTTCAAAACAGGTTGAACAGCTTGAATGTGACTTTACAGAGGGAGAAAAAATAGGAAGAAATATTCTTATCAGCGCATGTAAAGATCCTTTTAATACTATTATGGCGAATGCTGGATTAAATCCAGAGGTAATATCAAAGGATTTAGACGACCTATATGAGTCTGGTTTTAATCCTAAGACTGGAGAATATGTAAATATGATTCAAGCCGGAATTATCGATCCTGCTAAAGTTACAAGATGCGCAATAGAAAATGCAGCTTCAATCTGCGGACTCATGATAACTACTGAATGTGTGGTGATTGAGAAAGAGAGTGAAACGCAAAAGGAGGGATAATTTAGAATTATCATACAATCTTTAAAAGGCCCCAAATTGGGGCCTTTTTGGTATAATAGTTAGCCTAAAATAAATAAAAATAAAAATTGCTAGAGCGTCTAATATCTGAAATCGCAAATCTTCTCCAAATGTCAGAAGAGCAAGTTAGGTTGAGCTTTTCTCAAGATCAGCTTAACCGACTTTTAGACGAATCTAAGTGTGAAGATCCAGGCATAATATCTAACTTTATCGAAAGTCTAGACGTTCCATGTCAAGACACTGGATCACAGTTTGACCCCTCCTTGGAACAGGATGAAATCCCAGATCCTATCATCGAAGAACCTATTAATCCGTCTGAGTGTCAAGGGGCAGTTGAGCAGGTTAATAGAGAAATTAAGGAGCAGACCGAAGAATATAACAACACCAATATCCTGCTAAATAAATTAATTGAATTTCAAGATCACATTAAAATTGTAGGATACTACTATGAAGAAAGAGTGAAGAGGGTCGCTGCGGTTCTAAATGATTATAGACCCCTCTTAGTTCAAAGAAATCAATTAGAGTCAGAAATAGTAGAGATAAAATCCAAGATAGATTCGGCTACCAACGAAATAGTTAACGCCCAATCTGATCAATTAAGAGGCTCAATATCCTACCAGGAATACTTAGACATAAGAGAATCGTATAGCAATCTTATTTCGGATTTACAGACCGAGTCCAGGGAGACTTCAAATAAACTAGATGAGGTTTTGAGTCAGATAGATCTAAAAACCGGCAACTATCCAGTTCTAAATACCAGTAATCCTACTCGAATCACAGCCTTGGGACCAAATGCAACCTCGACTCAGATCTCTCAGTTTAATCAAGAGGCTAACAGGTATATCGATGTAATAGAAACAGTCAAATTGCTAGATGAATTACAGAATTATTCAGAACATATAACTCTAACCTCCTTTATATTGAATGAAGATACATATCAAGGAATTATCGGCGCTCCGCTACTTAAATTTGAAATTAAATTACAGGGGTTAAACTCGATGCAAATTGAGAAGGAGGTATACAATGAAGAAACCGGAGAATCTAGCACATTCAAAATCGACTTTCCAATAGCTGAGAGCCCTTTGCTACTAGATAATTCATTCAAAGATGGATTTTTAGGATGTGAAATAAAGGACGTAGAACCAAAGGAGACTTCCTCCGGTGTTCTGTATACTGAGTATTACAATAAATTATCTAATCCATTCGAAGAAATGTTTACCCTTGAGGACCGTGGTTTAACATCCAATATTTCTCAATTAGATCCGGCTCTCCAGGGATCAGATAATATAACTAAGAGAGAAAACGGAAAAGATTACTATATCAAGGATCTAAATAAAATGAATTCATTCTATGGTAATTTTGAAGCCACTTTTGAATCTAAAAAGGAATCGCTCAGGGCTAAAGTCAAGGGACTCGCTGAGGCCAATATCAAACAATTATTGATTAAAATTGCGGCAAAGGACGTGGATGTCTTGCTTGCATCCGGAGGTTTCTATACCAATTTAGTTGAAGACAGCTCCAATCTTAGAACTATTGTGGATAAGATTAACGAGGCAAATACTCGATATCTTGAAACTGTGGGTAGCATAAATTCTGAAATAGACAGATTGAGAACACGCATCAGTGAATTAAAACCAAATCCAGAAAAGGTCAAAGAGAGATTAAAGCAGCTTAATTCCAAGTGTTTTGGTGATGAACCTGAATCTGAACCTGAGTGTCAGGACGTAAAGGACAGACTTGGATCAGATCCTCTTTATTTGGATCAAGTAGACGGATCTCTACCTAATTTTACCCAGCTCTGTTACTGGAGGGAATTTGCAAAGGTTGCGAACATAATGGGACTTGCACCAATTCCAAACAGTCCAATAGAATTTAGATACTGGCCAGTAGGTCTCATAATTCCTACCCCAGCTCTCCCGGTTAAAGTTCCTCTGCCTATCGTTTGGATTCCTCTAGTGTGTATATCAAGCCCACTTGGAGTTTTTGTAATATTCCTAACAATAAATGGAATATTCATAAGCCCAATAATATTCTTTATCTCATCTTCAGGTCATAAACAACATATACTAACAGTTAGGGGTCCAAGCCCAAAGCTTGGCTCAGATCAGTTCGATGATATAATCAAACCAACTATAAAAATACCAGTTGCTGTAAAAGCAGCTAAGGATGCTGCTGTCAGGCTGGCAAGCGGAATTCAAGTTCCACAGGCAGACCTAGACCGACTGGAGAGTTATAAACAAAAAAAGGCCGAGCTTGAAGCTGCTGGAGACTTGGATGCAGTTAGAAGAGTGGAAGAAAGAATAGCTAAGCTTGAAAAGAAGAAGGAGGATCTAGGCAAAGGGTCCAGCGAAATACTAAAAGATATATTAGATTCTAGAGAATCTGCTAAAAACGATCTTGAAAAGATTAAATCAGATATAATCAAGAAGATAAACACCATCGGCCGGCCATTAACAAATGCGGTCGAAAGATTAAAGGAAAAAGCAGCCGAGAGAATTGCCAATCTAAGGTTAGAATTAGTTGAAGCCCTCGAGAACAATGATCTAGAACGAGCAAAGAGAATCAGATCCCTGCTCAAAGAGGACGGATTGGATCTTAACGAAAAGATACAAGCAATAACTGATGATATTTTAGACTATTTTGACAATCTAGATCTTCCTAAATTTACGATACCTAAAGAGGAGTCTAAAATCAATCCACTGCCCGCTTTTGGAGGCAGGCTAAAGGCTGATATAGAGGATAAAAAATCAAAACTTAACACCCGAATATTCTCTAAAAAGGACAAGAGCATTAAGAATATCCTAAAGA
>Ga0208161_1002022_pt1 | contig 10461 bp, 13 predicted proteins | sample CB_VirMetaG_3_FD_184538 | JGI IMG/M metagenome (GOLD analysis project Ga0208161, IMG submission 184538) | Freshwater to marine saline gradient viral communities from Chesapeake Bay - CB_1508_1S Viral MetaG (SPAdes) (version 4) | ecosystem: Environmental > Aquatic > Marine > Coastal | place: USA... | reverse complement strand
CTCTTCGCTTCAAGATTTTTTGCGAGTTCTTGAGAAGCAGGAGATGCCATTGTAATTTCATTCAATTGTTCTTTGATTGTTTTTAAACTTTTCATTGCTCTGCCTTTATACTCTTTTTTACCTTTATAGTCCATCCAAGAGTTATCAATACCGTCATCAACCCAAAGCCCTGATGTGTTATTCTTTATTTGATTTGTATATGATTGATTATTTAAAACATACTGAGATGTTACTGTAGGAGATACTTCTCCAGTTACATTACCTAGACCACGAATACCACTAACTGGTGCCATTGCTGCTGAATTTGTTGATTCTACAACATAACTTCGACTAAACATATTAGGATTAGCCTTAGCAAACCAACGCATGATTTTACCTGCTTCAGCATTTGCTTCATTCTCAATGTCTGAGCCAGTCTCGCCTTCTTTTGCTATATCTTTACCAATGCGCCCATCTTCGTTCTGCTTGTGATGCACAAGTTCATGTGCGACAGAACGGAATATATCCATTGGATGACGATTGATTGTAGAAACAGAAAGTTCGTTTGATGATGGATTGTATGCAGCGAATGAGTTATAGTCATCATCATCTGTCTTGTATCTGACAGTAGGCATTGATTTGAGACCAAGCTTGTCAGAAGCAAATGATACAAATGAATCAAGCATTGGTGCTAGTTCTTTACGTGTTACTTCTTCTGTAAGTGTATAAGATTCATTTAGACCATGATGTGTGCGAATTTTTGTAAACACACGACGAACATGAGAATCTGTCATGCCTGGATGATATGCTTTGAAGTGTTCCCAATTACCTTCTTTGGCCAAACTTTCAAGTTTAGATGCTGAAACTGAACTCGTAAGTTCTGCTTGTGACATTTTGCGAGGATCTTTATTACTCTCGGTTCTTTCACCACCAGCTGTATGAACTTCAACTTTTTTGAAAGTGAAAGGTGCTTTGCCAGAACGATCTGGTTTACCATTGTAGCGATCAATAAAAGCTTTGTATTCTGGAACTCTATCAGAGCCAGCTACAAGATGTAGTTCGTCATGTGATTTGTTGAGATGAGTTAGAAAAGATGCGAGAGTTTTAGTCTCTGGAGTGCCTGTATTGACAGGATGATTGAATATCTTTTGAGCAAGAGATTTTTTTGTCTTTATGTCAAGAGGTTCTGCTGTGCCTGATAAACCGACTGTCAGTTTACCTTTAACCCTCTTTGCTACATCTTTAGCCGTGTCTATTGCAGTTTTATGCCCAATTGTGGGTATTCTTACTTTGCCATAAAAGGCAACACCTGGTGTTTTTTTCATTTTCCCTCTACAGGAATGTTATTATCCTATAGAGTATTTAGTGTTCCTTACTGCTTCACGAACTACAGATTTGATTGCTTTAGGTGTAGATTTAGGTGTGTACTTGATGACACGACCGTCTTTTACTAGATATCCAATAGTTTCAACTTCTGGAAACATAGCTGCAACTTTGAAAAGTATATCCAGATTCTTCTCATGATCATCCCACATGCGAACACGATCATATTTGCCTGTCTTTAGATATCTCTTGAGAACAACACCTTTATTAATGTGTGCTGGTGAGTCTGCTTTGAGTTTAGACAGATTGCCAGAACGCTCAACGTATACATGATCAATAGGAAATCCATGATCACGCCATGTCTGTAGAAACTCTTTGTGGTCTTCAAAGTCTGCTCTTGCTGTCAGAATGATAGAATCAGAGTTCTCAGACTGATTCATGACAATTTTTTTTGCTCTGTTCAGAACTGTGCTGATTGGTTTGAATGTATCACGAAACACTTTACCTGAACGAAACTGAGAGAACTCAAACTCTTCACCAGCTTTTAGCTTATATGAGTTGAACTCACCTGGTTCGAGAACTTTGACTACCTTTCCATCTTTCATGACATTTACTCTAGCCGATGTTTTGCCTAAAGTGTCATCGATGTCCCACACATTCAATGTGCGAATCTCGTTCTTGTGTTTCTTGATGTACGAACTAAATTTCATTTCTTATCTCTATTTACAGGAATATAATGCTTGTTGGAATACGAACTAATATCTTCTGTATCTCCACCATGCATTTTAGCTAAACGAGTATACAATCTGTTTCTGCCACCCTCACCTGGTTTATCATGATCTTTCTCACCTGTAAAAGTATACATTTTTAGTTTTGGATGCTTTTCTGCATGGTCTTTCATTATTCTTCTGACAGTTGAAATGTGTCTGATAGAACCTTTGCCAGTTGCTTGAATGTCACCATTTTCATCGGTAAAATCCACAGATGCTTTTAGATTGTCGTCTTTTTTTCCACTATTGTATGGACTATGTGCAATGTAGACATAAGTTTTTTTTCCTTTATGATCTTCAAATGAATAATGATGCTCATCTTCTCCAGAACTATTTTTGTATGTTCCTGTACTCTTGTAATCGAAAGGTTTGTCAAGTGCTTCTTCTAGATACTGTCTGAATGTTTTCATTTGGACCATGCCTTTGCTGAATTGAAGTTTGCTTGTGAGAACTCTAGTCTATCTACAAGTTTGACTGCATTGCCAACATGATCAATAGCAACAAAGCCTTCGGCATTTGTAATCTTCAGTCCTTTTTCATCGGTACGAAGATATGTTCCAACCACATCTTTAGCAGACTGTAGTTTTCTTACAATCATATTTTTAGCACGAATCAGAAGATTTTGCAAGTCAAAAATCTTCTTCAACTCGTTCCGATTGTTCTTGTAGAAGTTCATAATAATGGTTTTTTCCATTTGGCGCTTGCGTTTTGTATCTTCTTTTTTTGCTTCAATAATGGACTTGTTTAGCTTCTCTTCCACTCTGAGGATGAGTCCAGTAACATGCGCTGCGGTATCTGTTATCTCTTTTCCTTCACGTACCTTGAGATTATTCCACGCTTTGATTTCAATCTTGTATGTGTCTTTTGTAGCAATCTCATTCATTGTTCTGGGTGATATTGTTCTGAACAACGAGCCAGCCTGACTCAGTATGCCTGTTATCTCTTGTGTCTCTTGTGCTGTAAAGTTTGCTGTGCCTGATGCATCAACATACGATGCATCTCTATACCATACGTTTCTAGATGCTCTTAGTGATGATATGTCTGCACCAAATGATGCTTTCATATCTGCCATCTTTTTACCTGTATATGTTGTATGCCAAACAATACCCATTTTTGCACTCTTGATAGTCTTGGCTAGATTAGAGTCTGCTGGTATTGTATAAACGATTGTGTTAGGTTGAAACGTAATATGTGCTACACCGTCAATGTTCTCTGATTTCAAATCTGCTTTAGTGAACATCATATCACCTTGAAGCACACCATCAATACCAAGTTCTGGTAGATACTTGAGTGCTATCTTAAGCTTTGCGTTAAGCCCTTCGCCAGGATGATTCTTGTCAATGTCAGCATTGGTATAGTTCAGCTTTGCGTTCTGAGCAAACACACCTTTAGTGCCAACAAAGAACTTGCCGTTCTCTGGATTGATACCAGCAAAGATGGCAGGTGCACCATCCCATTTTGTTGTTACATTAATTCTAGACTTACTGTGACCAGCAAGCATATCACGAAGAGACTGTAGAAAGGATATTGCGCCTCTTGTGCCAGAAACGCCGCCATTGAGTACCTCGTCTTCTAGGTGTTCTAAGTGGAGATTCTTGCCTTCTTTTGATTCAGCTAGGTATTGTGAGAGTGTTATCATCAGATACTACCTACCGTTTCTATTCTAAATGCAATACTAGTTATGCCTGATCTACTTTTTGATCTAACATCAAGCTTAACTTTTCCTTTAACTCTATTAACATATGAATCGTCTATCTTGTAAAATCCTGCAGGTGATAAAATATGATCTGCTGCTGCACCTTTAAATTTTGCCAATGTTCTTTTACCTGAGAGTGCTTCACGTATCATTTCTTTGTAGAATTCAGGATTACTTTCCATAAATCTTTTAATATCTGTAATAATTTTTGGTTTTGCTTCTCTAAGCCAACTCTCTGCATTCTTTTCAGGTAAAATCTTACCAGCTTTTGTAAACTCTTTGAGGACTTTTGGATTAGCTTCTTCTAAAATTCGTTCAAGATTTTGTGGTGCAAGAAGACGAGTTGGTAATTTTTCAAGAACATTGGCTAAACTGTTTACTTGTGCAAGCTTGTTTTTGTCATTTTTAAAAACTACATTTCCTGTTTCTTTGAATAAAGATGCTGTTGATGCTCCTTGTCCTGAAGCAAGCTGAATGCCGCCTTCCATTTTAACAGAGATGTAATAATTTGTTCTATTTCTTATAGCAACAATATCTGTTTTAGGTTCAGGATTACCAGAAATTCCTAGTTCATCTGAATGTTTCAGTGTTATATTTTTACCAAGTTTAGTTGTGATGTGTCTATATGCTTTTTGTGCCTGATCAACAATTCTACTTGAATATTGTTTTTTTAAACTCTTAATATCTTGACCTTGACCAAGCTTTACTATTGCCCACTCTAAATCAACACCTTCTGAAGCTGCCATTTCAATCCTCTTGTTTTATCTATTTATCATTCCACTTTCCAAGAGGACATTTAGCTGTAGGTATCTTGGTCTTGAACTCCATGAAGCAGCCGCAGATGTTACACATCTTTTTCTTTTGTTCCAGATGCTCACATTGATTGCAGATAACCATTCGCTCATCTGCTTGCTCATATTTCTCTTTGATGTAGTTTAGAAACTTGTTCATGAACGCAAAAAGGGTGCAGATTTCTCCGCACCCCATCTCCTTCTATATCTTATCTAACTCTTTCAGTCCAGCATTGTTCTATTGGTCGCTCTACGACTGCATCATAGTATGGATCATAAAATCTCTTGAACCTTACTACACAACGCTCAACATAACGTTCACGATATACTCTATGCTTATAACGACGATTGTTTTCAAAGACTTCGCCTAGAACAAGTCCACCAATAACACCACCTAGAATACCAATAGCAACCTCTTCTGAATTGCCTGCTTTAGCTGGCACACTTGCAAACAAAAAGCAAACAGCAGCTAAAGCTAATACGATCTTTTTCATGACTTCTTTCCCATGGTTGCTTCAATCATCCAGTTCAGCTTCTTGTGTGCTGTAATGCGATCTTGAAGATAGTTTGATAGACCATAATCTTTCTGCTCTTCAGCCATCTCATATGCTTCAATGACAGCGTTCATGAGATTTTCATTACATGTCTGAAGATTAGATATCATCTTGACTGCATTAGGTACAGTCTCATCTTCCATGATGATAGACAACTCGGACATTCGTGATAGTGTCTGAGGAGCAAATGCACCTAGCTGACGAATGTGTTCGGCTAGTGGGTCAACTGCGCCCTCATAGTCTTCGTATATCGTAGCAAAGAATTCATGCAACTGAGGAAAGTCTGAGCCAATGACATTCCAATGATAGCTTTGTGCTTTAAGCTTTGCAGCAAAGGTTGATGCAAGAACAACCTTCATCTTTTCTATTAGTTCTTCCATAGTAATCTCCTGGGTTATACCCATATTTATGAAATGGCGGAAGGAGTGGGATTCGAACCCACGGTACTGGTTAGAGTACGCCTCGTTAGCAGTGAGGTGCCTTCGACCACTCGGCCATCCTTCCTATATTATTCTGTAATCTCTATGTATGTATTATACTTGCCGTACTCGTTTACGATGCGGTACAACCAACGAGCATTCTGAGGGCTAAGACGGATACATCCATGTGATGCGGGTTGACCAAGCTTATTTACTTCTGTTGTCGCATGAATTGCATAACCACCATGAAAGAAGATAGAATGAGGCATCGGCGCATTATTATATTTGGATGAATAGTGCATCTTCTTTACAAGATAAGGCTGAAACACACCAGTCGGAGTACGATATCCCTTACGACCGGTAGAAACATCCCACTCAAAATAGTCAATAGGTGTTTCTACATACATCTTCTGATCGGACTTGTCAATCCGAATGATCACTTGATGCTCACCAAGCGGCTCAACACCAGCCTTAGCACCAGTAACAAGCATAAAGATTGCAGCAGCCATCACTGCCAACATAACAAAAAATTTAGTCATAATTTTATCCTACCTTCACTTGTGGAATATGTTGAATTGCGTCCTTGTACCTGTCAGCACAGTAAGATGCTGCCCAAGCATTTGGCTTCACTAGAGGTACCACATTACACATACCACGAATGTAACCAACAGCTTCATTTATAACACAAGATGAACCGTGTTTCAAGTCAGGATTGATGTCCAGATGAATTTCAAAGTCACGTTCGCCAATTGCTTCCTCAAGGTCGAGGTACAACTGCGCTGTCTTCATCACTTCATTCATCAGACGCATACGTGGCTTGTCCTTCTGCTGATCATAGTCACGCTCACGCATAACGGAACCAAACACACGACAGCCGTTCTTGCCGTTCTTATGAACAACGACAACGTTGATGTAGTCAGCCATCCAAACGCCATTCAACTGAAAGCGTTCTGAGTCGCCACCTAGATATACTTTTGTTTCCTTAGATTGTGCTTGAATGAATGCACGAACTTCGTCTAAATCCATATTCTTTCTAATCATTTATTTTCACAACTGGGATACCAGCTGACTCCGCTAAGTTAATCATCATTTGAGTGCCTTTACCACCTGGAAAAGCTATTACCAAATCTGGTTTGCCTTCATTCAACATTTGCACATTGCGAATGTATCCTGCTCTTTTACCATATTTATTCCAATCAGCAGGATAATTCTTGAACTCAATACCATTGTCAACTGCCCAGATTTTGGCCAGATCGTCTGCTCCTCTAGCAGAACCTTGAATGATGATATTGTCTTTTGAAGCATAAGGCTGGAGTGCCTTATTAAGGAGGGCTCTGTTATTGAAGTCACGGCCGCCGCATACTAGAATACGCATTGTTAAGTTCCTATAATGGTGCCTCTATCCAGAATCGAACTGGAGCCAATCCCCTACCAAAGGATTGTTCTACCACTATACTATAGAGGCAGTGATTGGTGCGGGTAGAGAGACTTGAACTCCCATGGATTACTCCGCTGGAACCTAAATCCAGTGCGTCTGCCAATTTCGCCATACCCGCATTAATGGTAGCCGCTGAGAGAATCGAACTCCCTACACCCTCGGTGTAAACGAGGTGTTCTACCAGTGAACTAAGCGGCTTTGATTTCGTTCATGATGTTTAGAAGGGCTTGAAAACAGTTTCTGGCTTCTACAATCACATCTTCGCGCTCTCTAAACTTTGTTAATTCTACTATTGCTGCTTTTCTATCTGACCATTCAAGATGACTGGTAGGATAGCCAACAAGTCTTCTACGCATTACTTCACCGCCCATCAAATGGGCACCTGTCAATACATAAGCTGAGCCAACGATATCTTTTTCCGTATTCAGTCTATTTACATAATCGTTAGCTGTGCGGATTATATTAACAGGACAGTTTGTATCTGTTAAGTCTTTTTGAACTTGTTCCGATCTGCGAATGATTTCTGGAATGTGCTGATCTACAGTCCAGTGAATTGTGTACAAAGCAGAAAGCCAGTCTGCATACCATTGCATTGGTGGTTTTCCAGATGCCATAGCAGCACCTACTGGATGTTCCTCACAAGCATGATGCAAGTCTCTTGTGCCTTCCCATAATGGTCCTGGCATATTATCTCCTATAAAACTGGAGGCCCGTTAGCTTGTCATGCAGCCTACTGGTTTGGAAACCAGCATCTGAACGACTTACCCCTCTAAAGGACTTCTATACCGCTACGGGCCAAGAGCGGTTTCTAAATTACATACCAGACATTAATGATGTGATAGAATCAGAAATCCAGAGCCACCATGCTGCAAGTGCTGCTACGATAGCTGCTCCACCTTTCTTCATGTCCCAGCCGTTCTGCCACATTGTCCATAGAACCCAAAGCACGGCTGCAATCAAAACTAAAACTACGATTGTGTTTAGCATTTGTATTACCTCATTTAGACCTTGATTGGTCAATGAGTATTTATGATTGGAGCGGGTAGCGGGAATCGAACCCGCGCATTCTCGTTGGCAACGAGATAAGCTACCATTACATCATACCCGCAATTGGTGCGTCTTCCAAGTTTCGAACTGGGTTGTTCGGCTTATGAGACCGATGAGATTGCCAACACCTCCCAAGACGCATTAATGGTGCTGCCTCTCTGAATCGAACAGAGTCCCCACGCTCTTCAGGCGCATGTACGCACCAGCTATACCAAGGCAGCGTTTATTCAATCACGAAGCAACTGAGGAGCTGATTCCGTCAAGTTCTTCTTTTCGTATTCTTGTAGTTTAGCAGAGTATTGTTCGTTTGACAACCCATGCCAACCAATACACTTACCAGTTGGACTACGACCACAACCACAATCTTTAGACATTTGCTTTCCTCTTGTTTGGCGGATAGGGTAGGATTCGAACCCACGGAACCGTTAAGTTCTTCGGTTTTCAAGACCGATGCGATAGACCACTCTGCCACCTATCCAAATTCGCTCCGATTTCTTAAAGTGGTTACGGCCTCCACTATTATGTTAACGAGAGTTTCCAGTCAAGTACAGTCCACTCACAAACCTCTAGCTGCGGGATGGCGGAACGCATTACTTGCCGCCACGATGTATATATTAGACTGTATCCCACATATTGTCAAGTCTATCTTTTCTTCTTCTTTCCTAAGATTTCAACCTTGACTGTGCAAACTCCACCGCAGCCGATCTTTCTAGCGGCTGCTCTTGATAGGTCTAATTGTCTACCCTTGATGAACGGGCCCCTATCATTAATTACTACTATTACCGATCTTCCTTTGTGTGTAACTCTCAGTCTTGTGCCAAAAGGCAATGTCTTGTGTGCTGCTGTTAAAGCATTTGGATTGAATTTTTGCCCGCTTGCAGTAATCTTGCTTTTACTACATTCGCCAGGCTTGACGCAATCATACCAAGATGCTACCATTGTTGTAGCATTACTGGGTGCTGTCATTAAAAAAAGGACAGCAAAGGCTGCTATTAATAGTTTCATTGTTGTTTTCCTTGTATGGAGCATCTGACAGGATTCGAACCTGCATTAGGTACTTCTACCCATGTCCAGTTACCTTACTCTCCGTTCGTAGCGGAGGGGGCTACAGATGCATAGTTTGGAGGGGCCAACCAGATTTGAACTGGTACCTCAAGGATTTGCAGTCCCGCGCATTACCGTTTTGCTATGGCCCCATAAATGGCTGCCCAGCATGGATTCGAACCACGATAGCCAGAGTCAGAATCTGGCGTCCTACCGTTAGACGACCGGGCAATAATTGGTACTGCATGGGGGAATCGAACCACCGTAACAGGTTTCACAGACCTGCGTCTTAGCCACTAGACTAATGCAGCATGGAAGCGGGAGCAGGATTCGAACCTGCGACCTCTAGGATATGAACCTAGCAAGCTGACCTGACTGCTCTATCCCGCAATATTTGGCAGCGCATAAGGGAATTGAACCCTTCTCTCCGGATTGAAAGCCCAGCATTCTGACCACTAAACTAATGCGCCATAATTGGAGGACTGGGTGGGACTCGAACCCACGGTGTTTGCATAGCGGATTAAAAGTCCGCGCCGTTCGCCACTACGGTAACCAGTCCGTCTTTGTGTAGTGCGGCTTCATCTATGGACTATATGCTATGCAAGCACGAATTGGCTGGGGAACGTGGATTCGAACCACGACCGGAAGTTTCAAAGACTTCTATCCTACCTTTAGATGATTCCCCAATAAACAGGTGCGAGGAGAAGGATTCGAACCTTCATGGTTCCTGCGTGATTTCACGCTTTACGGATACCCTCCTGCCGGATGCTTTTACCAGTTTCGCCATCCTCGCAATTGGTTGGCCAGTAGGGAATCGAACCCTCATCGGACGCCTATCAAGCGCCTGCTTTACCATTAAGCTACAAGCCAGTGAATTGTGAACCGTTTCGCTGGTCCCACTGAAAGGACGATCAACCCCGACAGACATATAGTCTCGGACTTATATACCGCCACGGCCTACGGCGGTTACTTGGTGGGCAGGTGTGGTTACGCTCCACTCCCCTATGGACGGGTTTTACAGACCCGCTGCTGAAACTACCAGCTTTACCTACCCGTTGTATGGTGCCGCATGAGAGAATCGAACTCCCATCAGAGGATTACAAAGCCCCTGTATTGCCATTATACTAATGCGGCGTTATTGGTGGACCCTAAGAGAATCGAACTCTTACTTTCGCCGTGCAAAGGCGACATGCTCCCATTATCATCAAGGGCCCGTTATTGGCACCAGTGCAAGGATTCGAACCCTGACAAGCAGTTTTGGAGGCTGCCGTGCTACCGTTACACTACACTGATTTGAATTGGTCCGGGCGGAAGGATTTGAACCCTCGACCCTCCGCTCCCAAAGCGGATGCTCTACCAGACTGAGCCACACCCGGATAACGGCTTTCGTACTGCGAGGG
>Ga0208161_1002020_pt1 | contig 10462 bp, 9 predicted proteins | sample CB_VirMetaG_3_FD_184538 | JGI IMG/M metagenome (GOLD analysis project Ga0208161, IMG submission 184538) | Freshwater to marine saline gradient viral communities from Chesapeake Bay - CB_1508_1S Viral MetaG (SPAdes) (version 4) | ecosystem: Environmental > Aquatic > Marine > Coastal | place: USA... | reverse complement strand
GCAGCACTTCCAAGAGCACTCGGACAACGGGTACTCCTATAACTGCATTGTATCCCTAGTTTCATATCCAAACGACGATTATGTTGGCGGGGAGCTTTATTTTAGACAACAAAATCTAACACTAACGCCAAAAGCAGGAGATCTTTTTGTCTTTCCGTCTAACTATATGTATGCTCACAGAGCAATGCCAGTAACTGAAGGTGTTAAATACTCTATCGTAACTATGCTTGATTACTCAGACAAGTATCACAGGCCTGAATTTTATCAAGAGACTGGTAGCTAATGCAGATAAATGTTTACAAGGGCTTTAAGGATAAGCCAGCGATTATTGATCAGCTGGCCTTAACTAGAGATTGGATGGATTTTACTTTTGATAGACACGCCTATCATTGCTTTCCAATGACCCTTGCAAATAGGTTAGGATGGGGAATTTCTTTCCCAGAAGATATTGTTATTAAATGGGACGGGATTAATGATTCTACACCAGACCATGTTGAAATAATTAAAGGACACGATTATGTTTACGGGGGCAGGGGAAATAGAACAATAAGTTTTTCTACAGGGCTAGTGTTTAATTCAGAAGAAAACGTAAGTCTGCTAACCATGCCAGTTCCAAATCAATTTATTCGTGGAACACAATGTATCACAACAATAATTAGCACTTCTGTGCTTGTAGGGGACATCCCAATTGCCTGGATGATAACAGAGCCCCACATAGAAATTACAATACCAGCTGGAACCCCAGTTGCAGCGATTGTTCCAATTTCACTTTCAGATGTTCAGTCTTATGAACTAACAATTCATTCGGGGTCACCAGAATATATGAAAACTGCTGAATGGAATAATAGGATGCAAGAGCGAGGCAGAGTTTCTCAAGAAAAGAATCAGGCAGGAGAGTGGACACATTATTATCGAGATGCCACAGACCATACAGGAGAGCCCCTAGGCAAGCATGAAACCAAAAAGATTTTAATGAAAGTAACAGACCTATCAGATGAATAAAATTATTAAATTTATTAATACACGAGCCTGGTCAAACATGGATAGTCCATCGGCCCCAGCACCCGCAGGTCAAAAAAATATTCCAGAGTGGTATCGTGATGCAGATAGGTTTGCCAAAATGCCAAACGGAGATCATTACGTAGATCCAATGAATCAGGGTAAAATTCCAACATGGAAAGCCTGCCCAGCCATATATGACATAATGACTACTGGGTATGTTTTTAGAACGCCATGCGATATTGAATTTAAAAAAGTAAATGGTAAAATTACTGGAAAAACGCTAGATTCAAGCTATGCAGATTTTTTGCACTCTAGAGACCCTATGCCACAGTTTGTCGTACCACATGGCTATGATGAAGTGCACTTTGCATGGTACTCTGACTGGACTGTCTCTACTCCCGAAGGATATAGCGTTTTATACTCTCAACCATTTGGAAGATATGACCTACCCTTTATGACAACTAGCGGAATTATAGATAATGACAAGGTGGCGATGTCTGGCACAATGCCATTTTTTATACAAAAAGGCTGGGAGGGCATTATTCCAGCTGGAACCCCCTATTCACAACTAATCCCCTTTAAAAGAGAAGACTGGGATTCTGAGTGGGACAAGCAAAGCCCCCTAGATATTCATAAGAAAAAAATGGATGCCAATAGGACTTTTCGTGTAAAAGACGGTGGCGTTTATTTGAAAAGTTTTTGGTCTAAAAGAAAATATAGCTAAGTTAATCGTGATATAATGTAGCTATGGAAAATCAAACATTAGCAAATGATATAAATCACGGACCTGAGCCAGAAAGAATCTCCATTACCCCATCGGGATATTATGGAGACTCTGCCGATATGATACAGGCTAGAGAAAACTTTATGACTGAGGAAGAGCTGACAAAGCTAAATGATTTTATTCGCAACAACACAGTCTGGGACATCACAGAAACTCATTATAATGACGAAGGAACTGTGATTTATGATTCCGATTATTGGAAAGATCGTGTAGCCTGCTATCCTTCAATAGCAAAAACTAACACAGAAGTTCCCGACATTATTGAGGGAATGGTTGCTAGGCTTAAAAAAGAGGTAGATGCATTTTATAGAGTAGATGCCTGGCCAACAAGCCCAGCAATGGTAAGATGGCTGCCAGGCCAACTACAAATGCCACACGCAGACAAAGAGTTGCACGTAGGAGACGATGCGGGCAAGCCAAATGATTTTCCTTGGTATGATCTAGCAGGACTATTTTATATTAATGATGATTACGAAGGTGGAGAGTTATATTTTCCAAATCAAGGAATTCAGTTTAAGCCCAAAAAGGGAGCTGCATACTTTTTTCCAGGAGACATGAATTTTATACATGGAATTACAGCAGTAGAGTCTGGCATCAGGTACACAGTACCGTTTTTCTGGACTATTCGTAAACACTATACTGAAGAAGAGTGGGCTGAAAAAATGGCTTTAGAGGAGCAAGAGTAATGGCATATATTTACACAGATATCAAAGATGAAGACTTTATTGTTTGGAAAGATGAACCAAATGATAACCCAAAAAGTATTTTGGGAGTTAAAGACAATAGAATTGTAGAAATTCCAAATTTTGTAGACGATGAAACCGCAGACAGCATGGTAAAATATTTTGAGCACTATGCTGAAATGTGGGGACACATTGCATTTTACGGCTCATCTGGAATGGGAATTATGCCAGATGATCCGACAATTGACGATTTTAATTTGCCCAGAAACTTTTTTGAACAAATCAAAAATGCTTATCAAGCAACCGTAGCACACGTATTTGGAAGGCCAGTAAAGCCTAACACATCTCATGCACAAAAGTGGATGGTTGGAGGATTTGCAGCCCCACATTCAGATAACTCTGATTTTGAAGGAGTCCCAAACTCTTTTCAGATTAATAAATACGTAGGCATTTTATATCTAAATGATGACTACGAAGGTGGACACCTATACTTTCCAGATCATGATATAGACTTTAAACCACAAAAGCTTTCATTTATTGTTTTCCCAGGTGGCGTTGAAAATGTACATGGTGTTAGCGAAATTACTGAAGGCACTAGGTACACAATGGTTTCTTTTTGGGACTATGAAGAAGCAGAATACTCTGAAGAGCAACTTGAGGCTTTTGAAGAAGAACTCAAGATTGTTCGTGAAGAGCAGGCAAAGCAGAGAGAAGAGTGGGAAAGCGGAAACAAGTATGCATAGGAGATAGCATGTTAGACGTAGAAAAGATTATTCATAAAGACGATATAGTAGAATATCCAGGATTTTTAAGTCCAGAAGAGTCGCAAAGGCTTATTGATTATTATGAGAGCGATGCAGACTCCTGGGAGCTAACATGCTTTTTTAATGCTAGAGTAATGGATCCAAGGGCACCGATGGCTAAGGGTGTGTATCCAGAAATTAATGATGATTACTTTAATGGTCTTAGAGAAAAGGCAAAAGAGTATGGAGAGGCCGCTATGGGCAGAGGTTTGAGAAATCTTACTCTTAGTGCACACAAGTGGCTACCAGGAGCCTTTGCTTCAGATCATGCAGATAATGCGGAACTTGATGGAACTCTGAATGCATGGCAAGAAAATAAGATGGTAACCATTATTTATCTTAATGATAATTATGAAGGTGGGGAGCTAACCTTTAGGGACCACGGGCTTTCAATTGCACCAAAACAGGGAACTATGGTTGCTTTTGACGTAGGATTTGGAAATATTCACGGGGTTAATGAAGTAACCTCTGGGGAAAGATGGACAATGCTCTTGTCGTGGGATTGGGCAGACTCTGTGTATCCAGAAGGATTTTTGGAACAGCTAAAGGCCGAAAGAGACGGTATGTTGCCAGAACAACAGGTGCAAAGACAACAGTGGTTAGAAACGGGTGACCCAGGATTTTAATATGATTAAAGATATTCCTTATAAAGAAATTTTACCAAGGGTATTTGTATATCCTGGACTTATTTCTAATCATAAAGAATACTCGGCAATTCTTGATGGACTTCATAATGGTAAAAGAAAGCGATATCTATTTAAAGAGCCCGAAAATTGGAGCATTTTTGGAACCACTATGTCTTATGAGGCAAGATTTAATGAAACTCGTCTTCTAGAGGATGTTACTAAAGCCATGCAAGAAAATCCTGAAAACGAAAAAGACATTCTTGCAGAAAAGAAAATGATTGAAGAAATTGAAAATGCATTTCTAATATCAACAGAACATTATTTACAACACTTTCAGCTAACTGATGCAGCAAAAGATTGGATAATTTCTGCACCATCTTATGATAGGTATACTCCAACACCAGAGGAGCATATCAATGGAAAAGATCACGGCCAAAGACTTGCTATGTCTCACCATAGCGACTACCAAATAGAGCGTGAAGAGATGCCAGGGTTTAAGTATGTGCTAACAGTAACTCACTATATAAATGATGATTATGACGGCGGAGAAGTAAGATTTTTAAACTCTGGTAAAGAAGTTGCATATAAACCAACGGCTGGTGATGTCATAGTTTTCCCATCAGGAAATCCAAAATATCTATCTGACGAGGGAAGGTACTTTCATGCAGTTGGAGCAATTGAAAAGTCAGACAAACATTTTTGTAGATCATTTTATACTGAATATTACGAAGGAAGCTCCGAATGGCTTGCAAATCAAGAAAAATACGGAGCAGATGTCTGGGAAAAAATGGAGCAAGTTAGAATTGCAGCAGGACTAAGAAGCTTTAAGCAAGATTCAGATATTCAAATTAACAAAGATGGTATGACAGAAATTGATATATTTATTAACAATATCCTTAAAGATGCAGGAATTGATCCAGAAAAAGAATGCGGACTAGAAGAGTTTAGAAAGAAAGATAATGAATAAAACAGTATACTCAGAAAAGATTTTTTATTACCAAAATGTTTTGGATAATCCTCAAGAAATAATTGACTTGCTTGAGCTAACTGATGATAGGCTAAGCGACAACAGCCTCATCTCATGCTGGCACGACTGGACAAGTAGCAATGCAGACCATCAGTTTGGATACCGTAAAACAACAAACCCAGAGACAAATTCTGTAGATGAAGATGTTAACAAAATTTACAATAGTCTCAAGATAGCACTTGATCAAGTAGGTGAAGATTATGCAATGTCTTTATCTATACCAAAGGGAACGCAGGCACCAATTAGTATAAGCAAATATCTGCCAAATGAATATATGGGCCCACATGCTGACGAAGGAGACCCTAGGGCACATTTCTCAGCTGTTCTTTATTTAAATCACAACTTTGAGGGTGGAGGATTGGGCTTCCCAAATCAGGATATTTTTATTAGACCAACAGCTGGAAGCATTATAGTTTTTCCATCTGTACAGCCGTACGTACATGATCCAAAACCAGCCAGCGAAATTAAATATATATCACCAGCCTTCTGGTTTGTTGAAAATAGCCCTCTAATTGCATCATAAGTGTGATAAAATAGGCTAGGAGAAAACTATGTCTAGCCCCTCAAATCTTTATGCAGAAAAGGTATATGCCGAGCATCCATTAGAGCTATGGTCGCTCGATGATGATATTAACTATTTGTCCCTTATTTCAGAATCAGACCGAGACCTGTCCACCTGGAGCGTTACAAATGGAGCTGTCGCAAATGCTACAATTTTAGATGAACCGTTTCCAGAGTCATTTACCACAAATGTGGCAGGAGCTTCTCCAACAGGCACCTCTAGTTTTTGTGAGGTAAAAAGCCCAACAGTATTTTCAACGCTGGACCTAAATACTGAAATGTCAACAATCTCCATTTCCTCTTATCTATATGTAGAAAGTCCATATATCACATCAGTTGAAGTTGGGTATGAGTATTATGACGAGAATCTCAACACCTACACAGATGTTTTAAAATACATCCCCATTTCAACCCACGGATCCTGGATATTTATCTCAGAGATATTTAATGTGCCAGATAAGTACGTGTCTTATAAGATTATTCTAAAGTTTTCCTATGTTGCTGGTGAGCCAACTTCTACTTATAACCTGTATGTAAATGGCTTAACCGTAGGTCAATGGGCAGAAGAGTTTCAGTCTAGCTCACTCGGAGGCAATGTCATATCTATACCAAGTGCTATTGCAGTAAACAATACTTTAGGAATTGCCTCCAAGGCGTATGGATTTTCAGAACTAAATGCCTATCATATAATTGATGATGGCAGGTTGCTTGCAAAAAATACTGGAATTCCCATGGTTTATGGTGCATCAAATGTAACCAAAATTTATCCGCATCCAAATGGAGGCCCCTCCATCATATTCCCTGGACTTGGAGTGTTTAATGAAGCAGGAAAATACAGAGATTCAACCGTAGAGTTCTGGCTAAGATTGCTACAAGATTCTTCTGCTCAACAAAAAATATTTGGTCCAATTGCATCTAGTGACGGACTATATATTCGTGGCCCATTCTTAATGCTTCGTATAAATAGCCAAACCTCATCCTACTACGTAGGCGAATGGGCTAGGCCAATGCTTGTCCATATTAGATTTGCCAATGATACTTTTAGTGTTTTAATTAATGGTGAACAGGTTATGTCTCTAAATGCCAACCCATCTCAAATTACTTTTCCAAATCCAACAAACCAATATAATAAAGATCAAGACTGGCTAGGCTTTTACTCATATGACAACTTTGCAAGCTTTGAGATTGATTGTTTTGCAATCTACTCATATTCAGTTCCAGCAGTAGTTGCCAAAAAAAGATTTGTTTATGGTCAGGGAGTAGAGTTTCCAGAAAACATCAACAGGTCGTATAGCGGAACTTCAATGTTTATTGATTATAATTTTGCTGACTATACGAATAACTACAATTATCCACAAATAGGAACATGGTCACAAGGATTAGTTGACAATTTAAATATTGATAACGGCAGACTTCAGATGAGCGACTACTCATTGCCAGAATTAGTATTTGATAATAAGACAGCCTCAGATTGGAATGAATCAATTTCTGATGCCCAAAATGAAGATCTTTCCTTCATGACCCTAAGACCTAACTCTGACTGGGATAATACTCAAGGAGCTATATATTTTAATAATTTTAACTTTATCTCAGGTGGTACTCAAGCACTCTATGTTATCTTAAAAGAGTCTGAACCAATATATAGCAATAAAACAGTTTTTGCAATTTATGATCAAAATAATAACTACATTAAAGCACAAATAACAGGATCGGCCATTGAGTATATTGTAAAGTACGGAAACAGTGAACCAGAAGTTTTTGCATCACTGGGCAAGTTTTATCCTGGAGAAGAGTTTTCGGTAGGGCTAAACCTAGAAGCGGCATCAAACTACTTTGGTGGAAAAGTCGCTACAATTCTGGGCAAAAAGTCAGGCCTTTCTTTATATGTAGGAAACTCTAAAGAATTAAATGAAATATTTGATGGAAACATTTATCGTGTAGGATTTATGAATAAGAGGCAGTCAAAAACTATTCAAGATTCCTTTGCTCCAAATGGCCTTGTATGGGGATACTCTGCTGCGGGAAGCTTTGCCTGGGACTCTGAGTTTCTAGAAAACCCATCAAGAGATTTTGATGGAGGACAATATAGCACAGAAATTTTTGCATTTGTTGCAGATGGTGGAGCACCAGGATACTATGCACAAAATCAGCTTATCAATCTAATACCATCCTATGGACTATATTTGTCAAGGTTCTTTACAGTATATTTTTTGGATATTTTGTCATACGGATATTGGGAAGACCAAATTCCATTGTCTTACTTTGGTCAATATGTAGATGATGAATTTGGAAATAAATACTACGATCTGGACTTTTTGCAGTTTAATGTTGATTATCCAGCACCATCACAATATTATGCAGAAACTGAAACAACTGGGCCTTGGGAATATGGAGAGCTATATGCTGAATATTCAAACCCTATTCAAAGAACATACGAGTCACTAGACAATTTTCTATACACTGGATATGCCGACTATTCTGACCTAGCAAATCGAACGTTAAAAACATATAGATATAACACAACAAGCTCTATGGTTAAAACATATGTTACTTTTCAGCTACTATCTTCTGGTGCAAATTCTGATATTAATTCTTTTACAAATACAGAGCCAGCACCAAAAAATGGAGTCGTTAGACCGACAGGAAGCTGGCTAACTACAAAATACGAAGTTGTTGATGGAATGGTAATATATCCCCCAAGTGGAGTAAGTTTTCAAGAAATTGCAGTGGTAACACATATTGAAATAGTCAATCCTGGAATAAATCAGTTTCCTATTGCAGTTAGATCTTTGCAGTTTGCATCACAAGCATTAAATAATTCCTATGCAACTCCTATAGGAACAAGGTTCGGGGTACCACTTTATCCGTTTACACGATCTGGGATATATTATGACTTTAAGGCAACCAATCCGTTTAGCATATATAAGGGAAGCAGCCCCTACTTATACCTAACACGAAAATCTGGCATAGCCCCTAGGGGAAACTACGACCCAACAGTAAGTCGTGGTCTCATGACTCCAATGAATCAAAACAAGGCTCCACAATATAAGGTAATTGCTTTTCAAGCAGCTATACGGTATGATGAAGATTTCTTCCCGTATGGTCAAACCGAAGTTATGGAAATTGAAGCTAAGGATAGGCTAATAAAAATCTACATGGCAGCTACACATCCAGAAGGAAAGAGAGCAAAGCTTTATGCTATTGATGGAAATACTGGCGAAGTGGCAAACGATATTGTATTTTACTGGAATGGAAGAATTGTTAAAGAACCAGCTTTAGAAACAAAAGATTGGGGAATGCTAGGGCTAGGGCTATCCCAAGCTATGGATGTAGGAGGCACAGTGGGCTTTGTAAGAATTACTGGTCCGATAATGGCAAACTCTATTTCACACTATCAGTCAACTAATCTTCAAGAAGTCCAGCAAGTTTCTAGCAGACCCTGGTTTAGAGTTAAGCAGATTGATGCTACTGAGATTGAGTGGGACTTTTGGAGACAATCATATTTATGGAATGGCGTTCTTGTTATTTCAACAAAAAGTTTTTATGGGGTTAGCCCAGAAGACATTTATAAAACATATACAGGCAATAACAAGATAATTGTTGACGATTCTCAGTTTTTGCAGTTTAATTCCTATGAGTATATTGTTATTAAAGATGCAGCATGGCAAACACAAACAGTATCTCCTGTATAATGTGGTATACTAGTGGTTATGAAATCTGAAAAACCCGATGCATTTGAGCAAGCTCTAGGTAAGGCAAAAGTAACTTTGGTTGATCCCCAGGGATACGCTTGGGGCACTTATGTATGGAAAAAGTCCAATGGCAAGTGGTTTACTGATGGTCAAGGAAACGTCTTAAACATACCATCAAATCGTGGTGACGAGAAGCAGATTCAAAAACTTCGTGACGCTGCTGCACATTATGGAGAAGCAGACGGCACACCAGTGTTTATGGCTGGTACCGAGAGAATAAGTGATGAAGAATATTCTGAGCAGAAAGACAGAATGCTTCAGGGGCTTATACCCTCTAAGAATGACCTTGGTGCAATAATTGCAGCCAAGCAAACACTAGATGCTTATGGAGATGAAGGCTAATGTCTGAAGAATATATTATTGGTGCAAGAATTGATGATGGCACAACAAAAGACGACACCTTTAAAAAGCAGGACCCGTTTAATAATAAATGGGATACCCTAAAGCAGTACGATGGACTAGACAAGAATTTTAGAAGGCGTACAGATAGGTTTGTAAAGAACTATGATAGCCCAGTACCAAATGATGTAGACACAAATGCTCCAGCATATTTATCGGCTGCAGGTGCTATTCGTGGCGGCATTGAGGGTGCCACCTCTAAAGAAATTAATCCAGGCAAGGTATACCACAATGGATATGGCTTGTTTGACGTTATTACACCGCCATGGAATCTCTACGAGCTTGCAAACTATTATGATACCTCTTTTGCAAACCACGCAGCCATCGACGCAAAGGTCGAGAATATCGTCGGTCTTGGATATGATTTTGAGCTCTCTGATAAGACTCAGCTTCGACTAGAACAGTCAATGGATGATGATCAAAGAAGCCGTGCTCGCAATCGCATTGAGCGTGCAAAGATTGAGATACGTGACTGGCTAGAAAATCTTAATAGAGATGAGTCTTTTACCCATGTGCTTACTAAGTTTTTTACGGATGTTCAGGCAACTGGAAACGGATACCTAGAAATTGGTAGAACCACCAAAGGCGAGATTGGCTACATTGGCCACATTCCTGCAACGACAGTTCGTGTTCGTAGACTACGAGATGGTTTTGTACAAATTATTGGACACAAGGTTGTTTATTTCCGCAACTTTGGGGCAAAAAATGCAAACCCAGTAACTGGCGACCCAAGGCCAAATGAAATTTTGCATTATAAAGAGTACTCACCACTAAACACATTTTATGGGGTACCCGACATTATGTCTGCAATCTCCTCACTACACG
>Ga0208161_1002019_pt1 | contig 10463 bp, 14 predicted proteins | sample CB_VirMetaG_3_FD_184538 | JGI IMG/M metagenome (GOLD analysis project Ga0208161, IMG submission 184538) | Freshwater to marine saline gradient viral communities from Chesapeake Bay - CB_1508_1S Viral MetaG (SPAdes) (version 4) | ecosystem: Environmental > Aquatic > Marine > Coastal | place: USA... | reverse complement strand
TCTTCAAACGCTGTAGTATAATCACCTGCTTTTAACCTTATTTCAGCTTCTTTAATACTATCTGCTAATTTATCTAAATTAAATATACCTTGTTGAGCACCATTTGTTAAAATTTGAGTAAATTGACCTGCACTGAACCCTGCTTTACTTGCTAATTGTGAATATTCAGCAAAAGTATCTAATAAATCGTCACTTGGTGTTTGCCCTTCTCTTAAGCCTTTTGCTAATAAATTAAATGCTTCATCACTACTTAAACCAAATTGCTTAATAAAAGGAGTTGCTTTTGCTATAACTTCATTAACATCTTTATCAAATAAATTTCCTAACGCTTGAGCTTTTGCAGTAAAATCTCCTAATTCTTCGCCTGTAAATTTATCACCTAATAAAGTTTGAGCTTGACCTATTGTTTTTGTTGCTTCCGCTAAACTTTCACCAACACCACCCAAAAATGCTGACTTAGCCGCTTCTTCTAAACCTACCATTTCTTGAGCTGTTGCACCTGTTTTTGCTTGAATATCCAATAAAGCATTGTTAAATTCATTTGCACTATTATATGCTTCACCAATAGAACCGTTTATAAACTCAAACCCTTGAGTAACCAAACCAAAACCTGCACCACCTGCAAAACCCGCAATTATACTATCAAAACCACCTTTTAAATTAGAAGTTAAACCTTCAAATATGCCCTTGCTTTGATTACTAACTTCTTCAAATGCACTTGACAATTCATTTTCAATTACTTTATTTGCTTCTTTTGCAAATTTTTTACTTTCGTTTTCAGCACGAGAAAAATCTGCATCAACTTTAAAATCTACATTTTCAAGTTTTGAAATAAACTTTTGAAACTCTTTTAGTGATTGGTCACTTGGTTTAAAATCTAAATCTATAAATTGGCTCATTAGTATTCTCTTAATAGTTTTAAGGTAGTCATTAGGTATATTTCTTTTAAGTCTTTGTCCATTAAGTAATCAAAATCTCTGGCATCTACTGCTAAATTTGCAACTAAACTTAATATATTCCAATTATGGATCGTCAAAAGACTTTTGTTAATTCTTTTAAGTGGTTCTTGTTTACTCTTTTTACGACGTTCATTTTCTTCTCTAAATTCTTTTTCATTCTTTTCAGCTGTAGCGTCGTAAATTCCGTTTAATTCAATATATTTGTCAATCTCAGCTAAATATTCATTAAGATTGAATACGAAAGGTATTGACGTGTTTTTTTACCTCTCCGAAGTCTTCATCTTGCACTTTTTCAAATTCTAAACCTTTTGAAATTGCATAATATTTATAATAATATTCCATTAATTTACCTTTTTCTTTTGCAGGTAAAAATGCCATTTCTAAAGTCATATTAGTATATTTTTCTTGAGGACTTTCGCCTTTTGCTTTTGAATAATACGAATTAATTTTATACTCTTCATCTAATTCATACAAAGCATTTAATAATTTTGGAGTTAATTTCATAATATTTAATTTAAGTTAAAAAAAAAAATGGTGGTGTATTTCAACCACCTTTACAATTATTTATTTAAATAAACAATTTTACCATAAACGCCTGTGTCTAACGTAACATCAGTTGAAATAGTTCCAAGTGAACTAAACAAAGCATCAATATCTGCCTTTGTAATAGTATATTCACCTGGCAAACCTATTGAAGTAAATGTTAACGTTTGAGTAACTGGCGTATTTGCAGCGTCATTACTTTCAGTCACATCTGAAAAGTAACCATAAGCTAAATATAACCTATGTTCAGTTGAACTAATTGCACCACCTGCTGAAGCTAAGAAAAACGGTGTAACGTCACCTGGTGCCTCTGCTACACTATCCTCTGTGTTATTAGTATAAGATATTGTAACTGGTTCTGATTGTGTTACTTTTACTAAGTTTGATTGTAAAAACGTTTCGTGTGCTGATGTTAAATCTGCACTTGTTAAAACCACTTGAAAATTCTCTAACTCAGGACGTCCATTTTTTGCAACGTCTGTTAGTTTGTTATATGTGTAAAGAGTAGAACCCCAAGCGTCTGCTGTTGTGTTTAATGCAACTGCATAGGCAAGGTTACCACCCTGAACGGCTGTTTGTGCTGACATTATTATTCTCCTTTAAATTCAAATTCTAATTTTAAACCTTCGTAAAGTTTTTTACGTTGGTATTCATTATTTAATGCTAAACCTGACTTAATTATTAAGTCATTATTTCTTTTAGCTTTTTCAGTCCATTTAGTTGGGTCTTTATAACCATTATGTTTAATTAAAATATCTGTTGTGTGGTGTGTGTCGCAGTCTGGTAATTCGTGAGCATATCCTATGTAGTCTATACTATTTTTAAATAGTCTAACTCCGTTTGAAATTTGGTAAACATTACCTTTATGCAAATTAAGTATAGTTACTAAATAACTATCAAGACCTAATTTTGCATATTTCTCTAAATCGAAAGTAAGCAATTCTTCATCTGCATCTAAAATAAATACATATTCTGTCAATGCAAATTCTTTAGCTAAATTTCTAACTTTGTCAAATCTAAATTCATCATAGTATATTTTACCAAATACTTTTTTAAGTCCGTTTTGTTCTTCATTTATTAAAACTTCTACATCATATTTATCACTTTGTATCGTCTCGAAAACAACGTGATTAAACGGATAAGGTTTTATTAAATGCTTTTCTTCAGGCTTATGTATTTGAACTATTGTTATATTACTCATAAATATCTGCACTTATATAAATTGTTAATTTGTTTACGTCTTTTGAGCTTTTAGGAGTAAATGTTTTGTAGTCGAATGAATAAGCAACTCCACCTTGTTTAAAGTCTTTTAATAAATTAATTAGAGAATTGCAAACGTCGTAAGCTTTTGAAGTCGAAACTGCAATAACAACGCTATGTATTTTAGAAAATTTAAAGCCGTTAGTATATGGATTCGCAAACGTCGTTCCTAAATAACTAAATTCGATTGAATTACCTGTTGCATTGTTATAAATTATTTCTTCTAAATTATAACCATAACTATCTTTTACGTTAGTCGATAAATCCAAACTTAACTCTGTATTAATTGTTGGTATTAACGCCTCTATTTTTGCAATAATATTACTAATCATTTAAAATCCTTTCTATATTAGCTTTTATTTTTCTTAATAAATCTGGTGGGAGCTGTCTACTTTTAAAACCTACAAATTTATAACCATTATCAAATAGCCCTTCAACTTGTTTATTTAATTGTTTATCGTCGCCTATGTTTTTATTTCCTATACCTACTTTAAACTCAACAACAAACCTTTCTGAGCCTCTGGCTTGAATTAACTTAACGTCTTCCACTTTTATACGACTTAATAATAAACCTGTTAATCTTAGTTTATCATTTACAGAAGTTGCTTTATATACGCTTCGGTGCCTTGCCTCTCTTTGCTTTAATCTTTTTAAAGTTTTTGAAGGTCTGCCACCTCGTCCCCTTAATTCACCACTTAAATATTTACGTTTAAAACTTTCATACTGCTTAGAGTATTTTTTAGTAATACTTTTATTATCCCAATCTTTACCATTAGCTGACCTATCAAATAAATATTCATTTACAGCCCTTAAAATACTTAATTCAATACGTTTCTTTTTATCGGCAGTTAGTTTGCCTTTAAAACCACGTCCAACGTATTGTCTTATATCCTGTGCTGTAATCTTAGCCAATGGTATATACTAACATTTTTGAAACATTATTTGTATTGGTGTAAAAGTTTCTAAAAGTCTGTAAAAAACTTTCATACTCTTTTAAGTATTGTTTAGAACGTTCGTAATTAAGCTCACCTATTTCACCTGAACGACCTTTGTAAAATTCGTGTAATTGGATAAGCATTAAAGCCCTTTTAAATTGCAATTCGTATTTAGTTACATAGCCGTCAAGTTCAGTAGTTGGGTCTGTTAAATTAGTAAGTTTAAAAAGTTCGTAGCAGTCTAACTTAAGACGCTCTTTTCCATTCAACTGACCTAATGCAATTATTTCTTCGTTTGTGTAATCTGAAGCATTAAATAATTCGCTATCTGTTGCCCTAAATTTATCAACATCTATTGTTAAACTGCTAAAACTCATTTAAAATCCATTAATTTGTTGGTAAGAATATAAAGTTCCTGAAGCTCTGTATCTTCTTGTTCTTAATCTAATAGTCGTTTCTGGAATTGTAATAGTTCCTTCTTTTCTTAATACGTAATTAGAATAACCAACACCTGCACTGTCAGTTGCAACTGTTACCCAAGTTCCGTCAATATTAGCTTGAATATCATTCATTAAGTAATTACCAGCGTTTGCTGTTCCACTTAAATTAGTAGATAAAATTACTTCTTTTGCTGAACCTAATTGAATAGGTTTTGTGTAAACTGTATCAGTAGCTGAATAAGTTGAAGTTGTTTTTGTAGTCATTGCATTATTAGTATAATAAGCAAGGTTTTTAGTAAATCCGTAAGCAACCGCACTAATAAAGCTAATTGCTAATATAATCGCTATGTGTTTTCTCATTATTAACCTCCAAAATCAACTTTAACAATATCAATCTCGTCTTCGTCCCACGCTGTAGTCCAATTACCTGCAGTTTCAAATATTGCAGCTTCTGAAATAGTAGTCGTTCCGTAAGTCAATCCTAAAATGTAAGGTGAGTAGCTAAATGTAAATTGTTTAGATAAAGTTCCACCACCTGCAGTAGAAGTCACATCTGTAATTCTAACATCACCAGAGTATTCTAAAGAAATAGCACCTCTTCTCATTACGTAAACAGGGTAAACTCCAGCCGTAGGAGCACAAATAGTGTCATTTACAATTACTCTTTTACCGTCAAATACTGGCACGCTTGGGTTTTCAAATAAGTTAATCCCTAAATTAGAAGCTGGTGCGTAATTAACTAAATTATCGTCAACCATTTGTTGATAAGTATAAGAGTGAACTATCATTTCATTATATCTGCCGAACTTTTCACCTACCATATCAACAATAGCTTTTCTTAATGAAGAACCTGAAAAAGCACCACCAGCGTAAGAGTTATCATAGTGATTTGCTAAAGAAGCACCTGCTGCTAAATTTAACTCTAACATTGTTTTTAGTCTTGATTGTTGTCTATCTAAAACACCTTTTCTAACATTTGCTATTTGTTTTACAATAGCTTGTTCGTTATCGCCTTCGCCTTTGTAAAATGCTTCAAATTGTGAATGGTCTATTACTGTAGTTTCTACTATCATAGGTAAACTTGCAGTATAAGAACTCATATCTACACCACTAGCTGAAGTAGTGTTAGAAGTTACAAGAGTGAAAGACATATCTCTTGAAATATCTTTGTCAAATGACCTTGTGATTATTTGACCTACTTTGTTATCTGGTGCAACTCCTGTAAATAAGTTAGCACCTACTGCACCTTGTGCAATAATATTGTTAATTCCTTCCCACTTTTCCATATCGTAGAAAGGTCTTAAGGCATTGTTTATATATGTTTGTGCCATTTTCTATCCCTTTAATGCGTTAAATAAATCTTTTAATCCACCTAAACTGTCATTACTCGTAGGAACTTTGTTATTATCTAAACCAGGCGTCTTAGTCGGTTCGTTACTATTAATGAATAATTCAATCTCTGAAATATCAAGTTTTGAAAGTGCCTCACGCTTGCCTTCTTCAACTTTTTCTAATAGCTTGTTTTTTTGTTCTAACTCTAATTTAGTTTTAGTTTCATAAAATTGTTTTAAATTATCGTAGTCTTTGTAATTATCTAATTTTGTTGTAAACTCTTCTAATTGTTTTTGAGATTCTGTTAACTTTTCTTGTAACTGCTCTTTTGTTAGTTTTTCGTTTTCTAAATTTAACCTTTTATCTTTGTTTTCTTCATTTAGTTTATGAATATGGTTTGTTTTGTCTTCTAGTAATGCTTTTAATTCTTTTATTTGCTTTTCTTGTTCTAAAAACATCTCTTTGTATTTTGGGTCTTCTGGTAGTTCCTTTTCTAAAAAACCATTTTCGTAAATCTCGTCTTCTGTAAACTTATTTAGTAAAACTTCGGCTTGTTTTTCTCCATACTTTGCAATTAGCTTTTCTTTCATTTCCCACCTTTAGCTAATTTGTCAATTTTCTTCTCTATCTGCTCTAACTTCTTCAATACCATCTGTTGAAACATCTGAGCTTGTTTGCGTTGGTTCGCTTGTGATACTGCCCTGTCGGTCGCCGACTGCAGTTGAGCTTGGTCTATTGAGTTCTCTAAACTCATTATTAACCTCTTTAATTTGTTTTAAAATTTCTTCAAGTTCAAAGTCTTCACCTATATAACCAATATCTCTTAAATGGTCGTATATGCTTATAACATTGTCATTGAATTTTACTTTACTTAAATTATAATTCTTTTCAGGGTCTCCAATAACTTCTAATTCATTATATGTAATTGAATATTCACCTAAATTATAAGCATTGCCTTCCCTTGCACTTATAATATCAATTAGTTTGCTTATTTCTTTTTCGTAATATTCCATTATTTTAATATCGTTTTTACGCTGTTCTTCTAATTCTATACGGTCTATTTTAAGAGCTTCACCACTCATTACACCACCTTCATTTACCATTGCCGACGGCATACCATAATTTTTATAAGTAGCTTTTATTAAGTTATTTCTATAATCGTCTAATTCTGTAAAATTACCAACTGCATTGACAAACTCTATTTGTTTATCTGGGTCATCAACGTCTGTTTTAGTAATTAATATTTTACCTAACCCAAAAGAGCTTTCATCTTCTAATTGAATATTGTCTAACCATAAAATAGAAGTTGCTGAATATTGAGCATTTGTCAAACTTGCAAACTGTAACATATTAACCTGTAATTGAGCTTCTAATAAGCCCCACATACCACCTGAATTGTCATAGTAGTCATATTTATTAAGACCGGGAAAATCCACCTCAATAAATGGAATTACTTTGTATTTATTAGGTATTTCTTTTATTACTTCTTTTTGTTTATTTACTAACTTATAACTTTCATTACTCCAAACGTGATAAAACCACTCACGACCTCCGTGTATATCTTTTACATCATAAGCTATTTTATTCTGACTTTTTTCTTCTACTATTGCAACCCACAATTCCCAAATAGGTTCTTCTTGAGTGCCTAAGTTTTTCCATTTATACCATGCATTAGAAAAGTCTTGTATTTTAATTTTCTCACCATCCCAACCTACGAAAACTAACATATTACCATTAAACTTAGACCTTTTATGAATTGTATTTAATACATCATCATATTGTATTTTAGATAGTAAGTCCATTTGCCTCTCACCACCATTTGCCCATTTACGACTTACTGGCTGCGAGTAAATATTACACAAATTAGCTAATATTTTTTCAATCATAAAGTTTTCAGTTGGAACTATATGCTCAGCTCTTTTTAATATATCAACTTGTTTTTTAGTCGAATATAAGCCGTCCATATATGCAACTTGTAATTCTCTTCTTTTGTTAGCACCAAACGAACCACCTCTTGAAAAGAAGTCTAATGCAAAACTAAAACAAGTGTCTTCGATTTCAGTATCAAATAAACCGCTCCATATTTCAGTCGCAAAGTCTTCATACGCTTTGTAATATACGCTGTCTTGTAAATTCATAATTTGCCTAATTCGTGTTGTCTTATTGGTAAATAGTTAAATGGATAATATGTTAAACAGTCTATTAAGTGAGTTCTATCCATAGTATCCCTTTTATAGTCATCTCTTGTTATTACTCTTAAATACTTAATTAACTTTTCACATTTTCTATTAATAAATAATTTTCTTTCATTACTGTAACTTTTAAAAGCTGAGTTCGTAGTGTTAAACCTATCCTCAATATTTAAAACGTGCTTTGTTTTTCTCCAACCCTCTGGTGCTAAATAATTCTTAAATATTTCGTGGATAATTTGGTAGTCTGTTTTAGTTGCTGAAGTCTTACTCGACCCGCCTGTATTATCACCTGTTATAAATAAAGAACTATTAAAATTATTAGTCTGTAAATACCTTAATATTTTATTGCTTAAGTCGTAAGTGTTTGAGTGTGGTTCTTCAAATTCTTTAACTGCAATATTATTTTGAAATAAAACACAAGTCATTGGATTCACGTTAAAGTCAAAGCTTAAATATGTAGTTTCATTTGCTTTGAAGTCAACATCTACTATGCTTTCATCGTCAAAAGTGTAAAATATAGCACCTGAACTTGTTAAGAACTCAGCTAAATACTCTTGTCTAAAACTCTTTTCGTCTAATTCTAATTTAGCTCTTTCAATTTCTTCTTCATCTACTAAACCACCTTCTAACGTCGTCCACGTGTGATAGCTCCAAATATCTTTGTTTATATATTCAGAAACCCAATTAAAGCCCTTAGGAGTTCCTAAAAAAGTCGCTTTGCCTTTTGTAGTTGCTATAGTTGGTCTTAACGCTTTTGTGTAAACTTCTTCGATAGTGTCCTGGACTTCATCTATATAAAACTCATTATTTGTAAGACCTCTTAACCTATCATAATTCTGAGCCGAACCCACCATTAAAACCGAACCATTAATTAACTTCATATCTAAATCAACTTCGGATTTACTTTTTATCCATTGCTTAGGAACTAACTCTTTAAATGGTTCCCAAAATATTTTTTTAGCTTGTTTATGTGTAGGTGCAACGTAAGTAATTATGTAATTAGGGTTGTTAGCTAATTTATAAAGTATTTCAGTCAATACTAAATAAGTTTTACCACCTCTACGACCACAAATAACAATTTTATTTTTGCTATTGTCTACAAAAACACTACTTTGTTTTTTCGTTAATTCCATTTAGTTTTATTTCTATTTTAGGCATTTCTTCGCCTGCAACTTTTTCTTTATTATTTAGTCTTTCAAGTTCTTCTTCATTTGCGCATAATTTGTATAAAGCAATCTGTGCTGTTGTATTTTCTGACTTATACCATTTACTTCTTAAACCTACTTTGATATTAATTTTATTTTTATCGATAAGTTCTTTTATAGAGTTAAATTCGTTAGAACCTACTTTAAAATATGAATAAAAAGTCGGTTTGCTTATACCTAAATATGCTATTAAATCTTCAATAAATATTAATTTATTTTTATCAACTTCTTTTAATGCTTTTTCGTATATTTGTTTTTTATCGTTTATAGTTTTCGCCATTTATTTTTACTACTAAACTATTATCTAACTTTAACATCCTATCTATTACAACTTGACAATATTTAGGATCCAATTCCATACCGTAACATTTTCTTTTTAATTGGTGAGACGCGACCATTGTAGAACCACTACCTAAAAAATAGTCCGCGAATAAGTTTGAATTATCAGCAAATTTTTCATAAGCCCATACAATCAAATCTATTGGTTTCTGAGTTGGGTGTTGCCGATTAACTTTTTCTGAAGACTTTGTAAATTGTCTTACAACACTTCTAGCGTTAGTCCAAGCTAACTCACAATCAGTTTGGTCAGAAGCCCCGTTATTTTTATCCCAAACTAACCAACATTCAGCATCGGGTAGGGAGCTGGAATAGTAATTTGCACCCCACCAAATGTGTAAGGATTTTGGGTATAACGTATATATTAAGTTAAAGGAGTCTTTTGCTGTATTAATATTTGAGTCATTTAAAATATCAGTTTTATATCTTTTTTTTAATACTCCACTATTACTTACCGCATTAATGCCATAAGGCGGGTCAGTAAAAATAAAATCTGGGTTTTTGTCATTCATTAATTTTGCGACTTGTTCACTATCAGTGCTATCTCCACATAATAACCTATGCTCACCTATTTCTATTAAATCACCTAAAACTACATCAACTTTTAAATCGTCGGGTTCGCTATAATCGTCTTCTTCAACTTCTTCATCTATTTCTTCAAATTGTATATCCAAACCCCAATCGTTAAGTTTTTCAAAGTCCCATTCATTTGCTAAATCGTCCCAATTCCACTCACCAAAACTAAAATTATCTTTTATGATAAATTCTTGTTTTTGCTGTTCAGTCAATTCATTTGCTTTTTTAACCCAATTATCGTCTATTTCTTTATAACCTAAATCTTGTAAAGCCCTGAACCTCATATTACCACCTAATATCGTATTATTTTCATCAATAACAATAGGTCTTAATTCCATCATTTGAGGGAAGTCTTCTATTGACTTTTTGAGTTTTTGAAATTTTTCATCTCTTAAAACTCTTGGGTTATTTGGGTTTGCTTTTATTTGTGATAATTTCATACTCTTATTGCTTTGTCAATTTCTTTTTTTGTAATTTCGTATATTGGTTTGTATATAATTGCTATATATTCGTCTTTAACTTCATAGTCAACTGCAATAGCTTTTTTATCGTCAAATAACTTATTAAGTAAATACCTTTGTCTTTGGTATATGCTATCTATTGACTTCATTTCTTTAATGCCTCGACATCTAATTTAGTATTATTAACAACATTAACAAAAGTATCTAATTTATTATTTAGTTTT
>Ga0208161_1002017_pt1 | contig 10490 bp, 16 predicted proteins | sample CB_VirMetaG_3_FD_184538 | JGI IMG/M metagenome (GOLD analysis project Ga0208161, IMG submission 184538) | Freshwater to marine saline gradient viral communities from Chesapeake Bay - CB_1508_1S Viral MetaG (SPAdes) (version 4) | ecosystem: Environmental > Aquatic > Marine > Coastal | place: USA... | reverse complement strand
CTCGAGGGCCAGATGTCGTTTGGCTTCCGCGTGCTCGAGGACCGCTGGGAGCAGCGGACCCGCACGCTCGTCCGCGTCGATCTCGTCGAGATCAGCGTGGTCCCCGAGGCCGCCTACCCACAGACCAACAGCGCGCTCCGCCACGGTGGCGGAGACGCATGGCACCGACGCCGGCTGGAGCTGGCACGCAGGAGTTCGACATGACGACCAAGGAGCTGCTGGAGCAGCGTGCCGGCCTCATCCTGGCGGCGCAGAAGCTGCTCGACGGGACGGAGGAAGGGCGCGCCCTCACCTCCGAGGACGAGGCGAAGTTCGACAAGCTGATGGCCGACGCCGACGCCATCGACGCGCGGATGCGCACCGACAAGCGGCGCGAGGCCGTGGACAAGGCTGCTCGCGAGCTCGAGAAGCCCGTGGGCTCCATCATCGCCGCCGCGCAGGCGGCTCGCGGTGGTGGCAGTGACCCGTACTTCGGGTTCAACTCCGGCTCGGAGTACCAGCAGGCGTTCCGCAGCTACCTCCGCAGCGGCGACAACACCGAGCTCCGCGTGATGTCCTACGGCACCGCGGCCAACGGCGGCTACACCGTCCCCGAGACGGTGGAGGCCCGCATCGTTGAGAAGCTCCGCCAGGGCTCGATCGTGCGGCAGCTCGGTCGCACCACCGTCACCCCGGACGATCGCAAGATTCCGATCCAGAACGCGATCCCGACCGCGGCGATCATCGGCGAGGGCTCGTCCATCACCGCGTCGGACGCGACCTTCACGCAGCTCACCGTGGACTCGTACAAGTACGCGACGCGCGTCATCGCGAGCCGCGAGCTCATCTCGGACAGCGGCATCAACCTCGAGGAGTACGTGATCCGCACGTCCGCCGAGGCGATCGCCCGCGCCCAGGACGAGCACTTCTGGGACGGCACCGACAGCGGTCAGCCGCAGGGCGTCATCGCCGGGCTCACCGCCGCCGGCAACAAGCAGGTGCTCTCGAACGGCCAGACCACCTCGATCACCAGCGCCGACAACGTGATCGACTGGGTTTACAAGCTGCCGGTCCAGTACCGCGCCGGCGCCGTGATCCTCACCTCCGACGAGGTGGTGAAGAACATGCGGAAGATCAAGGACGCGAACAACAACTACATCTGGCTCGCGTCCGACGTGAACACCCTGATGGCCGGCGGCGCGCCGGGCACCATCATGGGCGTGCCGTACTACATCTCCGAGTACGTCGATGCCCTCGCCGCCAACAAGTACGTGGCGGTCTACGGCAACTTCAACTACTACGAAATCTTCGATCGCGGCGCGACCGAGGTCGTGGTGGACCCCTACTCGCTCTCGACCACGTGGCAGTTGCAGATGGTGGTGGTCAAGCGGACGGACGCGCTCCGCACGCTTGACGAGGCGTTCGTCACCCTCCAGTGCTCGGCAGCCTGACCCCCGGACGGGCTGGCGCGGGGTAGCACGGCAGCGCCCCGCGCCGGCCTTTTTCAAGCATGGCCATCGTCCCGCTCAACCTGGCGAAATCCATTCTCCGCGTCGATTTCGACGCAGACGATGCCGTGCTCTCGTTCTACCTCGATGCCGCGCAGGCGTTCATCGAGCGGCACACGCGGCGGTATCTGTCGCCGCGCAGCCTGGTCAAGCACCTCCGCGGCTTCTCCTCTGACGAGGTGACGCTGCCTTTCCCGCCGTTCAACTCGCTCACCTCGATCACCTACCGCGACACGGACGGGCTCACGCAGTCGCTCACCAGCGCCAACTACATCCTCGAGACGAGCGGGGCGGTGACCCGCGTGCGGTTCTACGGCGACCTGCCCGACCTCGATGAGGACGAGCCCCGCGTCAGCATCACCTGGTCCGCCGGCTACGCCGCGGGCGCCGTGCCGACCGACCTCCAGCTCGCCGTGATCCGGCTCGCCGGCACGTACTACATGAACCCCGAGGCGGTGAGCATGCTGAACCTGATGTCGGTGCCGTTCGGCGTCAAGGCGGTCATCGACGCCTGGTCGCTCCCGACGCTCGAGGGGGAGGGGCCTGAATGAGCGTGATAAGCGCCGGGCAGCTCCGCCACCGCGTGACCGTCTACACCGCGAGCACCGCGGTGGACGCCTACGGGCAGCGGTCACAGACGCTCACGGTTGGCCCGACGATCTACGCCGAGGTCCGGGCGACCGGCGCCAGCGAGATCGGCTACGGCGACGGCGCTGCGATGCGGACGCAGTACCAGATCCGCACCAGGTGGCGCACCGGCATCAACGCCGGCATCGACGCCACCGCCCAGCTCGAGTACCGCGGCGACCGGCTCCAAGTTCAGGGCCTCGTGCGCGAGCGTGAGGAAGAGGATGTCATGCTCATCGACGCGGTGAGGGTCGCATGATTGAGCAGGCGATCTACACGATCCTCGCCGGGAACGCCGCGGTGGGCGTTATCGCCGGCGACCGCATCAGCCCGCACCAGCGTGTCCAGGGCACCGCGCTGCCGGCGCTCGTCTACGTGGTGGATGACTTCGAGCCGATCCGCGGCCTCGCCGGCACCGCCGGCCTGACCGCCGCCACGGTCACGGTCACGTCGATCGCCGACACCTACAGCTCCGCCCGCAGCCTCGCCGCTGCCGTGATCGGTGCCTTGAACGGCGCCGCCGGCACCTACGGCTCCGTGGTCATCACCTCACTGCACTACTCGCAGCAGCAACCGACCGACACCGGCATCGGTGAGGGCGAGGAAGACTTGCCCTACGAGGTCGAGACGCAGTACCGCATCCACTACACGGGACTCTGAACATGGCCGCACAGTCAGGCAACACAGCAACCTTCACCTGGAACAGCGTGGCGGTGGGTGATCTCGTCTCGATCGGCGACGTGACCATCGAAGGCGCCCAGATCGACGTGAGCACCCTGGGCGCCAACGCCTACCGCGAGTTCATCGGCGGCAAGTACCAGGCGTCGTTCACCGTCGAGGTGTTCTGGAACAAGACGGCCCACGACTCCTTCATGCAGGACCTGCTCGCCCGCACCTCGAGGGCGTTCGCTATCGACTTCGGCGACGGCTCCGTGACCGGCAACGCGATCCCGACCAGCGCTGCCGTGAGCGCCTCGATCGATGACGCCGTGCGATGCTCGATTTCCTGCCAGGTCACTGGGGCGGTGACGATCGCAGCATGAGACAGGCTCTCCTCTCCTCTCGCGAGCCGCACCGCGTCGAGCTCCCGCAACTCGGCGCGGTGTGGCTGCGCGTCCCCACCGCGAAGGATGCGATTGATGCAGATGGCAAGGGCGCAGGCTGGTACCTCTGCCGGTTCCTCTGCAACGAGGACGGCAGCCCCTGTTTCCGCGAGGACGAGGAGGCCGAGGCCCTCCGGATGCCGGCGTGGGCTGCGACCAGGCTGGTCGAGGAGGTGGGCAAGCTGATGCAGGCCCCTCCTCACCCCGGCGAGGCGGCAGCTCATGCACCTCGCCATGAAGCTCGGCAAATCGATGGAGGAGACGGAGAGGCTGACTGCCACGGAGTTCTCAGCCTGGCGTCTGTTGGATAAGCCGGCGGCGCCGCAGAGGCCCGCCAGCATTCAGGACTTCTACAAGGCCGTCAGGACCAGACGCAGGTGATCCAGCTCAACCTCGACATGGACGTGCGGCAACTGGACAGGCGGTTCTTCAGCCTGCCGGTCGAGCTGCGCCAGAAGGTGGCGATCGCCTCGATCCGCAAGGTGCTGGGCGACGGCGCCAAGATGGCCCGGCCCAACTACCCGCGCTCGTTGCGGCTTGGCTTCCATCTCCAGGACTATCTGCACGCCAAGATCAAGAACTACCGCTACGCCGTCTGGGGCGCCATCGGCGTCCGCGTGTCGGGCGGGAGCCGCGAGACGGCGCTGCCTGGCTGGCGGTTCCACTTCACCGAACGAGATCGGCGATCCCGCGCCGGCGCTGGCAGGGGAGACCGCCGGCGGCTCCGCGGCGGCGAGGTGAAGGCTGGCGGCGTCATCAAGGGGCAGCACGTGCTGCCTGGCGTCTACATGACGGTCAGCTCGAGGCTGATGCCCGAGATGAAGCGGCGACTCGCCAAGGTGCTCAAGTGAGCCGCACCACGCGCCTCAACGTCGCGGTGACCGCGAACACTGCCCAATTCGACCGGCAGATGGCGAAGGTCCGCGCGAAGATGAAGGCGACGCAGCAGGGGCTCTCCGGCGGTGCCGGCGGAGCCCTGTCCGCCGCAGGCATCGGCGGCGGGTTCGGCGCCGGCGCCGGCATGCTCCTCCGCGGCTCTCCGCTGTTCGCAGCGATCGGCGGGCTGACCATGGCTCTCGAGGCCAACCGCCGCCAGACCGAGCAGGGCAAGAAGGACGTGCAGGAGATGGCCCAGCTGGCTCTGTCGCCAGCAAGGCAGCAGCAGGCGAAGTTCGCCGCCCAGCTGCTTGGCGGCGAGGAGAGGACCGCCAACGACCTGATGCAGACCAGGGCCGCGTTCGATGAGCGGCTGATGGACCGTTCCAAGCGGCGAGAGCTCGCGGGGCTCGGCATCACCGACGAGATGCTCAATGCGCTCAACAGCTCCGACATCGGGAACTTCACCGAGAGCCTGGTGGAGATCTCGAAGGGGATGAGCGAGATGCAGCGGCTCGCGGTTGGCAGCGCACTCGGCGGCAAGGCTGGCGAGATGTTCATGCAGGCGGGGCAGTTCCAGGCCGCCGGCGATATCTCGAGAGCGGTGGGCGCCATCGGCATGGAGGAAGCGGCTAGGGCGGTCTCCCTCGAGCAGCAGCGCCAGGCCGACATGATGACGAACGCCGACGCGCAGGGGCAGGTGGGCTTCTTCGCTGGCTTGTGGGACCTGCTCACCGGCCAGAGCGCCAAGACCGAGCAGATGCAAACCAAGATCGCCCAAGAGCTCGAGCGGCAGACTCAGCTGATGGGTCAGCCCACCGGGCCGGGAATCTGACCATGGCCGTCTACTGGACCAAGAAGCTGGTGAGTCAGACGCACACCCGTGCGATCCCGCCCAATCCTTCCGCGGTCGAGTACGTCTACCGGGTCTGGGCGACCGAGGGAGCGACGCAGGCCACCGCGACGCCCCGCACCTGGGACCCGTTCACCTACGCCCTGAACGTGGTGGACGATGCCGACCTGCCGCGGCCTGGCATGACGATCGCCGACTGGGACGCCACGCTGTCCGGCACTTGGGCGGAACTGTTCCGTATCCGCTCGGTGTCTTGGACTCCGGTGGACAGCAGCCAGTCGATGTGGGAGTGCCGGTTCGCAGCGACCAGCAAGAACGTGATCTGTCCCGAGCCCGACGTGCTCCGCTCGGACTCGACAAGCCTGCGCCGCGTCGAGCTCTACATCAAGGCGAATCCGGCGACCGCAGCGAGCGCGGGCGCCACGATCTCGAGCGGCACCCAGGTGGATGCTGGCGGCAAGCCCAAGCACCGCGACGTGGTGCAGGTGCACACGGAGGTGCAGTTCCTCTGGAACACCGCGGACCCCGTGGACTCGCCCGGATACCCGGACTTCACCGACGTCGCCACCTACGTCAACAAGCGGAACAGCGGGACCTTCCTCGGCTTCCCCGCGGGCAGCGTGCTCTTCGCCGGCATTCAGGCCACGCCAGACGAGGACGAGATGGTGCGGCTCACGTACCAGTTCGTCTACGACACCTGGTACCACCTCGAGCAGCAGCCCGAGCTTGACGAGGAGCAGCGCCCGCTGCTTGACGCGAACGACCAGGCCGACACGGTGAAGTGGTTTCAGCCGTACGAGGACACCGCGGACTTCGCGGACCTCATGGGGGCCTACGAGCTCAAGTGGCTCACGGATGGCTGGCTCGCGTTTGACTCGCCTGGCGTGGCGTGCGGCACCGAGTTGGCTGCGGCGACCGCTCCATCGATCGCCACCGGCAAGATCAAGGTGCTCGGCGGTGCAGAGGCCATCTACCCGACCGCTGAACCATGAGGACCTTCCGCACTGGCTTCGGTCGCCTCACGGCTCCCATGCTCAACGGCATGGTGGCGGCTGCCGCTGCGAACACGCAGAGCGGCGAGACGCTCCGCAAGGCCGCGAGCACCTACGACGAGAGCGCGAGCCGCACGCGGTTCATCTACGCGAAGATCACCGGCGCCACGCTCCTCAGCGGTGCGACGAATCGCTGGGAGTACGCCTGGGAGGAGATCGAGCTGACCACCGCCGGCGGGTTCCAGACCCGCACCGGCGGGCTCACCTCCACCGCGAAGGGCAAGGCCCTGAACCTCTGCGAGGCGTTCAACAACGGCACCGGCGCGGAGGGCCCCGGCTGGAGCCTGACCACGGCTCCGACCGGCTTCGAGATCAAGCCGATTTCCGACGCCGCGGTGCAGCTGTGGCTGATGCGGGGCCCCGGCGGCGCCAAGCGCTACGTGTTCTCCCTGGCCAACGTCCTCGACGGAGCCTGCCCGTGACCCCTGGCTACCACGACCTGACCTACTACCGCGGCTCCACCGACATCTGCTCCGTGGTGTGGAAGGACTCCGCCGGCGCTCTGGTGGACCTCACCGGCTACACCGCAGAGCTCACGATCCGCAACGCGGCGGGCACCATCATCGGCGAGACCGGCTCCGGCATCACCGCGACGATCACCGCCGCGGCGGGGCTCGTCACGTTCACGATCACCGACGCCGCAGCTGCGGCTCTCACCGAGGGCACGCACCGCTACGACATCTGGGTGGTGAGCTCCGGCGGCATCGACTACCCGCTCCTCTACGGCAGCTTCGCCGTGATCCCGGAGACGCGCTGATGGCCACAGTGATCGTCAACCCTGGCAACACCCTGATCGTCTCGGCGCCGGGACCGCAAGGCCCAGCGGGCGGCGGCGGAGGCGGAGGCGTCACCGATGGCGACAAGGGCGACCTGACGGTGAGCGGCGGCGGCACGACCTGGACGATCGACGCCGACGCCGTCACGTTCGACAAGATCCAGAACGTGACCGGGCCGACGCTGCTGGGACGCCAGGCGGCAACCGCCGGCAGCGCGGAGGCGATCACGCTTGGCAGCGGGCTCTCGATCGACGGCTCGAAGCAGCTCACGATCACCGCGGCGTACGCCCAGCAATCGGTCACGATGACCGCGGGAACCGGGCTCACCGGCGGCGGCGACTTGTCCGCGAATCGGACGTTTGCGGTCGCGTACGGCAGCACCGCCAGCACCGCGTGCGAAGGCAACGACGCCAGGCTTTCGGACTCACGCACGCCTACCGCGCACACGCACGCGCTGGCGGATCTCCAGCAGGGCGGCGCCACCACGAACCAGGTGGTGACGTGGAACGGCTCGGCGTGGGCACCTTCGTCGCCGAGCGGCACCGGAACCGTTACGAGCGTCATCGCCGGCGATGGACTGCTTGGCGGCAACATCACCACCTCCGGCACGATCGACGTGAACTTCGGGACCGCCGGAAACACGGTCTGCGAGGGCAACGATTCGCGCCTGAGCGATGCCCGCACACCAACCTCTCACACGCACGCACCGAGCGACATCCAGCAAGGCGGCGCTACCTCTGGGCAGGTGCTCGAATGGTCCGGCACGGCGTGGGCGCCGGCAACGCTCTCGGGCGGCGGCGGCGGGACCGTCACCAGCGTCACCGCAGGCACCGGGCTCACAGGCGGCACGATCACCGGCACCGGAACGATCGCGGCGGATTTCGGCACCACGAGCGGAACCATCTGCCAAGGCAACGACTCGCGCTTGAGCGACGCGCGTACGCCGACGAGCCATGCTCACGGCAACATCACCAACGCCGGAGCGATCGGAACGACTGCGTTCAAGCCGATCATCACCTCGGTAGGCGGCGAGTTGGTCGCCGGCGACTTCGGCACCACGAACGGCACGTTCTGCCAAGGCAACGACTCTCGGTTGAGCGATGCGCGAACGCCAACCGCGCACACTCACGCGCTCGCAGACCTCCAGCAGGGCGGCGCGACTTCCGGCCAGGTGGTGGCATGGAACGGCACCGCGTGGGCGCCTGCGACGCCGAGCGGCGGCGGCGGCGGCAGCGGCCTGCTCGATCCGACCACGGAACTCCGCATCTTCACCACGTTCGCGGCACCGAACGGCAAAGACAATCCGTTCCAAGCGTACAACTTTGGATCATCTCAGCCGTCGTATGTTGCTGGCGACGAAGATGACGCGGTCGGCGTCATCCGCATGTCAACCGGAACCGGAGCCGCCAACCATCGCGCCGTTCTCTATATGAGCAGCGACACCTTCGCCTCTCGGATCTGGCGGTTCGAGGATGTCGCTTCCTCCGAAATAAGGTTTAAGGCGCGCTTTGTAGATAACAACTTTGCATCCGCTCCGGGCGTCATGGTTGCTGGCTTCTCATCTTCAGGCCAAGGAAACGTCGGCGCTGGTTTTTACGCAGCGAATTTTATCGTGGACTCCACAGACACGACCAAGTACTACGCGCAGACAAAGAACACCACCGCGACCGGAACGGATACCGGAATCAGCGCCGTTTCCACGAATACATGGAAGCACTTCCGCATCTTGGTGGAGGACGTAAGCGGCACGTTGACCGCGCTCTTTTACATCGACGGATCGCTGGTCGCGACGCACACGACCAACCTACCTGTCGGCGCAGGCCGCGCGCTCGCGCCGTTCTTCGGCATCCAGAAATCCGACGCAACGGCCACGGCGAGCAACTTCGATATCGACTACTGCTACCTCCGCGTGGCATACAAGACGGCGCTCTGGACATGATCTACCGCGTCTCCTTCCTGAACGGCTACACGGATTTCGCTACGCAAGCGGAGGCGATTGCTTGGCGAGACGCCAACGCGCCAAGCGGCACGATCAGCACCTATGAGCCGCCGGCGGACACGCCGCCGCGGTGGAGAGTCTCCAAGGACACGATGCTCGTGCGGGTCGAGGCCGCCGGCAAAGTCGCCGAGGTGATGGGGCTCATCAACGCGCTGCCGCAGGACGAGCAGTTCCTGTTCTCGAACTTCGCGTGGTTCTGGTCTGACAACGCACGCATCCGCGCGATGTGCGCGGCGGTGGGCCTCGATCCCGACGTGATCCTGGCGGAGGACGAGTTCGCATGACGCTTGAAGGAACGACTCAACGGGTCACCCTCACGATCTCCGACTGGACCAAGATCATCGGGCTCACGATCGGCGTGGTGAGTCTCCTGGTGGGCACGCTGTGGCGGCAGGAAGTGCTCATCCGTGACGTGGCGGCCAACCAGGAGCTGCTCGAGTACCGCGTCACCCAGCTCGAGAACCGGTTGCCGTGAGGTACCTGGTGCTGGCTCTGCTGGTCGGCTGCTCGGCTCCCGAGCGGATCGCGTCGAACGCCGGCGACATCCGCACGCTCGCCGAGTCGAGCCGGTCGCGGTTCATGGACCACGACGATCCCGCTGGCGTTGCGGAGCAGGCCGAGATCATCGAGAAGGCCGCGGCCATCTCGGTGGACGCGACGCTCGTGGACCCTACGACGCCGGCGTGGCAGGGGACGCTCGAGCTCGCCCTGTGGGCGGGGCTCGCGATCGCCCTGTGCGTGATCCTCTGGCAGACCGGCCTGGGCGCCATGCTCCGCGGGCTCCTCGGCTGGATACCGCAGCGGCAACGGTCTGCCGCCAAGCTCCTGCGCGAGGCGGTGGACAACCCCGACACGATCCGCGAGGCGGCTGCGGCTGTCCGCACCGCGGACCCCCTCATCAACGCCGCATGGAAGGGCTGACCATGGCCGATTTCCTCGGGAACATCTGGTTCGCGGCGCTCGTCGGGCTCGCTGGCTACTGCCTCGGCAGCGTCTGGCCGCTGCATCGACTGTTCAAGAAGTGAGCGGAGCCCGCTGCTGCTGCACACCAGGCGAGCCCTCCTGCTGCGAGCAGGCGGGTCTGTCCTGGTGGAACCGCTACTGCCTCTACCTCGAGCCGACCACGTACTACCGTCTCTGGTGCGACTGCGGCCCGTGCGATGGTCAGTCCACCGACTGCGAGGACTGCACGCAGGGGGGCTACTTCTGCTGCCGCGAGGAGGAGTTCAACTTCTGCGTCCGCGGGGCGATCTTCCGCAGGCCGTTCACAGACGGCACGTGTGAGCCAGACCAAAGCGACTTTACCTATCGCACCTGCCCGGACCCGTGGGTGGCGCCCGATTGGGGGCCGGCGGAGGGTGGGGTCAACTCGTTCTACGCGAGCCCGATCGATGACTTGCTGATCCCGCCATGGTCAGAGTGCGACCTGTGCAGCGTGGCGCCGGTGGCGGCTCGCATCCGCTACCAGTGCCACTACCGCCTCGAGAACTACGCCGGCGACGAGTGCACCTACACGCAGGACGGCAACACGTACCCGCTCGAGGAGTTCGATGAGACGTACGTGGTGGAGGGGAAGGCGACCCTGTTCTGCACCACCGGGGAGTGCTCGGTGTCCTACGTCTGCGACTGCGACGAAGTGACCTGGGCGACGCCCACCCACATCCTCAAGATCGAACCCTGCGGAACGCCGGCGACGGGACTGCCGACGCCGCCCACC
>Ga0208161_1002016_pt1 | contig 10491 bp, 14 predicted proteins | sample CB_VirMetaG_3_FD_184538 | JGI IMG/M metagenome (GOLD analysis project Ga0208161, IMG submission 184538) | Freshwater to marine saline gradient viral communities from Chesapeake Bay - CB_1508_1S Viral MetaG (SPAdes) (version 4) | ecosystem: Environmental > Aquatic > Marine > Coastal | place: USA... | reverse complement strand
CGATCATCTTGATGACCTCAGCAAGACCGTTGCTCTGCGTGGCTGTCACATTCACCTCGCGCTTCGAGCCGAACTCATCAGGGCGCAGGCGCTCGAGACGCCACGCCGCGGCTTTCCAATCGGTGTCACTCGCTTGATCCACCTTGCGAGTCAACACGGCGATCTGGAACTCAAGCGCCTCCTCAAGCGCCTCCCCGAAGTCGGGATCCTCCTCTCTCCACCTATGAACCGTTGCCGGGTTCACTCCAGAGAGGCGCGCCGCTCTCGTTATCGGCTGACCATCGCGGATCGTCTGAAGTATCTCGGCAAGCAGCTCGGGACTCTTCTTGACTCTCAGATCTCGCGCGCGCGCCGTTGGATTATCTACATTAATTACAAGGGCTTCACGCGCCGCAAGCCCCTTGAGATCGCTCTTGTTGTTGCTCAATTCGTTCCCTCACTCGCCTAATAGCGCCATGCGCCGTGTTGATGTTGAGCTGTCGCGCCGCGGCGAGCTCCTTGCCGCCATTGCCCTCGATGAGATGGTCAAAGACATCGGTGCATGCACAGGCGTAAGGCTGCTCTCGATCGATCTTGACCATGAGGTCGCGCATCTGCTCATAGGTGATGGCGGCAATGGCGATGGTCTCTGGAGAGCATGACGGATCGGTCCACGCCTTCCACTCAGTGATCCCGAGCTCCTCCGACATGCTGTCGCATTGCCAGATGTGCTTCTTGTTGTCGCGCAGATAGTTGAACGACAGCCGGATGAGCGCATTGAGCAGGAAGCTAAAGACCCGCTCCTCGTTGCCGTCCCACAGGTCAGGCTTGGCGAGAAGCTTCTCGGCGAGCTTGCCGATAAGGTCATCGGCTGCACCGCCGACGATCGTGGAGATCTTAGCGTTGAGAGCCGCATGGTGGGTCGTGTAGAGCGCCGTCATGAGGCGCTCGATCTGCGTCGGGTTCTTGGCTCGTCTCATCGTCGGGATTGCTCATGAGGTCTCGGAAGAGCAGGTCTAGCTCCTCATCGGTCGAGACGATAATGGAGTCAAACAAGATGTGCAAACACATCAGCGCATGCTCCCATCGCGCCACAGCCCGCCGAGGCTCGGCACAGACCCGCTCCCATCGTCCCAAGAGGAGCCACCACCTCCGCCGATGGTAGAGGCGCGATCGCTGTCTGCCTTGCGCTCCAGAAATTGGAAGTTGTCAACGATGATGTCCATCGAGGTATGTTTGACGCCGTTCTTGTCGGTGTACTCTCGACTTTTCATCTTGCCCTCAACGAGCACGAGCTGACCCTTCTTGGGCATGACGCCGCCGAGGAACTTTGCGGTCGAGCCGAACGCAGCGCAGGAGAACCACTGAGTGTCACGCTCACCTCCAGCCATGGGCGTCGAGACGGCGAGGGAGAATGCGACAATGGGTCGATCCTGCGATCCTCTCACCTCTGCGTCCTTGCCAAGCCGCCCGATCAAAATGCACTTGTTCATACTCATTCGCATTGCTCCATGTGTTCAGTACGCGCCACTAACACACGAGAGAGGGCTTCATGGTAGACAAGACGAAGATAGATGTGGGAACAGGATTCGTGATCTTGGAGGCGAGCATGGGAAGCGCCGTCTCGATCGTGAATGCGGCGCGCGTGAGCATGGGCAAGAAGGTTGAGCAGATCACCGAGCCCGACCGACGCCTCTTGCGCTACCTCTGGGAGCATGAGCACACGAGCCCCTTCCGTCATGTGCAGCTCCAATTCCACATCAAGGCACCGGTGTTCGTGCTGCGCCAATGGATGAAGCACCAGGTCGGCTGTGCTTGGAACGAGATCAGCGGTCGATATGTGACATTCGATCAGGAGGCTTGGATTCCCGATGTGTGGCGCTCGCAGTCCCCGGTGATCAAACAAGGGAGCGGCGTCGACCTCGAGGAGGTCAAGAGTGAAGCCGCCGCCGACCTCTACGCCTCAGCCATGAGGGAGAGCTTTCACGCCTATGAGGCGCTGCTCGCGCTCGGCGTGGCGAAAGAGCAGGCGCGCCTTGTGCTGCCCCTCTCGCTGATGAGTGAGTGCTATTGGACAGCGAGCCTCCAGGCGGTGATCCACTTCCTGCGCCTGCGTCAAGACGGTCACGCTCAAGCAGAGATCAGAGCTTACGCTGACGCCATCAGAGAGCTTGTGAAGCAGGTCGAGGGCTTAGACTTCGTGCTCTCCATCTGCCTCGATTAAAAGAGAGCCGCCGCGCCGAGGGGACCAAACCTCAGCGCGACGGCACTCCACCCAAGGCAACAACCAAACTCAGCAACGAGTCAAATACCTAACACGCGACGAGAGAGAAATCTTGAAAGAAAAATGGAAGAAACATTGGATAGGGCACGCTCGCGCCTTGTCGGGGATGTCCCCTTGCCCTCGAGGGATTGTCGGCGCGCTGATCATCGACCCTCGGAACAACATTGTTGCGAGTGGCTTCAACGGTGGTCCTCGAGGAGCCATCGGCGAGCTGTGCGGTGGTGAATTCTGCGAACGATCAAAGCGCGGCATCCCGAGTGGTCAGCAGGTGGAGATCGGCTGTCACCACGCCGAGCTCAACGCCATCGCCAACGCCGCAGCCAAGGGAGTCAGCACCGATGGATGCTCATTGGTCTGCTCGGTGAGCCCCTGCCTGGCATGCGCCAAGCTGATTCACCACGCCGGGATCGTGGAGGTGATCACCGCCGCGAACTATGACCCGCGCGGCGCGACCTACTTGAGAGCTGTCGGCGTGACGGTCGAGGTAGTTGAGAGCTAGTGAGCCTCTCCAAGTTGGTCGGCATCGGCATCGCTGAGGATGTCTTTGAGATGCTCGAGCGTCTGAAGATAGTCAGCAAGAGCTTGCTCTAACATCACATCAGTCTCAGAGTCCCCGCTGCCGCTCCAATAGATAGACGAGAGCCGATACAAGGTGCCTCGAACAGCCGCAGCGGAGGCGATGCCTATCAGCCAATCAGCGACATTCGATTCCGTTGAGCCGATCGGGTTCAACATTGCCGAGAGCACACGAACTGCACACTGAATGTTGATCGCGCCTCGACCATAGCTGAATTGGACCAGCTTGTCTGACGAGTCGACAGATGCTGACTCAAAGAAGGGGTTGACCGACTTGGGCTCATCATTCACAGCGATTCTCAAGTCGTGCTCGGAGAGATAGTCCTCCATCTCGTGCATTCTCTTCATCATCGCTTCTAAATGCCGAGGCGTGTGATATAGAGGAATCTTCCAAGTGCTCTTGTTGCCGAGATTATCCGAGCGCATCTCTTCTCGACGAGCATCAATCTCGGCGAGCTTATCCTTAGCGCGTTGCTCCACACTCTTGGGCGCGCGCTTCTTGATCTGTTTGACCATGATGTCATTCTTTCAATGAGGTCGGGCTGATATAAACAAACTCCCTCCCTCGACCTGTTAGCTTGGCGGCGCAGTCGAGGGAGGGAGCCCTACTAGTGAGTGTTAAGGTTGTTAACAGGTAAGCACTGATTCGTCAAGAAGAAGTTGATGGCTGACCATACATCGAGCGCAGACGGTCTCGGCTCGCGTGAAGCTCGGCGGCGATCTTCTTCCAGCCCCAACCTCGAGCGCGCAGCTCCCGCACCTTGACCTCCTCAGCCTGTTGCTCTGCGGTCTGCTCCTTGAGTCGAGCCTCCTTGATTCGGAGATAAACTGATGACTCACCACAGCCGAGCTCGGCGGCGATCTGCGCCTGTGTCAGCCCCTCGGCGCGCAGTCGCAGGACATCGGCAGCATCGACTGCATTGGGGCGGCGAAGAAGATGAGGAGCTTCGTTGCGGATCAGCTCAACAAGTCTCACATGGTGAACGCCGAGCTGTCTTGAGATGGTGTGAAGCGCGATGCCGCTCTCTCTCATCTGGATAACCTGCTCAAGGTTGATCTCTCTCGGCCTGCGTCCACGGCGCTTGCCTGCCTCCTCAGCGATGTGAGGGAGGAAAGCGATCATCTCCAGCTTGAGCGTCTGAGCGCCGACTTGAAGATGGCTGCGGATCTGCGCGAGGGTTGACCCACGCCTAAACATGCTCTCGATCAGCTCGAGGTCGAGGGTCGGCTCGCAAGAGAGAGGCTGCACCTTGCGCCCTGATCTCGTCCCTTTACGCTTGCCGAGGTTGGCGCGCAGCTCCTCCACGGTGCTTGCCACCGGCAGCGCCTCGGGAGTCGGCTTCTCGGCCTGCTCGATAGGCTCCTCGCTCGACCCCTCGTTGCGCTTGAATGGGCTGTCGTGTAGATCCATCATGCGGGTCAGAGGGTCATCATGGCGCGAGCGGTCAGCGTGACGGCGCTTGAAGATCCGATCAAGGAGGCTGTCGAGGTCTGCCTGGTAGAGCGGATCATCGAAGTCGTAGTCATCGGCGCTCTGCATGATCAGCTCCAAGCCGCCAGGCGGCGATCCTCGCCGACCATCTTGATCGGTGAGCGGACCATCTCGGCGAGACGAGAGGAGGCAGCGTCTGAGCCGAACATCTCAAGGATCTTCTTGGGCTCGAGGTTGGTGCAGGTGATGATCACCATCTTGCGAGCGCGCCAACGCTCATACATCGCGCCGAGCATCTCCCTCGACCTCTCCTTCCACCATGCCGACCACTGAGCTTGACCACCGAGCCCGCCGAGCTCATCGAGGAGGAGGATATCAACGCCGTTGAGCCAGGTCTTGAAGGGAGAGTCGCTGTCTCCCTTCCAGCTATCCTTCTCGGCGTCAAAGAGTCGGGTCTGTGTGGTGTATCGCACCTTGAGCCCGGAGGCGAGCGCCTCGAGAGCGAGACCATAGAGGAGCGTGGTCTTGCCGTTCCCGGGTTTGCCGTGGAGGAGGACATTAGGCGCAGATGTCGAACGATCACTTCCAAGCCACTCTATCGCCGCTCTGACAGCGGTTCGTTGATCCTCTGTATCCCACTCATACCTTGAGAGATCTGCGCCCTGTGCGTCGAGCGGGAGGCATGCGTGACGAACTCGAGCAAGACGGCGGCGAGGAAGCTCACAGTGAGGGCATGGTTGAGCAGGTGGCGGAAACGCTGACTGACCACGATCAACAGCGAGGAAGCCGTTCGAGCACTTGCCGCAGTCGGGAAGCTGTTTGACGGCGAGGTAGCAGTTGACCTCGGTCCACATCTCTCGAGGGAGGTTGGCGGTGGTGATGTTCTGGTAGTCGGTGAAGGGTCGAGGCTCACGAGCAGCTGCGGTGGCTTTGAGCTCGTTGAGGAGATCGATCTGATCTTGAATGGTGGTCGTGGAGATCTTCTGCATGGTCGGGTCTTTCAATGAGGTCGGGTTGTTCAATGGATGAGGTGAGGATGTTGAGCGAGGAAGGCTTGGATGTCAACACGGTCGGGATAGACCTTGGCGGCGGCGATGGCGTTGGTGATGGTGGTGATGCCGTTGTGATCGTGACCAAGACCATACTTCACAATATTGTAGTATGCTCGTGAGAAGAGCCAGCCGTTCGACCTCTCCGGGAGCGTCCTCCACGCAGGGGTCGGCGCGGCGTCGGGCTCGGGCTCACGCGCGGCGTCATCAACAGAACTATCAACAGAGCTGTCAACAGATTGAACGACTGATGGAGCAGGTATAGAGACAGGTAGAACAGAAGAGACAGATAAAGGTGGCTCCGATAGATACTCCGAGGTATCGTTTGGAGCCATCGAGGTATCGTTTGGAGCTAGGGTAGGCTCCGATAGATACTTCGAGGTATCGTTTGGAGCTAGGGTAGGCTCCGATAGAGCTAGGGTAGGCTCCGATAGAGCTAGGGTAGGCTCCGATAGAGCTAGGGTAGGCTCCGATGGAGCTAGGGTAGGCTCCGATGTAGCCACCGCGAGATCATTGATCTTTTCGACATTGATCCAAATGCGCGCGCTCTCCTCGCCGAAGCGGTTGGAGCTGCGCTCGATGGTGATGACGCCCTTGTCCTGGAGGGAGCGGCGAACCTTCTTGACCGTGGCGATTGACTTGCCGCTCTTGAAAGCCATCTGCCGGATCGAAGCGGTGCCGCTCCAAGACTCCCAGTCCATCAGATAGATGAGCCCTGTGAGGACTCTCTGCTCAACATCGCTGAACGCGGAACAGCCGCAGATCAGCTCAGGTAACGAGATTGCGCGCATGTGCGCCTCCTTTCGGTGATGCTCTCTTATACACGCGCGATCCGCCTTGTGCAAGATATTTTGTCAGTCCGTAAATTATTTCTTGACAGGGCGAACACGCGCCGCTAGAGTGTGGACATCAACGAAAGGAGATCAACATGACCGACGAGCACAGGCGGCTCCTCAAGAGCAGGCTCAAAGCGAACAGGTGGACCCTCTACCACCTAGCGACTCACTCAGGCATCACACAAGGCTATCTCTCCCGCATGATCCGCAACAGACTCGACGCTTCACAGCCCATCAAGATTGCCCTCGCGCTTCACGCCTCACAGATGACCGGCTTCCCTTACAACCCATCAGACTTCGACATCACCACCACCTCGACGGAGAATTAACATGCTCATCTTCCTCACCATCGCCGCAGCCATGATCGCCGCGATCTACATCACCAACACACTCGAGACCGAGAGCGCCGCACGCTCCCGCTCGCTGATCACCTTCGAGGTGGTTGACGCGCTGATCGACATCATCTTCATCGAGCGCCGCCATCAGCTCCACACCTTCCAGGTGATCCTCGATGACAAGGAGGAGGTTCTCGCCGAGGTCGATTCTCTGCTCTTCCAGCGCGGCGAGTTCCCCGGCTCAGTCCTCGAGATGAATGATCGTGACTACAATCGCCTGTGTCGCGTCATTAATCGTGTCTATCAGGACACTCACTATGACATCGCCTCCACCAAGTCCTACATGCGCGCCGCGCTCTCCATCTAACCAACCACCTCGACACCACAGGATACCTCGACCATGAACGCCAACATCTACGCTCCCAAGAACATCGACGAAGCCAAGACCCTCGCCGAGCTCCTCACCTTGCGCGGCAACGCTCGTGAGACCTTGATTGCTCACGCCACATTCGGTCATCACTTCGGCGGCAACATGGCTGTCACCATCGCCAACAGCTTCGTCCTCCAGGGTAAGCCCTCGCTCGGCGCCGATGCGATGGCGGGGATCGTTCGCGCCTCTGGTGCTTGCCGCTTCATGCAGGTCAGCGATTGGACCGACAAGAGCTGCACGATGATCTTCGCTCGCACCGACGAGCCCGACACGATCACTCACACCTTCACATTCACTTTCGAGATGGCGAACAAGCAGGGGCTGACCCGCAACCGCAATTGGCAGACAATGCCGATGCAGATGTTGCGCGCTCGCGTCCTCACGATGGGTCTGCGCGCCGTGTTCCCCGACTGCGTGAGCGGCATCTACAGCCCCGATGAGATCGCCGACAACCTCAACATCAGCGATGAGGAGCGCCTCGAGATCAGCGCGCAGTCGCTCGGTGAGGAGGTCTACAGCGGCAAGCCCTCCAAGGCTCCTCGCGCTTACACGATGGATGACATCAGCTCTGGTGAGCCCGACTACATGACGCCTCGCACCGGCAACGGCGGCGAGCAGATTCCCTTCTGATCTACTCTCAACCTCGACATCATAGGATACTCCGACCATGAAGCACATCACCGACTTCAAGACCCACCTCGCCGCCCTGCGCGGCCTCTGCGATGATGACGGCAACCTCCCCGAGAGCCGTGATGACCTCAGCCGTTGCTCGTACAACGGCGAGACGCCCGACCTCACCACCGATGAGGGTTATGACACCTGGAGCGACTTCGTGTTCGGCGTCACCTGCGCCATCAAGGTTGCCGACGGCACAGCTCGCGCCATCGTTCAGAGCCTCGCCGCTCACCGTTGGATCGAGGTCGAGGACTAGAATGGCGACTCGATCGGAGCTTCGGGCATCTGTTCCATCTCAGAAGCGCATACTTGAGTATTGGATCAGCGATGAAGCTGCCTCTCGACTACGAGCCATACAAGATCGACTAGGGCTCGGCTCCAGGGTCTCACGAAAGATTCTCACAGTGAAGCTAAAAGAGCCGGCATGCATGATCTGTGAGCGACCAAGATCTGGATGGTCATCACTCGAGAGGTGTCACATATTAGGCGTTGCCAATGCGCTTGAAGTTGGAGCCACTAAAGATGAAGTCTCTCACCCATCCAACTTTATTCTTATGTGTAGACGATGCCATTTAGACTCGCCAACAATTTCCGACCTTGATGCATTTTGGATATGGGTTGCAGGCCGACAGTCTTTCATGTGTGATTTTGTTGATGTGGTGACCAAGATCAGTCATCAATACAATACCCAAGTTGTGAGGTCGGCACTTCTTGCATATTTCAGTTCAGATGTCATGCCGGTAGAGGGATATATAAGCCAAAACAGCTTTGAGGCTATATTAGTCTCTTTTTCAAAGAAGGTAGAGTGCGGCGATCTGCCGCTCTATGACTCAGTTGATCAAGAGGATATATTCTGTGAGAAGCTTGATGAGATACGCCAAAGCTGGATGAGTGATGAAGATATATCAGAAGCTGGCGCTCGCGCTGATCAGCACACCGAGCCCAACGAGCATGAGGACATCGTTGTCGGTGTAAATCCCATACCACATGATGAAGATGCTCGAGATCAGCAGGAGTGACATCACAAGGTGCATAGGCCACCTGCACAGGCAGGATCGAGGGCAGGGTTCTCGGCTGGACCCTTGACCCGGTGGAGGTCAACGCCCGACCAATCGAGAGCGAGGAGGCGATTCCATTCCTCCTCGGAGGGGTTGCCCTCGATGACCGTCTGGTAAGGCGCTTGATCATACAGGTGATCGCCGAAGTAGCTGAGGAGCGCGACGCCGCGCAGGTGATGGCGATTCTCCCAGAGGTAAGTAGCGACATCATCCCACTCCTCAGCTCTGACAGTGCAGGTGTTTGAGACATTGTGGGTCAGACCATCAACACGACTGTCAGCAGAGCCCGGCGCGACCCAATGCTTATACACGAGACTGACGCGCTCGAGGTGAGCGAGCGCCGTGTCTCCCTCTCTGGTCAGAGCGCCCTCGGGAGCTGCACAGGCGAACGCGATGACGCCGCTGTGCTCGTCGAGAGACATACAGGCACCAGGTACATGGTCAAGGAGCTCCTGCCACACAGGGTTCACCTTGGCGATCCTCATGCGGCGAATGAAGCGGCGAGCATGTGCCGTGTGAACACCTGCGCTCACAGCCCCTGCGATGGTGGATGTGTTGCCGCTCGGCTTGACTGTGGTGACGCGCGAGGCTCGATTGATCTTGATCAGATCAGCGACTCTGATGTTCTCGGTGACAGCGATCCGAGCGCCTGCCTCAAGCACCTCGGGGTCAAACAGCAGCTCGGGGTTCTCACACATGCCGGTGATCGAGACGCCGAGGAGCGCCTCTCCCTCGATGATCTTCTGGCTGATACTGAGGAGGTAGCCGACATCAGTATAGGACGCTTGGAGAGTCCCGATGAACGCCGCAGCCTTGCACGCCTCGTGGAACGCCTCGGCGGTCTTGAGCTTGGAGCCGTTGATCTCGGTGAGGTTGCAGGTCTGCCAGCCGCTAACGAACATCCAGCCTTGCGACTCAAGGCGCTCACGGTCACGAATGATCGAGAGGGTTGGGTGAGTGATCCTGCGACCTGCGGTGTTGAGCACCATGTAAGGATAGAGACCGATCTCGGCACATGGGTTGGTGCCCATGTCCTCAGCGGGGAAGAACGCCACACCGGGCTCTCCCCAATGCTTCGCCATCTTCACTACCTCGTCGACCGTTGAGCGGCTCTCAAAGCCGTTGAGGACCACGCCAGCGGAGATGTTGGCGAAGGCGCGCTGAGGGTTCTCCTTCCACCAATCCCCGGTCTTGGCGCTCATCATGTAGGCGTCATCTTCGTCAAAGATGGCGATGGACGCCGAGCGTCGAACGCCGCCGCTCAAGACCGCCTCGCTCAAGAACATCACGATATCGAAGCAGTCGATCGACCGCAGACGGTGATGTCCCTCGGCGATCCTCGAGCGCAGGAGGAGGTCGATCTTCTCAAGCGCCACCTTGAGCGGCTCTGCGCCTGGAGCTCTGCCACCTGATCTGATCACTGCGCCCTTCTCTCTGATGTTGGAGAAGTCGAATCTGATCTTGTGATAATTCTCGTAGTATCCTTGGTGGAGGTACTGACAGAGGAGGACATGTGCGGCATCAGCCCAACCCTCGATCGAGTCCTCAACCACATGGTATCTCAGGCGCTTCGCCTCATTCTCCTTGGGAGTGAGCAGTCGAGGGAGAAGCTTGATATGACGCTTGCGGACTGAGAAGCCTGTCCCGCAACCAGAGAGGAGGAGCCAAAACGCCTCGGCGAAGAAGCGAGTCCTGTCACAAGGCGAGAAGGTGCAGTTGTAGATCCTCATGTTGTTGCGCTCGATTGCAGCTCCACCGAACTGCATTGAACGCTGAGAGGGAAACACCTCCTGCCGACGCACGAATCCGAAAGCGTCTTTGATCTGATCTGCCAGAT
>Ga0208161_1002015_pt1 | contig 10492 bp, 16 predicted proteins | sample CB_VirMetaG_3_FD_184538 | JGI IMG/M metagenome (GOLD analysis project Ga0208161, IMG submission 184538) | Freshwater to marine saline gradient viral communities from Chesapeake Bay - CB_1508_1S Viral MetaG (SPAdes) (version 4) | ecosystem: Environmental > Aquatic > Marine > Coastal | place: USA... | reverse complement strand
TGTATTCCACGATCCAAAGTCGGCCTACGAGATCATGTTCCCGCTGGCCGAGGCCGGCATCGAGATCCCGCTGAAGTTCACGCCCGAGGAACGGGACGAAGCGGACTTCTTGGAAATGGAGTTCGACATCGCGCCGGCATCCATGCAGGACGCGAGCAACTCGCAGCGGCTCGACACCATCACCAAGACCGTGACGCAGTACCTGGCGCCGCTGATGCCGGCGATGCAGAGTCAGGGCCTGACCATCGACGTTCCGGGCCTGCTCACGCACATCGCGGACCTGACCAACACGACCGAGCTGAAGGACCTCGTCGTGCCGGCGGCTCAGCCGCTGATGGACCCCGCGTCCGGTGGCCCGGAAGGGCAGGATGGCTCTGCCAAGCCGCCGGTCACGACAAGGCGCTACGAGCGTATCAACAGGCCGACGGGCGGAACCCGGGCGTCGCGTGACAACGCGATGAGCCAGATCCTGGCCGGCGGCAACGTGAACCGCCAGAGCCGCGAGGCACTTGGAAGGATTTGATGCCTGCGTATTCGTACAGGGACAAGGACGGGAATCTCGTCGAGGTTGTGATGACGTACGCCGAGAAGTGCCGTCGAGAGAAGAACGGGCGCTTGGTTCACGACGGCATGGAGCTGGCTCGCGATGTCGCGGCCGACCACGCGATGTCGCCTTCGACCAGTGCCGGCTGGCCCATGTACTCGGATGCGGCGGCCGTTCATCCCGACATCGTGCCCCAAGTCAAGAGCGATCTTTACAGCAAAGGCGTCAGCGTCGACTTCGACCGAAACGGTCGGCCGAAGTTCGACAACGCCGCCCATCGGCGAGCCGCGCTCCGCGCGATGGGGATGCACGACAGGCGCGGTTATGATTGAGAGCAGGAATGGAAGACCAGGAATCTGCCGTTATTGAGCAGCAGGTCGCCGACGACCCGCACGACATCAAGGATCCCTACCGGGAAGCCGAGAAGGAGGCGGTGCGCGAGGTCGTCGAGGAGATCGAGGCCGAGGAGGCCGAAGAGGCGGAGGGAACCGAGGAAGGGGGCGGCGACGAAGAGGAGGCCGCTGAAGAGACAACCGATTCGCCCAAGGCGAAGCCAGCTCCCGCGGAACTGGCCCCAGCCGCCGGCGAACTCAATCCCGCGGAGTACCTCGACGAGGACCTCGCGAAGATTGTTCAGACGCAACAGCGGCAGATCTCGATGCTGCTGGACCGCCTGAACGCCGCCGGGATTTCCGACCCGTCCGTGGCCGCAATGGACACGGTCGCCGAGGACTTTCCCGATGTGTTCGGTGCGAAGGGCGAAAGCCGTTCGGCCGAGCAGACTGCCGCCAGGGAGAAGCTCTCTGACGCGATCGACATGCTGCGGTCGAGCTACTCGAACCGTGGCAAGGAGGTTCCGCCCTACGAGAAGCTTGTGCGAATGGCGATGAATGTGGAGTTCCCCGATCTTTCCCAATCACTTGAACGTCGCCAAGTCAAGACCAAGGCCCGCGACTCCCAAAGGCTTCCCCGGCCCACGGCCCGAACGGCGGATCTCTCGCCCGAGGAACGTGCGGTCAAGAAGCTGCGGGAGAAGCTCCTGAAGCTTGAAATTGGCGATTGAAAGGAATCAGCATGGCAACCCTCCAGGCTGACCAGATCCTCGACCTCATCAAGACGACCCAGCGCGAGCTGGGCGAGATGAAGTTCACCGAGCTGGTCAGTGATCTTCAGGACCACGTCGCGATGTCGGAGCTTCTCCGAAAGAATCGCGTCACCTTCGACAGCGGCACCGGCATCCAGTTCAACCTCATGGTTGGGCACAGCGGCGCCGCCAAGGAAGTCGGCCTCTTCGAGGTTGACAGCCTCGACATCCAGGACCAGATGATCACGGGCAACATCCCGTGGCGTCACGTCAACGTCAACTACGCGATCGAGCGTCGCGAAATCGCGATGAACCGCGAGCCTCGCCGGCTCGTCGAGTTGATCAAGATCCGTCGCTCCGACGCGATGGCGAGCCTGGCCGAGCTCATGGAGTCCCGCTTCTGGGGCAAGCCGACCACGTCGGCGGATCCGAAGCAGGTCTACGGCATCGGCTACTGGATCGTCTACAACCCGTCGGCCAACGCGCCGGGCTTCGAGGGCGGCAATCCCGCCGGCTTCTCTCAGGGTGCGGCTAACATCGACTCTGACGCGTACCCGCGGTGGAAGAACTGGAGCGCGAAGCACACCGCCGACAACATCGAGTCGCTCATCGACAACTGGCGAGAAGCGGCGGTCAAGACGATGTTCAAGCCCGTCCCCGGTGTGCAGGACACCCCGTACGGCACCGGCAACAACTACGGTTACTACACGAACTACGACGTGTACGGCCGTCTTGAGAAGCAGCTCACCCAGCAGAACGACAACCTGGGCAACGACCTCGCGCCGAAGGATGGCAAGGTCATCTTCCGTGGCGTGCCGGTCACCTATGTGCCCTACATGGACCGCAGCCAGGCCGAGCCCGTGTTCGGCATCAACTGGGGCAAGTTCCGGCCCGTGTTCCTGTCGGGCGAGTTCATGCGTGAGTCCGGCCCCGATGTCGCTGCCAACCAGCACACCGTGTTCGTGACGCACGTCGACACCACCCTCAACTTCATGTGCTACGACCGCCGGCGACAGTTCGTCCTGGCGACCGGCAACGACGCAACCCTTGGTCTCTGACCAGAGAGGACCTGACCTATGGCACAGGGACTTGTGACTTACAAGGGCGGAGCGGTCAAGGCGAGCGAATGGATGAACGCCGCCGCCAACCCCGCTTCTGCCATCCACTTCTTCGACGACGTGTTCGGGACCGGAGCGTTCACCAACGCCACCGCCGAAAACGGCGCGGGCTTCGTTGGTGGTCACGCGACCACTCCGAACGCGGCCAACGGCAACACGACCACCAGCACCGCGATCCTTGCGAAGGATCCGACCAGCCTGGCGTTTGCCTGCAAGGGCCGGCACGCGGCCAATGCGGCTGATGGCGTGGTCGGCCTTGCCGCCGTCGCTGCTGGCGGCGCGGTCGCCCCGGCCTCCGCGGTCGGTGCGTACTTCACCACCTCGGGCGGCAACCTGACCTTCCAGGTCCGCGACGCCGCTGGCGTCGAGACCCTGGCGCTCGGCGCCGCTCCGACCGTCGATGCCGAGCACGGCTTTGTCTACCAGAACGGCAAGTTCATGGTCTACGTCGACGGCGCCCTCAAGGGCGAGGTGGATCGGGCGTTCCCGACCGGCGACATGCGGTTCGTCGCTGGAAAGACGATCACCACCGTTCAGAGCACGCAGACGAGCTTCAAGTCGTTCGACTACGTCATGTGCTCGGTGGAGCGCTGACCATGAAGAACGGCAAGTGCGGCGGCAAGCGCAAGGGCGGCAAGAAGGGCTACTGAGCCCAACCTAGACAGCCCCTTTCTCCTCTCGGCCCCGGTCGCTTCGGCGATCGGGGCTTTCTATTTGGTCTTCTTGATTTGGTAGATCGCCACGCTGTGGCCGTCGACCAGCACGACCTGCCCCAGTTCGCACAGGCTGCGGACCAGCGCGTAGTACGGATGCACGCTGGTGACTACCCCGCCCGGGGCGGCGTCGTGATCCGGGCTCAGCACCTCCGTCTTGCGGGTGTCCGAGATCCGCTTCATGTATTCGCGGACCGCCTGCTCCGTCCGGGCGTGCGGCTTCTTGGCCCCTCGCTCCATCTGGGCCAGGGTTTCGCGGGCCACGCCGGCATCCCGGGCCATCTGGGCCTGGCTGATGCCGTGTCGCTGCCGCCAGTCGGTAATGATCTGTGCAAAATTCTCGGATTTCCTAGCCATGGAGCCTCCAGTGTGCCCAAAATTGGGTATGTTGCCGGTCATGTCAGACTATTACGCGGATCCCCGCATTTCCCACTCAAAGCTCAAGGAAATCCGCAAATCACCGGCGTATTTCCTGCACAAGCTCCGGGAGCCGACCAAGGAAACCGACGCCATGAAGCTCGGCACCCTGTGCCACATGGCCGTCTTGGAGCCGGACAAGCTCGAACAGAACTACATCGCGCTTGAGGAGAAGATCGACCGCCGGACCAAGGAGGGCAAGGCTGCTTGGGCCGCACTCCAAGAGGCGTCCGAGGGCAAGGTGGTCGTTCAGCCGTGGATGTGGGAGGTCGCAAAGCGTGTTTCCGAGAGCGTCATGGGGCACCCCATGGCCGCGATGCTGGTCAACGAGTGCCTGTCGGAGGGGTCCTGCGAGGCCGAGTTCCGGTTCAGTTGGGACGGGGTCGACTGCAAGTCGAAGTTGGACGGCATCACGGCCGGCGGGACGGTCATCGACCTGAAGACGACCCAGGACGCAGATCCGGCGTTCTTCGCCGGCGAGATCTACAAGCGCTACTACCACACTCAGGCAGCCTTCTACCGGCGTGCCCTGAAATCCGCAAATCGTCGCTGGTCTGGGCACACGTTCATCGTGGTCGAGGTCGAGGCTCCGTACCAGACCAGCATCATCAGAGTCACCGAGGAAGGAGTCGACATTGGCGAAAACACCGTCAGGCAGTGGCTTGGCATCTACCGCACCTGCAACGAGCGAGGCGAATGGCCTGGCTACGGCGAGTGCGACGCCCCGCCACCAAAGTGGCTTGTGGGCACGTCTGGCTGAATGCAGGCGAAGAGTCGTTGCGATCGAAAAGGACAGCCGGAACGCTCACGGCGGCTACGACTATGTCAGCGCCGAGGCCATGATCTCGAAGACCCGGGCAGTCATGCTCGATCTGGGCTTGGTCTTCTATCGGGACGACGCAAGCCTGGCCGATGTGGCGGGGGTGCTGACGCTCCGGCAGAGGTTCTGCCTGATCAACTCCGACACCGGCGAGTCGCACACCTTCAACATGGACCTGCCGGCTCCGCCCCGCAGAGGAATGCCCGAGGACAAGGCGGTCATGGCGGCGTTGACCAGCGGCCTGAACTACGCGATCCGCGACCTGCTGATGGTCAGCCGCGGCCGCGAGGACCAGATCGAGGCCATCAACGACGTGGGCTTTGACCCCGAAAAGCGGACGGCACCAAGCCAAGAGCGCGGCCCCAAGCAGGGGTTTGTCCAGGGCTCCAGGTTCAACCACTACCACGCCGAGCAGGTCGAGGACCAGAAGTCGCCGCTGACCGACTTCGAGCTGCGGATCCTGAAGGAGTTCATCCCCGCAATCCATGAGCGTGGCGAGGGGTGCATTTCCCTCTGGATGAACAGTGCGAGCAAGTGGTGGGCTCAGAGGAACAACGGGGAAGAGAGGTCATTCAACAGCGTGGACGAGCTGCCTCCGGAGTTCGCCCGTGCCGTCATCAGGCATTTCCAGCCGGAGATCTCGAAGTGGAAGGAGCAGATCAGCAGTGAGTGACTACAACATGAGTGGGCGGCTCTTCAAGAACGACCGCAAGAAGCCCGGCAGCAACCAGCCCGATTTCCGTGGCGATGTCGTCATCGACGGCATCGAGTTCGTGATCAGTGGGTGGACCAAGGAGTCCAAGATCCCCGGCGGGTCGCCCTACATCTCGACCAAGTACGAGCGAAAGGAAGATGTGAATGCACGAAGGCAGCAGCACGGCGGAGGCGCCCCCCAGCAACAGCAGCAGCGTCGCCGGCCAGACGACATTCCGTTCTGAGGAATCCGAATGGATCTGCGCTGCCGAGACACTGAGGCGATTTCGGATCAGCAGAGACAAGCTGCTCCGCGCGATCGACGCAGGCGCCATCTCGGCCATCACCCGGCGGTGCCCCAGATACCAGATGGTTCTGGTTCACGCGGAGAGCGCAGAGCAGTTGTTCGGCTCGGACGGTCCGGCCAGAAGCGGCAAACGCTGGCGAGCCAGCATGCCGACCGCACGGATCCTGTCGTCCGAGATCGAGGCGACGTAGCGAGCCCCCATCCCCGGCGTGGCGTGGCCCATCGTCAGGTCGATTGCCGGCCGATCCAGGTGATCGTCGACGATGGTTCTGTAGGTGCGTCTGAGGCTGTAAAAGGACCGGCCCGGCATGTAGACCCCGACCCTGCGTGCCAAGGACCGGAACTCCCGGTTGACGCCGTCATGGCGGTCGCTGCACACCGGAACCCCCGTTTTGAGCCGAAGCGGGGGCGGCGTGTCCGCCAAGGCGTCCCTGGTCTCAGGCCACAACCACCCACGCCGGGGACTTTTCGTCTTCGGCCGGAGCATGTCCATGAACTCGCCTTGGATGTGCTCCGGCCTGAGCTTGGCGCAGTCGTTGTTGCCGAAGCCCAGGTTGATCCCCAGCAGGATGCAGAGCCGAATCCACCCGTCCGAGGCTTGGATCAGGGCCTCGACCTCGCTGATGGAGAATGTTCCGCGGTGGGGCGGGCTGGTTCGGACTCGCATGAAGTCGGCACCCATGCGGGGCATGTCCGCGAGGCCCTCCTGATGGGCCCAGCGGAAAGCGCCGCGGATGTGTACGGCTCTGGTCCGTACGGTCCCGTGGGACAGCCGCTTCGATACGTCGGCCTTCCATTTGCGGAAGTGCTCCGGATCGAGGGTTTCGACGGGTGTGTTGCCAAAAAGCCTAGTGAAGTCGGAGACAGATGTCCGATACGACCTCACCGTCAACGGAAGGATCCCGGCCTCGGTCCTGCTCTTGAGCCACCGGATCATCAAGTCTTGGACGCGCATGCTGGGATCGTGCCTCGCATGCTCCGTTAGTCAAGTTGAGGATATGCTTGTCCCGGATCCGAAGTTCTCGAAGAACTCCTTCTGACCACAACTGGTTGCGGGGCCAGGCCCGCAACAGCACGACCTGTTGTGTGACGGGGATTTAGCCGGAAAGGCAAACAATGGTCGGATTTCCAACGTGGCGGGCGGACGCTGAAGGGGTCGTCCTGTGGACCGATGACGGCTCCGGCCTGATGAAGTTGGGGCCGGACCTGTTCGCGACGGTCGGGTTCCTGCCGGACCTGGAGTCGCTGCCGCATCTGTCCGGCCCGGATGTCCCAGTGGTCCGGTGCTTCGTGGCCGCCGGCAAGGTCTGGCTGTCGCTTCAGGACGTTCTGCTCGGTCAGGACCTGTCGGAGCTGGTCGAGCTGTTCGAGGAGAAGGCCGAGGACCTGTCGAGCCGCTGAGTCGAGAGCAAGAAAGGGGACCGATTCATGGCTGTCAGCGATCCAGTCGAGTACGCGGTTGCCCTGTGGCCCAGGGCCGACTGGGGCATCGCCATCAAGAACCTTTGGAGAAGGGCCTTGTCTCGTCACCCGCAGGACGTGGTGGTGACGTGCATCGAGAACGTCCGCGAGCAGCGGTCCAGCGAGCGCGTCGAGCTGGCCTGGGTGCTTCGCGAGATCGCGGCTTGGAAGCGGAACTGGGAAGGCCATGACCTGGAGAAGGAGCCGGCCCAGAGGCATCGCGAGCCGATCGACGAAACGGAGGCCGAGTGGGAAAACGACGAGATCCTTCGGACGCTGGAGCAGCAGGACGAAGCGACTCTGAGCCGGCTGATGGCGGAGGTGTCGACGGTGGCTCCGTTGAGGCAGAGTTCCGGTCCATGCAGGACATGGAGCCGGCTCGCCCGTGGGCTGGTGTGGGCCCATGGAGGAGAGCAAGGTTTGTGGCCTGTGCCGCCCCTAGACCTCAACCGCGACCAAGGGCCTTCATTCGCAACGGCCGGATCTGCGTCTACGGCCCCCACAACGCCGCACAGTTCCGGCGCGAGGTGGGTGCAGCAGCCGTCAAAGCCGTCGCCGGCACCGGGTTCTCAGGACAAATCCAGGGCCCTGTCCGACTGGCTGTTGAGTTCCACCTGAAGCGGCCGAAGCGCCTTGGGAAGCAGGACCCGCAAGAAGTTCTGCACGTGGCGAAGCCCGACATCGACAACCTTTTGAAGGCCGTCATGGATGGCCTGACCGAGTCCGGCGTCATCGTCGACGATTCGCAGATTTACGAGCAGCACGCGGTCAAGGTGTATCATGGTCTGGGCAGCATGCCTAAAGCCGTGATCGAGCTAGCCTGGGCCGAGATTGCCGAATGATTGAAAGATCGTGTACGCGCGGGGACACCCTGCGTTTCACCGTGGGCAACGGCGGTTCGACCACCGGGTGGACGCCTCGTCTTGAGCTGCGCAGGCACCCGGCCGACGCGACACCCCTGGGGTCGCTGGAGGCCGGTGACGGCATCACGGCGAACGGGTCCGACTGGGATATCGAGCTGTCGGAGAGCGTGACTCGCTCGCTGGCGGAGCCGGGCCGTCCGTCGCTGGTGTACTACCAGCTCCGTGCGGCCCAAGCGGCGCCGGGCGACGTGAAGACTCTGGAGACCGGGGTCATTCGGATTGGCCGCGACACGACGCGGATGGGTGATTTGTTCATCGATGCCGCAGGCGTCGGCCTCGGCGACCAGGGGGAATTCTGATGCCATTGCAGTTCCGGCGAGGGCACAGCGACGATCTCCCGCTGCCGTCGGATGCGGCAGTCGGCGAGCCGCTGTTCACGACCAACGACGGCAAGCTCCACATCAAGAAGGCCGACGGCACATTCGCGGAGATCGGCGACGGTTCGGCATCGGCGATCGACCTGAGCGGCCTGGCTACGGGCTCGCTCGTCAAGGTCAACGCGACGCAGGACGGATTCGACGCGGCCACGCAGATCCCGTCGGCGGTCACGTTCATCACGACCGAAGGGAGCGGCTTCTCAAATGCGGTCAACGCAAGGCTGATCGCCGAGCTTCCGGACACTGCGGGCGTCCTAGACATCGCTCAGGAGTCGACGCTCCAGTCGCTGGTCGGTCGAACGATCACGGCTGGAGACGGCCTGACTGGCGGAGGCGATCTGTCGGCGGACCGCACGCTGTCGGTGTCGTTTGATGGCACCGGCGACGCGAACACGGTCGCTCGCAGCAACCACACGCACGCGGCCACGGAGCTGACGACCGCGGCGACTTCGACGGGCTATCTGAAGTGGACGTACGAAAGCGGCAGCGGCTCATGGTCCGTTGAAGCCGCGGTCGCCGACGCGCCCGCGTTCATCAACGGCGGCGACGCAACTGCGGACGATCCAGGCAACTGACATGACGACCACGCGCATCTACCATCGTTTCGACACGTCGGCGAACTGGTCAACGGCAGCGGGAGGCAATGCAGGCAAGCTCGCCAAGGGCGAGATCGCAATCGCAAAGAGCGTGTCCGGCAACACGACCGTTGCTCTGGGATATCTCGGGGTCAACGACGAGCCGACGGTGTACTCGTCGTGCCCTATCGTGTTCTACGGCACGATCGAGTCCGGTGCGGTTGAGCCCGTATTTTCCGAGCCCGTTATCTACGAGGCACCGGCCGCGACGCCAGCGACCGGCTCGACGCTTTCGTGGGACTCTGCGAACAGCAAGTGGGTGGTTGAAGAAGAGGTGCTGAACCTCGACGCCTATCCGTCCGCGGACGGCACAGTTGTCTGGAATCAGTCACTGGGAAAGTTTCAGGTCGGCGCAGCCGTGTCTGCGGTTGATCTCGACGGCGGGGAATACACGGTATGAGCGGCTGGAACTCCCGCATCCAGATTCGCGCGGATGAAGCAGCAGCCTGGGAAGGATCCTCGCCGCCTCCAACGCTCAATGCCGGTGAAATGGCTGCGGCTATTAGCCTCAGCGGTGTCATTGTCCGTGTTGGAACCGATGGCAATCAGGAGTTCGGGGCGGCTCCGTTGCTGATGGCCGGTGCCCCAGGGTTCGACCCACTCATCATCGAGGAGGGCTCCACATCCAGCGGCGATGGTTTGTTGTGGTGGGATGGCACGAAGTGGGAGCCAGACGCCACGCCGATCACCTGGAACACCAGCACCGCCTCCGGTGCCGTCACCTACACCGACAGCACCGACACTTGGTCGACGAACGCCTCGCTCACCATCATCACCGACGCTGACGGTGGCACGTTCACCGGATTGTTCGTGGCTCCGTCGTTCTCATCCGGCTACGACCCAACGATTGGAGAGCCATGAGCCAGACGCTCTCCCTTGAGCCGGGCAGGTACAGCTTGTACATCACGCCGCCGGTGGCTGGCGTCGACTTCACCGGCACGCCGACGCCGAGCGTCTCGTATCAGTGGCGGAAGAACGGCATCGCGATCTCGGGCCAGACTGCCGCCACGATCACCGGCGTGTGGGTCGAGCAGTCTGGCGGCACTGTGGATCTCGTCGATGGCGACACGATTTCGATCGACATCATTCTGACCAACCCGGTTCAAGTCACGACCAAGACTGTCTCCGCAGTCATCGACGCCTCGATCCCGGCCCCGGTTATCAGCCCGATCTCGATCCGTCTGGTGTCGGCACCCACCACGCCGGTCTCGACCATCCCGAACGACAGCATCGGCTCAGAGGTCATGGTCGCCTCGACTGGCTCGGTGAACGTCGTGACAACGCCTCCGCTTCTGCCGACGTACCAGTGGCGGCGTGGTTTCGCAGCGATCGCCGGTGCGACCTCGCAGACCTACACGCTGCAAGCCGCGGACGCCGACTCGATCATCGACTGCGTGGTT
>Ga0208161_1002014_pt1 | contig 10492 bp, 16 predicted proteins | sample CB_VirMetaG_3_FD_184538 | JGI IMG/M metagenome (GOLD analysis project Ga0208161, IMG submission 184538) | Freshwater to marine saline gradient viral communities from Chesapeake Bay - CB_1508_1S Viral MetaG (SPAdes) (version 4) | ecosystem: Environmental > Aquatic > Marine > Coastal | place: USA... | reverse complement strand
ACCATGCTTTTTAATAAATTCTTTTTCTCTTTTTTTAGCATCTTTAATATATTGATTAGATGCTTTGTTTAAGGATTTAACAAACTCTGGTTTGTCTTCAATCCATATTGGTGTTTTAAAATATTCTACTATTTGCATTATTTAAATGGATATCCAAGGTTCCACATCACCAATGAATATCGTACTCCTTTCGTTACAGGTTTAACTCTATGCCATACAAATGAAGGAAATACAATAATAGATCCTTTCGGAAGTATTTCTTTTGCTTGCCTTAAATGTTTAGCTTCTTCTCTCATGTGAGGATCATAATTTCTAAAATCAAATTCTAATTCACCCCCTTCATATTCGGACCCATCGGTTAATTGACAAGTCATCGAAAGCTTTCTTATTTTACCATGTTCATTAGGATTATCAGGTTTGTTATACGGTTTATCCCAACCATCACAATGCCAATCATAATATTGATTGAGTTTATATTTTGTAAATTGACAAGACTCTGATCGATCCCATTCAAAATTCCATCCTGCATTTCTATTTGCTTGATGAATGTATGGGTGGAGTTCTCTATATATCCATGGATCATTGAGCCATACTAAATCTGAATTTCTTTTTCTTTTCATATCTTTTATTTCTTGTTTACTAAGTTCTCTATCTCCATACCCACCAGTTCTAGCCATGGTTTCTGCTTGTGATAATCCATATCTAATAATATCATCACATAATTTTGGTGGTATAGCTGAAGTAAAATACCAGTAATAATTAGATATATTCATATTATTTCAAACCACCCCGTTACAATGTATTTTTCTTCTGTTGGAGATACAATCCCTTTATGTGGATGAGTAAATTCAGCTGGCCAGATAACAAGTTTTCCTTTATTAGCAGATAAAGTTATGTTTTGAAAAGGAAATTCAGTTCCTCCTTTATCATTAACTGTATTTAAATATAACATATATACTAATTGTCTATTTTTATATTTAGTATCTCTTTCATAATGTAACCAATCAAAACCTGTTTTTGGTTTATAATGTTGTATTTTATTTGTAATGGATGTAGTGACAGAATCTTTAATATTATATTTATCTAAATATTTTTTAGCACATACTGCTAAATTTTTAAAAAAAACTTTAATAATTGTATTGTTAGAATCATTAAAAAAATGAACCTCTTTCGTATTTTTTATGTCAGGTCTTTCAAATTTATACTCATTATTGTTTTTATAATAATCCAATAATTCATCACAAATTTTTTCCGATATTGTATATTCCTCTATAAAATTAAATATATTCATAAGTTATTGTTTGAACAAAATTCAAACTATCTTTCTGTCTGTTGTTTAGATAATACATATTAGTTGATGGAAACATAATAAACATATTATCTTTTAATTCTATATCCCAACTTCTTCCTTTTCTTCTATTATCATCATAATAAATTCTTATAAAACAGTTATTAGTTTTTACACCATAGAGTAAAGTGTAATCAGGTGAATTTCGTAAATCGACTGGATCAATATTGAGTAAAGGAATTGTCTGTTGATTGGGTTTGTACATATCACCCCAAGTTGTTTTATTCACAAGTTGGAAACCATATTCTAAATTTACATGTTCACGAATATACGTATTCAACATGTCCCAAGTTCTTGAAAATGGAAACTCTTTAGCTGTAAATGTCGATTGTAAAATATCGCCTGATAACTTATCTCGGTCTATCTCAAAACCTTTAGGCATTGAAACATCACCGAAGTATAAAGCTTGTTCTGTTAAGATTCTTTTTTGCATGCCACCAACATGACTAGTATATTAAGCTAGACTATTTGTCAAATCCCAAGACTGTCCTTCTTCATTCCAAACATAAGACCATCTATGAGTGTTAGCTGTATTTTGATCTTCTTGTTCTTGAGTTAAAGCAGGTGCATCACCGATTGGTGATTGCCATCTAGCTTCATCTATTTTTTTGACCCATGATGCATATGGTTTTTTAGGCCAGAAGATTTGATCATCTTCATCCCAAGTATAACCAATACCTGCATAGTTTCCTCTTAATGCTTGTGATTGATCTGCAGATTCTGATCTAGTTTGATTACCTTCTGAATCAGTTGTGATTGTATAATGTTTACCACCAGATGTGTTGTAAGAAGTTTGAATCCACATTTGTGCAGGCCAATTATTGTGTTGTTCTAAATATTGTTGACCTACTGCTTCGTCTTCTACTCCATCAGCATTTAACATATCAGAATTATTCAAGGTTAATACTTGAATGACTTTTCCGTTCGCTCCTAGTTTTGCAAAGTGTGCCATAATTATCTCCTATTATATATTATAAATTTTGTTCATTCAACTATTGGAATTTGTACCTTATTATTACTATACCTGAACCGCCAGATGTATTTGTACCTGTAAATTGTCCACCACCTCCAGCTCCACCACCAGTATTGGTCGTACCGTTTGTACCGTTTCCTGGACCAACGGTATTTCCAGCTCCACCGCCTCCTACACTACCTGCTTGGTCACATGCAGGAGAAGAATTATTAGTTCCTCCTCTTCCACCACCTGCAAAATATCTTAAAGGACCACTTGGTCCTGGTGTTCCATAACTTGGACTTGGGTTGATTGCTGTGCCAACTCCAGGGCCTCCAGCGCCACCTGGAGTAAGTGGTTGTGGTGAACAACCGCCAGGAGAATTACTTCCAGCACCACCTGCTCCGCCGCCACCGCCTCCTGCAGTGTGGGTTGCTTGCTCAAAACTTCCTTTACCACCAGAATTTCCTTGAGGAGGATTAACTGGTGGCGTATTACCAGCTGATCCACATAGACCAAAATTAGAACCTGGAGATCTTTCTGCTCCTCCACCACCTCCAGAACCTCCTGAATTTCCTGAATTTGCTTCTGGAATAGTAGGTGAAGCTACTCCACCCCAACCACCACCTGTTGATGTAATTGTTGAAAAAATTGAATTTGAACCATTGTTACCAGGAGTTCCTGCTGCTGAATTTGGTTTAGCTGTCCCTGCTCCACCAGCTCCAACTGTAACTGGATATCCTGTAACTGAAACAGGTAAAGCACTAACACATGCACCTAATGGAGAAGCTGTATAACAACCTGAAGCTGCTCCAGAAGACTCTCTATAACCTCCTGCTCCACCACCTCCTGCAAAGGTTGCAGAACCTCCACCAGCTACAACTAAATAATCTACTGTTGTAGATCCTGCTGGTGTTCCAGCGCTTATAACTGTAAAAGTTCCTGGACCTGTAAAAGTGTGAATTTTGTAATCACCACAGCAAGTAATTGTTCCACCTGTTGCTACAATGAAATCAGATAAACCTGTTGCATTAGTTGTTCCATCATTAACATTTTTCCAACCTCTTGTGCCATCGACATAAACAAAAGTTAAAGAAATACCATTTGTTGAAGATTCATAATCAAATGCTAGACCATTAATAGGTGAACCATTATTTGCTACTGTTAAATTATTTGTTGCAAAAGTATTCGCATAATCTGCTACTGCTACTATATCACCTGCAGAAGGTGTTGCTGGTAAAGTTACAGTAATTGCTCCACTTGTCGTATTAACAAAATAACCATTCCCACTTACTGCTGTGAATGAAGCTGTCTTTGCAGTTGTATCCCAATTAACAGTTCCTGTACGACCAAAACCTGTTTGAGTTCCATTGTTCGTGATTGTTACACCACTAGGAATAACAAAAGTATCACCACTATCTCCCAAAGTAACTTGAGTACAATTTTGTTTTGGTGTTATCTTATTTACTTTTATTTCACTCATAATTTACCTATTGATATTTATACCTTATTACTACTATACCAGATCCGCCATTACCACCAACGCTTGATCCACTCGGAATATTTCCACCAGCTCCACCACCGCCACTTCCAGTGTTTGTTGTTCCCGCTGTTCCGTCTTTGTTACTTGCTCCACAGCTATATCCACTAGGTCCACCACCACCTGTTCCACCTGATGCAGGTGTTGTGCCTGTATCCCAACCGCCGCCACCACCGCCAGCTCTTGTTACAGGTGAGGCTGTAATAGAAGTTGTTACTCCATTTCCACCAGGAGCTCCAGTTGAACCACCTCCAACAGAACCTCCTACAGCTCCAGCTCCACCACCACCTCCTCCTCTATCGGGGTTTACAGGAGACGTAGTTGTAGTTCCTCCATTGTTACCTTGTGAAGGACTAACAGGAGGAGTATTTCCTGCTCCACCTGATTTTGAAGCTCTACCACCTCCTCCACCGCCAGAACCACCATTTCTACCAACTCCAGGTACAAAAGCACCACCACCACCACCACCTGTTGATGTGATTGTTGAAAAAACTGAATTAGCTCCATCTGAACCATTAGCATTATTTGTAGGTGCAGGTTGTGGTGGTGCTCCTCCTGCTCCACCTGCACCAACTGTTATTGGATAAGCTTGTGCTGAAACTGTTATTGATGTGCCTCCAGGATTACCATCTAAGGGACTAGCTGTATAAGGTGTGACTGGTGATTTGTATTCTCTGAATCCTCCAGCACCACCACCGCCACCACCACAAATTCCGCCACCACCGCCACCACCTGCTACTACTAAATATGAAACTACATTGTTTGGTGCAGAAGATGCAACACTTGATACAGTAAATGTCCCTGGACTAGTAAATGTATGAATCTTACAGTTTCCACAAAATGTTTCTGTTCCACCTGATGCCACTATAAAATATTCTCCGATATAACCTGTTCCTTCTTCAACAGATTTCCAACCTTGTGTTGCATCAACATAAACTAAAGATAAGCTTTCATTATCTGTATTTCTAACACTATCGGAAGCACTACCATCTAAATTAGATCCATTTCTTGCAATAGTTAAATTGTTTGTTGCAAATGTACCTGCATAATCTTTAACAGCCACAATATCTCCCGCACTTGGTGTTGTAGGTAAAGTAACTGTGATTGCACCACTTGTTGTGTTAACAAAATATCCAACTCCACTCACTGCTGTGAACGATGCTGTTTTAGCTGTAGTATCCCAGTCTACTGTTCCTGTTCTACCAAATCCTGTTTGAGATGCACCTGCTGCTAATGTGATTGTTTGACCACATCCACCTAAAGTTACAGTTGATCCACATTTTGCAAGATAAGTATTATCACTTGTATCTTTTATCGTGTCTGCTTTATAAACTTCCGCAGTTACTGTATGTGTTGCACCACATTTAGTAATAACGGCTGTCCCGCATTGATCTTTAATATTATCTACTTTTATTTCACTTGCCATAATTATTGATATTTATACCTTATTATTACTATACCTGAACCACCGTTTCCACCATACAAATAACCAGGACCTCCTGTTCCACCTGCACCTCCACCACCTCTATTTGTAGTTCCATTACCACCAGGACCTCCTGATGGACTTGGAGAGGAACCTCCTGTTCCACAAGGTGAAATACCTCCATTTTGTGAAGCTCCACCACCTGCATAATCTAGTGAAGATGTAGAAATTGAAGTTGTGACTCCTACACCACCATTACCTGGATGGCAACCTGGTGTATTTGTTGATCCTGCTCCTCCAGCACCACCACCGCCACCACCAGCTCCTAAAGGAGCACCAGCAAAAAATCCATCTCCTCCATTTTGTCCTTGAGGTGGACTAACAGGTGGAGTATTTCCTGAACCTGCTCTACCTGGATTAGCTCCTGGTGAACCACTATATCTAGGTCCACCTCCTCCTGAACCACCAGGTCCTCCAGTGTTACAATTTGATGGACCTGATCCACCAAATCCACCACCAGTAGAAGTTACTGTACTAAAAATTGAATTTGATCCTGAAATTCCAGGACCTTCTGATCCAATTGGTGAATTATCTCCTGCTCCACCTGCTCCAACAGTTACTGGATAAGGTGAAGCTGTTACTGTAATTGCTGTTCCACCAGGATTACCATTTAAAGGACTTGCTGTATAACATTGAAGAGGAGCTTTATATTCTCTAAAACCACCAGCACCACCTCCTCCTTGTCCTTGACAAGTACCACCTGTATTTAAAGATGCTCCTCCACCTCCTCCCGCAACTACTAAATAAGAAACTGTATTATTTGTAGGAGTTGCTCCTGCAGCTGAAACACAAAAAGTTCCTGGAGATGTAAATGTGTGGATTTTACAATTTCCACAAAAAGTAATTGTTCCACCAGTTGCAACTATAAATTCATTACCTATAATATTACTTGTTGAATCTTGAACATTTTTCCAACCTTCAGTTGAATCTACATATACAAAAGTTACAGATTGACCTTCAGTTGATAAAGTTGCAGGTGCATTAATTCCACCTATTTTATCTGTGCCGTTTGGTGTGACTGTAACCGCATTTGTTTGCCAGGTGTTTGTATAATCAGCTAAAGATACAATTGATCCTGCTGAACCTGCTGGTAAAGTAACTGTGATTGCACCACTTGTTGTGTTAACAAAATATCCAACTCCACTCACTGCTGTGAACGATGCTGTTTTAGCTGTTGTGTCCCAATCAACAGTTCCAGTTCTTCCAAAACCAGATTGTGTTGCACCACTTGCTAAAGTTACAGTATCACCTGATTGACCAATTGTTAATGTTGATCCGCATTGTGATGATATTTGATTAACTTCTATTTTACTCATTAAATAATTACCAATGTTCCTGTTACTGTTTGTGTACCTGTAATCGTTACAGGTCCTGCTAATACTCCTGAATCTAGTGTTTGGTCTTGATCTAATGTTGATGCATGAGTAACCACGTATCCTGTTGCTTCCATAACTGGAGAAATAGTTTTCTTAGCTGGAATTGTACAGAACACATCTTTGGTTCCTGAAGTAAAAGTAACCGCAGCATCAGAGTTAGATGAAGAAATGATAGTGTCTCTTGATAACGTATCTGGAGTAGCATCGGTTACTGTACCAACACCAACTTCCCATTCATCTGTGCCAGAGTTTACAATACAGTAATACGTAGTATTACCTGTACCAACGCCTGCTACAAATGTTTCAAAGTCTTGAGACGCACCATCTAAAGAAAAAGTTCCAGTTCCAGTAGTGGTGCTTGTCTCTTTAACTCGATCGTTAATGACAAGAGCCATCTATCCTCCTTAACTAATTCTTAATATCGCTGCCGATGTTGTAAATGCAGGAAACTGAATAGTAAATGTTCCTGCTGTTGCTGTTTTAACACCACCAAAATCTAAAACACAAACTGCATCAGTAGTTCCAGTACCACCATCCGTAGTTGTATTATAAATTAAAGCTCCTGCAGCATTTAATGTTACCCCAGTCCAAGATAAATTAGAAAAACTAGTTATACTTACACCGGATGAAACTTTTACACCTGAATTTACAAGTGCTTTACCACCTGCTGTGTAGCTTGATGAAGTTACTTCATTAGTTGATGCATAATTTTCAGTCGAGGCTCCTAATGTAGCCACAGATGTATACATTGCTAATTTAAATGTATCGCCACCTGATAAATCAAAATCATGTTTTCCTGCTAATAATTCTTTTTTGAAAGAATTACATATTGCGTTAGTTGTTATTGCCATTTTTAAATCTCCTTATTTTAATAATGTATTTGGCGATGGTGAAGGTACCTGTATTCTAGGAACACCATCATCAAATTCTGCTCTTCTTCTTCTACCCATTTGTTGGATAGCAAAAGCTTGTATTTCCTCATTATACTTACTTTTGTATAGATTGTACATATCCATGGGTCCTTTTAAATAAGAAAAAGTTTCAGTTAAAACACCATGAAGTAACATTCCCTCTTGATAGGTTGATAAATATGTATTTGTAGTGCTATTAAAATGAGGAGGTGTAACGATATAATTAAGTTGTACTCCATATGCAATATTAGGAGTAGGAGCTACTACAATTGAAGCATCATCCCAATTAGCGTAATATTTAGGTTGACCAGTTGCGCCAGTGCTATTGTATTCTGTAATAAAACTAGTATCTCTTTTTTCCATAAATTTTCTATCGCTAGTAATAGTTGTATCAGCAAAAACTTGTAAAGATCTTATAATTAAAAAATCTGCTGGAGTTACTAAATATCTTTTATTAGGAGTAAAAGAAGAAGTTGCATATTTTCTAGTGTCATCATAATCAACTTGTCCAGCTACATCTAATTCAGTATTTCTTATAAATTGATCAATTAATGTATCTGATAATACATTAGAATCTACTTCTGTGTAGTTTCTTACTTGAGTTAAAAAATCTGAATAACTTATCGCCATTAATTCCTCACATATCCTAAAGCTTCATCTGTATTAATTAAATCAGGGTCAGCTATAATATCTATTCTAGATATAGATTCTACATTACCTTTGTCATCTCTAAAAGCCGTCTCAACATTTTTTATATTCTCAGAAGATTCATAATTTTCTTCTAAAGAAGCTATTTCGTTTGTAGAATAAAAAAATTTATAAGTTGCCATTATGTTATACTCACTGTTACTGAATTGATATTCATTAATAATTCTCTTCTTCTATTTTGTAAAGATGGATCGGCAGGCACCATTACAGTTTGACCTTGTGTTATATAAGCAAAGTCCCCTGGTAATGTTAAATTAGCAACACCGACTGTTATTCCTCCCGAATCTGCTTCAACACCACTAATATCTGTTGGTTGTTGAAATCTTTGTGGTCTTGTATTTTGCAATGCAATTGCATCTGCAACACTTCGTCTTCTTCTAATTTGAGGATGTTTAGGTTCATATTCAGAAATATGTACTAAAGAACCATTCCATTCTTTAACCATTTCATTGTAAGGAAAAGCCATACCTGATCTATCTGATATTGCCTGCGAATATTTTCCTGATGCCCATTTAGCCATATTTATGCTCCACTAGGGTAAAAAGTTTGAGGTGAAATATAGGTAGATGTTCTTTGACCATCTTCGTCAAGAGCTCTCTTTAATTCATCTTCATAAATTAATTTATTTTGTTGTACTAAAGCGGGAGCCTTTTTCATAGATAAATAATAAGCAAGTCCAGCACACATACACGGTAAAAATCTATAAACAACATCTGGATCATTAGTGTAAGCCCCAGCGTCTTCTATTCTTTTAATAACATAAAATTTTAAGGTTGTATAAGTATTTAAATCTGGTGCTTGATACAAATAAATTACAGGAGTAGTTTGTCTATCTACATAATACTGAGAAGGTTGTCCTGTAGCTAACTTATTAGGTAATGCTGCATAAGCAGATCTATCTATTTTTGTTAAAGATACATCTTGAGTGTTTGCATTATTACCCGCTGCAGCAGTAGATGATACATAAGCTTCTAAGACATCATTAACATCAGAGTCTACTGTATAGTTTGCCTGACCAGAAACTAAAGCTATTTCATTCAATTCTGTTTTCCATAAATGAATACCTCTGTTACCCCACTCAGCAAAAAGTAAATCTAAACTTCTTCTAGCTGAACGCATATCATAACCAGAACTACCTACAAGGCCACATCTTTCATAACCTTCAGTAATTACGTCATCAATATTTAAATTAAAAGATGTAGTTCCTGAAGTTGCCATTATGCTTTCCTTTTCTTATCTACGCCTTTTATTTTACCTTTATTTTTTGATGCGTAAAAAACCTGTTTAGCTTTTTTTGCGCCATATTCTTTCTTCATGGCTTTCATTATTTTTTTGCCTTTTTCTGTTAATGGCATTTTAAATCTCCTTTATAGCGGCCGCTTTGAGAGTGTTTTTCTTCTCCTTTTTGCGGTTGTACAACTTCTTTGAGTGTACCACTTTTTGACTATACTTTGAAGACCTTAGGTTTTTTGCTATTAGGTTTCTTTTTAACTTGTAATCTTTTCTTTTTTTCACCTCTAGCGCCTCGTAACTGTCCTTCTATTTGTTTGGTTATTTGACCTCTGGATATTGCCATTATATTAAATCCACTGCCTTTCCTATTATTGGTTTATATTTAGTTCTACCATCTTCTTTAAAAGCTCTCAAGAATTGTTTTCTACCTTTTTCAGAAACATAACTACAATGCACCCACCCGCTGTTGGGCTCTCCTGGAACATAAAATTCTAAAATCATTTGATCAAAATCTAAATTCTTATAAATCCAATCTGCAACTTCAGCATTATCTTTACCTGGACATTCAAAGTCACAAGCCTCTGCTTTTGTATGCTGACTAGTAATTGAACTACCTATTTTAAGACAAAGATCAGGAGATCTAAATCCACTAGTCACGGTTACAGGCCCGAAGTGATCCCGTACGGGTTGAAGAATATTTTCACAAAGTAATTTTAATTTTTCAATTTGATTAGCATTAGGATTATTATCAACCCCTAATCGTACAGCAGTGTCCGATTTAATTAACTCTTGTAAAGTAAAATTCCTGGAAAGGTTCATTAGTGATCTAATATCTTTTTTATTGATTTACTTCCATCTATATTTTCTTCTAATTCAGCTTTTACATTACCACATTTATAAGTAACATTCAAATTTTGTTCCCGTTCTGCAAGTCTTTTACC
>Ga0208161_1002013_pt1 | contig 10496 bp, 7 predicted proteins | sample CB_VirMetaG_3_FD_184538 | JGI IMG/M metagenome (GOLD analysis project Ga0208161, IMG submission 184538) | Freshwater to marine saline gradient viral communities from Chesapeake Bay - CB_1508_1S Viral MetaG (SPAdes) (version 4) | ecosystem: Environmental > Aquatic > Marine > Coastal | place: USA... | reverse complement strand
GGGACAACATTCAGGCAAGCAATGCGGGAACGAGTTGGAAAGACGAGTGGTTTACGATCCTGTTTTCTGTGCCGCTGTGCATGGCTTTCATCCCAGAGGCTGTGCCTATTGTCAGTGCTGGGTTTGACGTGTTGGAAGATATGCCTGATTGGTACAAAGCATTCTTAGGTGCGGCTGTTGCAGCTTCTTTTGGAATAAGAACACTGACTAAGTGGGGGAATAAGTAGTGGCCAGAGTTAGTGGATTGTTTGACCAATACTTGCCAACAAGTAATGCGCTAGAGCCCCGAGACTTTACTAATCCACGGGTTAGACCTACACCTGCGCCAGAGCCTACAACACCTGTTATTGTACCTACGACACCAACGACACCTACTACAGAGCCAACTACGCCTACTGTAACGCCCAGAGACTTACTGGACGCTGCTGAAGAAGGTACGCCTGTTACTGCTCCTTCAAACGACACAGTGTACGAAGGTGACAACAGACCTACTTACATCAAAGAACGTACCAACATTACAGCAGAGCAGTACAATCAATTCTTAGCTGAGTTTGATGATGCTGTAGCACAAGCTAATGTAAACTACCGTCAAGCTACTTTAGTAAAGAACATAGAGCGTGAAGCTGGTGCGTCTTTTGATCCTGAAAGCTCTGTTTTAGAAAACCAACAGCTACAGAACCAACTGTTTGAAGAAGCTGTAAGTGGCATTGCTGAGAAGTACGGTGTACCACTAACGTACACTACTAAAGGCGGAGAGACTTGGCAGTTAAACAACAACGGTAAGTACACTCGTGTTAGTGAGGTAGGTGGGTTTGACGACTACTTAAAAGCAGCCGTTAAAGTTGGTTTGACAACAGTGGCAACAGCAGGTGTTGGAGCTGCTGTAGCAGCTGGTCTTGGTGCAGCGGGTGTGTCACAAGGTGTTGCTAATGTTATAGCTGATATTGTTGTAAATACAGCAGCCAGTGGTGGGGATATTAAGCAAGGGCTTGTTAGTGCATTTGCGCCTACTGGTGAGTTAGAAGAAGCTAGAGAGTTTTTAGATTATTTTCCAGATGGTCTTGAAGGTTTGTCTGATGTAGCTCGTACTGTCTACGACACAGTTAATGCAGAGACAGTTCCAGTTGTTACACCAGACACTACAATTACATTAGACCCCAATCAAGATACTCCTATTGAAGTAGATCAAGACACTAACACAGTGACTGTTGGTGTACCTGAGCCTACAGAACCTGTACAGCCTACAGATACTGGAGAGGTTGGTGGTGGTGGTGGAGGAGGTCAGCCTGAGACTCCAACAACTCCAACAACTCCAACAACTCCAACAACTCCAACAACTCCAACAACTCCAACAACTCCAACAACTCCAACAACTCCAACAACTCCAACAACTACAACAACTACAACAACTACACCAGCAGAGCAAGATGTCTTTAACCCAGAACTTCCTTGGATCTATCAAGGTGATGGTGTTTTTGTTCATGGTAAAACAGGTGAAACTAAAACTGAAGACGTTACAGAATACGATCCTTATGTAATTGGTGAAGGCTATGGCACTGGTGAAGATCCTATGCCAACCACACCAGACAGCGGTCAAGACACTGTAGAGGAAGAGGTAGACTCAGGAGACTTGTTCGGGAATATCGGAGATATTTTTGATAGTACTGTTGATGATACTCCTGACACAACTCCTACTCCTGTAGAGACGCCTGTTGAACAAACTCCTACAGAGACTCCTACAGATACAGGAGAAAGTGGTACAGGTACTGGAGACGGCACTGGAGACGGCACAGGAACTGGTACAGGAACTGGTACAGGTACAGGCGATGGCACTGGTGACGGTACTGGAGACGGAACAGGAGGTGGTGGTTTATTTGGATTTGGAGGAGGGGGAAAGTCTCCAATAACTCCAGAAGCTTTTATGGCCTCTATAGCCTTCAATCCACAACTTTTAACACCGTATATGCCACGACAATCTAAAGACTACTTAGCTGAATTAATAGCGAGACTACAACAATGACATATTTGGAACTGGTAAACAAAGTCTTAGTCAGACTACGTGAAAGCACAGTAACCACAGTAAATGAAAATGCCTACTCTAGTTTGGTAGGTGAGTTTGTTAATGATGCTAAAGACTTTGTAGAGAATGCTTGGGATTGGAGTGCTTTACGTTCAACTACAATAGTAACAACGTCTGCTTTTGATCTTGGCAATTACACTCTATCAAATGTTAATCAGGCTTCTGAAATCAAATCTGTATTGAACGATACTTCAAACGCTTTTATGAAGCAACAAAGTAAAGATTGGTTTGATAAACAAACATACTTTAATGATCCTGTTGTTTATGGCTCTCCAGCTTATTACCAGTTTAATGGAGTACTGGCAAACGGGTCTGCTATTCTTAAAGTATATCCACGTCCTGACGGTGTTTATAATTTAGTAGTTAATTCAGTGTCAAGAACTGACGACTTAGAATCAGACAACTCTAGTGTAATCTTGCCAACTAAACCCATCATTCATTTAGCTACAGCGTTTGCAGCTAGAGAGCGTGGAGAGACAGGTGGAACTTCAGCACAAGAACTGTTTGCTATTGCTGATAAGTCTTTATCTGACGCTATAGCAATAGACGCTAACAGACACCCAGAAGAACTTGTATATGTGGCGGTGTAACTATGGCACAACAGCTACAGAATATTACAATTAGAGCACCAGCCTTCAAAGGACTGAACACACAGGACAGTCCCATTGATGGTGATCCTTCCTTTGCGTCCGTTGCTGACAACTGCATTATTGATCAGTATGGTCGTATTGGTGCACGTAAAGGCTTTGAAACTTTAACAGATGACGTTACTGATTTAGGTGGTGAGTCTATTGTTGTCATGGCTGAGCTTGAGGAGACTGACGGAACACGTACAGTTTTATCAGCAGGTAACAATAAACTCTTTACAGGAACTGCTACACTCACTGACGTTACTGGCGCACACACAATCACTGACGACAACTGGCAGATGGTTCCGTTTAATCAGGACATCTACTTAGTACAAAGCGGGTACAGTCCTCTAGTGTACAACGGTACGTCTGTAGTGGCCATAGGAAGCCACACAGGAGCTTCTGGGACTGCACCACAGGCTAACTGTGCCTTAGCTGCTTATGGTCGTATGTGGATGGCTGACACGGCTACGGACAAGTCTACAGTGTACTGGTCAGATCTATTGATTGGTGCAGCGTGGTCTGGTGGTACGTCAGGCTCTATCAATATTTCTAAGGTCTGGCCTGATGGCTATGATGAGATTACTGCCTTAGCTGCACATAATGACTTCCTTGTTATCTTTGGTAAAAGATCAATCATTCTTTATCAAGGTGCTCAGTCTCCTGCAACTATGGCGTTAGCTGATACAATCAACGGTATTGGTTGTATTGCTAGAGACTCTGTTCAGCCTACAGGTACTGATCTAATCTTCCTGTCACACGTAGGTGTTCAGTCACTCGGTCGTGTTATTCAGGAAAAGTCAGCACCAATGCGTGACATTAGTAAGAATATTCGTAATGACTTATTCTCCGCAGTGTCTTCGGCAGGAGTCAACATAAACTCTTCATACAGTGCAGAGAATGCTTTTTACTTATTGAACTTCCCAACACTAAACACACTCTACTGCTTTGACACTAGAGGTGCTTTGGAGGATGGTACTCTTAGGGTTACACGTTGGCCTAACACAGAATTCAAATGTTTCCTACGTAGAGACAACGGTGACTTTTTAATAGGTAGTGCATTAGGTATTGGAAAGTACAATACTTACTATGATAATGGTGAGTCATACTTGATGGAGTACCTGAGCAATTCATTGTCCTTTGGTGATGCTTCCCGCACTAAAATCCTAAAAAAGATTAAACCAACTCTAATTGGTGGGTCAGGTACTGTAGCTAACATTAAGTGGTCTTATAACTATTCTGATAACTATACAGGTCAGGCTATAACTTTAGGTTCTAGTGTACCTGCGTACTTTGGTACTGCTCAGTACAACATAGGCACATACTCTGGTGGTATTAAAATCAACACACCCAATGTAAACTCGACAGGTAATGGAACAGTGGTTAATGTAGGACTTGACATACCTATTAATGGTACAGAGTTTTCAATACAGGAATTAAACATACAAGCTTTAGTAGGTAGGATGCTATGAGTGATTACAACTATACAAATGTCTTTCAAAATAAAGACTCAACTAACGCTGTTATTCTCGGTAGTGAGTTTCACACAGAGTTTGACAAGATTGAGGTGGCTGTCAACAGTAAAGCCAACTCTGCTAGTGCTGTCCTAACTGGAACAACTAATGTTGAACAATTAACAGTGTCAGGGGCGGTGACTATGACGATTGATGGAGGTACTTACTAATGGCTGCTGTTTGGACAGATGCAAACGGAGTAGTGCAGACTGAGAAGTCTCCTAATGCTTTAGCTTTGAATCGTAATACTGTTAACCCACAGATCTTACAACAACAAATATCTGCAAATGCACCATTAGGTGCTGCAGGTGCTGCGGGTGCTGCAGGTGCTGCAGGTGCTGCGTCTTCTACAATTTTTGATAATTTCTGGGATGCCTTAAGCAATCTCAATGTAGGATCTACTTTAGGTGGTCTTTTGTCAGGGGCTGGTTACTACAACCTGATGAATGATCTTAAGAGCTTTGGACAGCAAGCGCAAACGAGCGCTGAAAGTATAGGAACTACAGCTGCTCAAGATACTCGCTTTGTACCGTTTACTGTTACAGGCGCTACAGGTGGAAATATTGCTACTACTTCTGAAGGTAGTACTACAATGACCCTATCACCCGAAGAGCAAGCAATACAAGACATGCTCTTCGGTGGTGCTAGTCAGTTTTATCAACAGGCTCAAATGCCTATTGCACAGACTGAACAGGACATCTACAACCGTATGTTGCAGGTTGCAGCTCCTGAGAGGGAACGTCAGCAACTTGCTCTTGAGGAAAGGCTAGCAGCACAGGGTCGTCTTGGAACGTCCTCAGCAGCTTATGGTGGCGCTACACCAGAGCAGATGGCACTGGCTACTGCACAACAAGAACAGCTCAATCAGTTAGGTTTACAAGCACGTAATCAAGCTCTAGCAGAACAACAACAAGCTGCTGGTTTAGGTCAAGGAATGTTAGGTGCTGCTTACATGCCTCAGTCTAACCTACTTAATATTCTACAAGGTGGCTTAGGTACTGCTGGTCTTGCTGATGTTGCACGTAGACAAGCTGCACAGATTGAAGCAGAAGCTGGTATGGGTGGTCTTGATGCTTACTTACAAGCAATGCTAGGCAGAGGTAACTTAGGTGCTCAAGGTATTGCAGGACTTGCGGCACTTCTGGGAGGCCAGAAGAAAGGTGAAGGTCTGTTTGGTGATTTAGATCTTGGAAAGCTGTTCGGATTTTAATAGGAGACTAACATGGCATTAGGATTTTCAAGTGGTCTTCTGACAGGACTACGAACATTTGGTCAGGGCGGTGGAATACCTGCTGATCCACGTCAGCGTGATCTTATGCAAGCTGCTGGAGTAACTAACCCGTTGCTTCAGCAGTTTGGTAAGAGCTTAGGTGGTATGTTTGGTGTTGAGACACGCAGTCCTGCTGCTATTCAACAGGCTCAGGAAGAACAAGCTAAAGCAAAAACTCAGGGGCTTATCCTGTCTCAAGTAGAAGCATCTACAGCTTTGACTCCTGCACAGAAAGAGACGTATGCCTCTATGATCCGTAGTGGAGACATTACTGAACAGCAGGTTTTACAGGTGCTCGGTCAAGCAGAAGAGAATAAAGCAAAGCAGTCTCAAATATCAGCAATTAAAACTAATCTATTAGATCAAGGCTTTACAGAAGAACAACTAGCAAACTTATCTGATGCTCAAATTAGAGACTATGCTAAGTCAGTTATAGATCAAGAACGAGCACAAGCACAAACTATGGAAGGTGCTGCTGCTTATATGGAAACTCTTAATCTTGATCCTGAAATAAAAGAACAAGCAGGTAAGGTTATTGCTAGTGACAAATGGACTAAGCTTACTTCTGCTCAAAGAACAGAGTATTTTAAAAGGCAGCAAGACGAATCTAAAAGAAGAAAAGATATAAGCAATATCACTAAAATGATTGAGTCTATGCCAGAAGGTGAGGCAAAGAAAGAAGCTCAAGCTTCCTTACAAGATTTAGAGAACGGGTTTGTTACTGCTTCTTCTTTAAGAAATCAGATACGTGCTAAGAAAGATTCATCAATCACAGAAACAACTACTGTTGTACAGCTTGAAGATGGTTCGTATGCTAAGGTTGCTAATCAAAAAGTAGGCAAAGATACTCTTAAAGTTTATTGGGATTCAACAGCTAACGAGTACAAGCCCGTTACAGCTGAGATGCTTAAAGGTGAAAAGAAAGTAGAAAGTAACTGGCCTTCAGCTACAGCTGTTAAGTACGTAGAAAATCTAGTACTAGCAGGTGAGGGAGAAGATGTTATTTCTCGTTATGTTGCTGGTTATGATCCTTTGTTTTTTGGTGATTATAGAAAAACTCCAGCACAAGCTTTAGATAATAAAATGGAATTAGCTACCGTAGCTGATAAGCTTAAAAAAGAAGGTAAGAATCCTGAAGAAATTAAGCAAGGTTTAATTGATTACATTAACAGTAAAGATTCTACTTCTCAAGATAGTAACGATGTCTTAAGCGAAGCTGATAAAATTATACAAGGATAGAGCTAATGGCTACAGCCGAACAGTATGCTGAGTGGATTGTAGCAAATCAGGAAAAGAAAGGTACTCCTGAGTTTGATACAGTTGCTAAAGCTTATCAACTAGCTAAACAACAAACTACTGAAGCGCCTCCTACACAGAGTGCTGAGCCTGTAGAGCCTTCCTTTGTAGAGCGGTTTAACTATGCTCGTAAGTCTGCAACAGATCTTGTCGAGAATCTTCAGACTACTCTTAATGTAGGTTTAGGCGGTGCTGAAGTCAATCCCGTAGATGAAATGGATTGGATTACTCCTGAAGAATATCTTGAGGAGGGTATTGACTACACCCTGAAAGAGAAGATGCAACGCTTCTCTGCTTACCGTCAGTCTCTGATTGATGCTGAGTATCAAGACGTTGTTCAGTACAACCAACTAAGAGCACAACAAGCAGAGCAGCAAGCTAAAGAAACTAAGACAGCGATGGATAAGTTCCTTGAAGGGGATTTGTCTGGTGTCTATAAAGCTGTAGCTGAAGCAGACTACGGACAGCTAGCAGGAACTTTAATAGGCTCTACAGCTCCTGAAGAATTAGCTATAGCTCCTTTAAAAATACCTTCAATGATGGCTGCTGGTGGTTTGTTAGGGGGTGGTACAGAAGCTACTAGACAGCTCGCTACAGGTGAAGATGCTGACTTAGGTAGAATAGGGGTTGCTACTGCTATTGGTGCAGTTGCTCCTCCTGCTTTGATAGGCGCAGGTAAAGTAGCAGGTGCTGGAGCTAAGCTGACTAAGACATCAGCAGAGAAGATTGCTAAAGCCTACGGCACAAATGTCAAGCCGCTTGTAGAATCTACTACAGCAAAGGTAGAGGCTAAGCTCAAAAATAAACCAGTTAGTGCTGTAATCAACAGAAGAGCCAACGAAAAGATTACTAAGATCGAAGAAGACATGGCCGTCATCATGACCAAAGAAGGTGTTGATGGGATCACAGCTATGGACAGAGCACTCAAGAAAAACGGTGTTGACTCTGAGGGTTTAATTACACTAGACAAGACAGGTACTCGAAAGATTGAAGTACCCTCTCCTGAACAAGCAGCGATACTTGCTCGTAATGTTGAGAATCGTAGAGGAAAAATAGGTAGAGGTCGTGATTATATTATACGTCCTGTCTCCTCTGCTCTAAGAGAGATGAATGGTACTGTTTATAATGCTATGAAGAAAGCAGAACTTCAGAAGTTGAAGCTGTCTGCTGATGCCTTCGACACCATCGGTGTCATGGCTACACGCATCAAAGCATTAAGCACTGAAGACGCTTCAGACCTTGCAGCCGCTTTATTCAATGGCAAGTTAGACGTAGCAAAAGAGATAGCTAGTAAAGCAAACAACGGTCTTGACCAAAGCGTTTCTAATGTACGTAATCTACTGGACACTCTACATAACAACTTAGAGAAGACAGGTCTCGATGTTAAGTATCTTGAGAATTACTTTCCTCGATATGTTAAAGATCTAGACGGGCTTAGGAAAGCCATAGGCAGCAAAGGAAGTACTGCTCTAGACAGGATGCTAGATGCTACTGCTAAAAAGCAAGGGCTTGTTCATAGGGATTTGTTGTCTCAAGACGACATCGCTACAACAGTGGCTAAATATATGAGAGGGACATCTCCAGAACAAGGCTCTCGTTTAAAGTCAGCTCGTATTATTGAACAACAAGAGCGAGAGTTCTTTGCTAACTACTACGAAGACCCTGTCGAGTCTCTAGCGCGTTACACTACCAAAGCTCTAGATGAGATTGCTAAGCGTAGGTTCTTCGGTAACGAAAGCTATACTGTAAAAGACGGTGTGTTTGATATTGATGGTACGCTGTCTAATTATGTAGCTAAGAACCTACTTGACAAGAAGATGTCAACACAGGAAGTTGCTGATATGAAGCTGCTTCTTAAGGCTGTGTTTGATTCTCCTCAATCTAATAGTATTGCAGCGGGTATAAAAGATCTTTCTTACCTTGCTACTCTAGGACAATTAAGCTCATCTTTGATTCAACTAGGTGACGTAGGGACTGTCGCGTTCCTTAATGGTATGCGTCCTACTATTGAAGCAATGATACAGAAGTTTACTGGTAAGTCTGCATACAAGGTATCTGACATTGGTCTTTACAATAAGATACAAGCAGACATAACTAAAGACGGTTTAGGTAAATGGCTAGACAGAACCTTTAAGTTTACTGGCTTTGCTAAACTTGACAGGTTTGGTAAAGAAGTAGCTATGAATGCGTCTGTAAACAAGTGGGCTAAGAAAGTTAAGACAGAAGCAGGTGTGAGAGAGTTCACTGAGAAGTGGGGTGATGTGTTCGAGGGAGATCTTTCTAAGATTGTAGGAGATCTACAGGCGGGAAGAAGAACACCAGACACAGAGTACTTAGCCTTCTTAGAACTGTCGCGCATTCAGCCAGTGACTAAGAGTGAAATGCCTTTAGGTTATCTTGAGAATCCTAATGGAAGAATACTATATACTCTGAAGTCTTATGCTCTAAAGCAGCTTGATCTTCTTAGAGAAGAAGTAATAAAAGACTTTAAGGCTGGTAAAATAGCTGCGGGAATACAGAAGTCTATATGGCACGGCATGACAGTTGGTCTTGCTAACGCTACTGTACAGACAGCTCGTGATGCTCTGCTAGGTAAGGATGTTGATGAGGGTACGTTTGGTGATGAGTTTGCTAACGCATATACGACACTCCTATTCATGAGTCGTTATGATCGTGAGCGTTATCTTGAGCGTGGGGATATCTCTGGATTCTTTGGAAACCAATTAACTCCACCTGCTTTTGATATTGTTGTGCAGGGCGGTCTAGCTGCTGGCTCTTTACCTTTTGCAGGACAAGATTTAGAATCACAGCTGTCTGGAAAATCCATAGAAGACAAGAAAAAAGCTATAGAAAAGTTTGAGAAGACTGTAGTGAGTAAGATACCTATTGGTGGTGAGTTAGTATACAACCAACTAATGGGAGGATCTGAAGCCTACAACGAAGATCTACAGAAGAAACGTATAGCAGAAAGAAAGAAAGCTTTAGGGTTCTAAAATAAAGGGGACAATTAAGTCCCCTTAGTTTTATCAGGCTATCTCACACGCGCCTCCTACACACGCTAACTCTTGAGAGCCTTCTGTCACGTCACTAGCTTCATTCAAATCCCAGCTCACTGTCTCTGGTATTGCCTTCACTAGCTCGTTGTATCGCTCTTCCGTAATTGCCTCATATGGTGCTTGCTCATAGGTATGATCAGAGTAAGGCAGAAAGCTAACACCACTAACACTATCGAAATTATTATATAACCAGTTACCAATAGCAAGGTACTCGTCATCTCGATAGTACACTGTAATAGACGGCTTATGCTCACACCAGTGCTCCTGATACATAGTCCACAACTCAAGCTGCTCTAGCCCTGTCTGGTCTCCAGCGATCACAGCGCCCTCTGGAGCTTTCTTAACGAAGGAGAATACCTTGGTAGTGGGTGATAAGTTATCGTTCTCTACAGGAACTCCTGCGGCCTCTAGTACACTACAGAGTGGGTCACGGCTATCAGCCCTAACACGCCTAATGTAAAAAGGACTAAATCTCCCGTGAATACCAGAAGCACTGTCCACCAACTGTGAGACTGTACCAGATGGTTTAACGCATGTGATTGCACAGCTTTGGTTGATACCCAACTTCTTAGCCCATTCTTTATTGGTTGCAATAGATTCATTCTTTAGATCCTCTAGTATCTCTGACAGTGGTCTACGCTTACCGTTGTC
>Ga0208161_1002012_pt1 | contig 10499 bp, 10 predicted proteins | sample CB_VirMetaG_3_FD_184538 | JGI IMG/M metagenome (GOLD analysis project Ga0208161, IMG submission 184538) | Freshwater to marine saline gradient viral communities from Chesapeake Bay - CB_1508_1S Viral MetaG (SPAdes) (version 4) | ecosystem: Environmental > Aquatic > Marine > Coastal | place: USA... | reverse complement strand
GAACTTACGTTCTGTGGTAATGACCATAACACAGACGGTAGCCGTATTGCAGATTACATGTATATGCATATGTGGGACAAGCTTTTGACTTCTGGTAATATCAGTTCTATGTACAATTCTGGTACACCTATATCTGCATCAGATGCTGGATTAAGTACTGACCTTATATTTGGCGATACATCTACATCTGTACCTTCTGCCAATGCAGCGGATGATAGTGGTAACTATGACTTCGTAACTGCTAATAGCCAGACATTAGTTTTATTGTAAATGTGTTATATTTGATATAGTATTTATTAAAATTATTCATATGGCAACTAAAGTGAAGAAACTAACAAAGGAAGAATTAGAAAAACTACAGTTAACTGTAAACAAGCTAACAAGATCAAAGCAGACTCTTGGTGAAATGGAGTACCAGAAAAACCAAATGATTTCAAGCATTATGGGCTTGGAGGCTGAGGTTAAGATTGTTCAACAAGAATTAGAGGAAAAATACGGTCAAGTAACTATTGATCTTAACACTGGTGAATACCAGGAAATGGCTGAGCCTGCAGAATAATGGATAAGCTGATTAGAAAGATCAGCATCGGTAGAGATTATAAAAACGAAGCTATGCATTACTCTGTAGGTCAAGAGGTCTATGGAGGGCATAGTATCGTTAGCATTGTAGAAGAGAACGATAGATTTAGTATCTACATTTCTAAAGACAATACAGTTATACCATGGAAAGATTTCAATAAAAACATGGGTATAGCTGTAGAGTATAATTTAGAGTATTAATGAGATCTGTTTTTGACTTTGTTGTTAAACCAAAAGGATCCAGAAATAGTAATAAGAAGGATCTGAATGGAAAAGAACTTATACTTAACACCGATCTGCAAGATCATAGGTACGTTAACAGGATAGGCACTGTCATAGGAGCTCCTCTGAGAGACTGTGGTGGTGTTATTCCTGGAGATGATGTCATAGTACATCATAATGTTTTTAGAAGATTCTATGATGTTAGAGGAAAAGAGAAAAACAGTAGAAGCTTTTTTGATGAGGATACATATCTATGTAGACCAGACCAAGTGTTTGCTTACAAGAGATATGATGAATGGATGGCTTTAGATGGTTTTTGTTTTGTAAAACCTATAGAGTCAGAAGACATGTGGTCTATTGATAAAGAAAAGCCACATATTGGTGTGATTAAAATGTTGGGTGATGACCTCAAATCACAGGGTCTGCAGCAAGGTGATTTGGTAGGATTCACACCCCGGAGCGAATACGAGTTTGTTATAGACGGTGAACGTTTATACCGTGTTCTCTCCGCAGCTATAACCATAAATTATGGACATAAAGGAAACAAAAAGGAGTATAATCCAAGCTGGTCGTAAGGCTATTCAGGAGCTTATAAAAGTTGCTGAAGAACCTATAATCACCAACACGGATGACGATGTTTCCGCAGACAGACTAAAAAATGCTGCAGCTACTAAGAAACTGGCTATACTAGATGCCTTAGAAATACTCAATAGAATAACAGAGGAAGAGGCGATACTAGAAAACAAACCAGTTGAAAAAGAAGAGAAAAAATCTTTCTCTGGTTTTGCCGAACGAAGATCTAAGTAATGTACGAGCAAACACTGTATAAAAAAGTAGAGCCTATAAAGCAGAGCACGATTAAGAGATATAATCGCGCTAAAAAATGGGAGTATGGTTACAATAAAGAATTTGACTTTGTTGTGATCAGTAAAACCGGCGAGATAGGTGATATTTACGAGATACAGAATTTGTGTATAGCATTACCAAAAGAGAAAAACGTTCACGAGTTTGAAGAAAACAGATGGCAACCATTTGAATATCCTAAAGAGTTAAAGAACATAAAGAGTGTTTTTGACTGGAAAGATTACCCTGATGATTTCAAAGAACGATGGGAAGAATACATCGACGAAGAGTTCAATCGTAGGGAAAATGGTTTCTGGTTTAAAAACAACGGTGTGCCGACGTATATAACTGGTACACATTACATGTACCTTCAGTGGACAAAGATCGATGTCGGTCACCCTGATTTTCGTGAGGCTAATAGGCTTTTCTTCATATTCTGGGAGGCTTGTAAGGCTGATAAGAGATCTTATGGTATGTGTTACCTAAAGAACAGACGTAGTGGTTTCTCATTCATGTCTAGTTCTGAGACTGTGAACCAAGCTACTATTTCTTCTGATGCTAGGTTTGGTATACTGTCTAAATCAGGTTCTGATGCCAAGAAGATGTTTACCGATAAGGTTGTGCCTATATCTGTAAACTATCCTTTCTTTTTCAAACCTATACAAGACGGTATGGACAGACCTAAATCTGAACTAGCGTATAGGGTTCCAGCATCTAAATTAACAAGAAAGAACATAAAGAAAACAGACGAGGAGATACTAGAAGGTCTAGATACTACCATCGACTGGAAGAATACTGGTGATAACTCTTACGATGGTGAGAAGTTAAGACTGCTTGTACACGATGAAAGTGGTAAGTGGGAAAGACCAGATAATATACTCAATAACTGGCGCGTTACAAAGACTTGTCTTAGACTAGGTTCTAGGATTATCGGGAAATGTATGATGGGTTCTACATCAAACGCTCTGGATAAAGGTGGCGAGAACTTCAAGAAGTTGTATTACGACTCAGACGTCACACAAAGGAACAAAAATGGGCAGACAAGATCTGGTCTGTACAGCTTGTTCATACCGATGGAGTGGAACTATGAGGGATTCATTGACAAGTATGGCAATCCCGTATTTGACACTCCCGATGAACCGGTTGAAGGACCATTCGGAGAGCCAATTGATATCGGTGTTATCGAGAACTGGGAGAACGAAGCCGAAGGACTAAAGGGTGATCAAGACGCTTTAAATGAATTCTATAGACAGTTTCCTCGTTCAGAAGAGCACGCTTTTAGAGATGAAACTAAGAACAGTATATTCAACTTAGCTAGAATATATGATCAGATAGACTTCAATGAAGGTATATCAAGAGATGGTTTAATAACTCGTGGATCTTTTCATTGGGAAAATGGAGTTAAAGATACTAAGGTGTTTTTTTCACCAGATCCTAAAGGAAGATTTATAATTTCTTGGGTTCCAGATAAACAACTCCAAAATCGAGTGATTATAAAAAATGGAGTAAAGTATCCTGGAAATGAACATATTGGTGCCTTTGGATGTGACTCTTACGATATTAGCGGTACAGTTGATGGTAAGGGTTCAAATGGTGCACTACATGGTTTAACCAAGTTCTCGATGGAAAACGCACCTCCAAACCACTTTTTTCTTGAATATGTAGCTAGACCTCAAACAGCTGAGATATTTTTTGAGGATATACTAAAAGCTCTAGTATTTTATGGTATGCCTGTGTTAGCAGAGAATAACAAACCTAGGTTATTATACTTCTTAAAACAAAGAGGTTACAGGGGTTTCTCAATGAACAGGCCAGATAAAGTATGGAACAAGCTTTCTACTACAGAGAAAGAAATAGGTGGTATACCTAACACGAGTGAGGATATAAAGCAAGCACATGCCGCTGCTATCGAGACATACATCGAGAAACACGTTGGTCAGCTTGAAGATGGAACATACGGTACTATGTACCTTAATAGAACGCTTAATGATTGGAGTAGATTTGATATCAATAAGCGAACTAAATACGATGCTTCTATTAGCTCTGGTTTAGCGATTATGGCTTGTAATAGGCATTTGTATAAACCAATACCAGATAGAGGTGCTAGAGCTATAAATCTAGGTATTGCAAGATATAAAAACAGCGGTTCTACATCGCAGATAATAAAAAATTATGGCTGAGTCAGTTGTAAAGAGTTATTTTCCTAGCCAAGTAGCTAGTGATTTAGAAAAAGTTAGCTCAGAATATGGGCTAAAGGTTGCTAAAGCGATCGAGGACGAATGGTTTAAAAGGGACGGTGGTGTTTATCGTTTCCACAGTAACCAAGAAACTTTTCATAACAGAAGACAATATGCTCGTGGTGAGCAGTCTATACAGAAATACAAAGATGAATTATCAATTAACGGTGATTTATCATACCTAAACCTAGACTGGAAACCAGTACCTATTATACCAAAGTTTGTAGATATTGTTGTAAACGGTATATCTGAGAGAACTTATGATATAAAAGCATTTGCACAGGATCCATACGGTGTATCTAAAAGAACACAGTACATGGAGTCCGTGTTGAAGGATATGCAAACCAGAGAATTATCTGACTTTGCTGAAGAAGCTTTTGGTGTTAGTTTATATGAAAACCCAAAAGAGCAGTTACCTGACAGTATGGAAGAGCTAGAGCTACATATGCAGCTCACATACAAGCAAGGTGTAGAAATAGCTGAGGAGCAGGCTATAAGAACAATACTAGAGGACAATAAGTACGAAAACATAAGAAAACGACTTAATTATGATCTCACTGTTCTTGGTATGGCATGTGTTAAAAATACATTTAACACGTCTGAAGGTATTAAAGTAGAATACGTTGACCCATCAGCAATGGTATACTCTTTTTCTGAGTCACCATATTTTGATGATATATATTACGTTGGAGAGGTAAAGAACGTACCTGTTAATGAATTAAAGAAACAGTTTCCAGAACTTACCGACGATCAACTAGACGAGATACTTAAGAAGAGTATCTACGACAGAGGTCACTACAGCAACTCACCAAGAAACAATCATACTATTGATGCTAACACTGTACAAGTGTTGTACTTTAACTACAAGACCTACATGAACGAGGTTTACAAGGTTAAAGAAACAGCAACAGGTGCTAGCAAGATTATAATCAAAGACGATCAGTTTGATCCACCAGCAGATCTTGAAGGTAGCTTTGGTAAGATATCAAGATCACTAGAGGTATTATATGAAGGAGCTCTTATTCTAGGCACAGACATCTTGTTAAAATGGGAGATGGCTAAGAATATGATGCGTCCAAAGAGTGATGATACTAAAGTTAAGATGAACTACAGTTTGGTTGCACCACGTATGTACCAAGGCCGTATTGAGTCTCTAGTTTCAAGAATCACTGGTTTTGCTGATATGATTCAGCTTACACACTTGAAATTACAACAAGTGTTAACGCGTATGGTGCCAGATGGTATCTACATCGATGCTGATGGTCTTGCTGAAATTGATCTTGGTAACGGGACAAACTATAATCCGCAGGAGGCGCTTAATATGTTCTTCCAAACAGGTAGTATCATAGGGCGTTCATTCACATCAGATGGTGATATGAACCCTGGTAAAGTACCTATTCAAGAGGTAACTTCTGGTGCTGGAGGACAAAAAATACAAGCTTTGATAAGCACATATAACTATTACTTGCAGATGATCCGTGATGTAACTGGATTAAATGAAGCACGTGATGGTTCTATGCCTGATAAAAATGCTCTTGTAGGTGTGCAGAAACTTGCTGCTGCAAATTCTAACACTGCTACAAGACATATACTACAGTCTAGCTTGTTCTTAACAGCTGAGCTTGCAGAGGGTTTGTCTTTGATGATATCAGATGTTCTAGAGTTTTCACCAATGCGCGAAGCTTTGATAAACAAAATAGGTGCGCATAAGGTTGGTATACTAGATGAGCTTACAGACCTACATATCCATGATTTTGGTATATTCATAGAATTAGCACCTGATGAAGAGGAAAAGCAACTTCTTGAAAACAATATACAACAAGCACTTGCTCAACAGTCTATAAACCTTGAAGACGCTATTGACGTTAGAGAGATAAAGAATGTTAAGCTAGCAAACCAGTTGCTAAAGCTACGTAGACGTAAGAAGCAAGAGATGGATCAGCAAATTGCTCAGCAAAACATGCAGGCTCAAGCTCAAGCAAACGCTCAGACGCAGCAAGCTGTTGCACAAGCAGAAGCTCAGAAACAACAGGTTATTAGCCAAGGCAAGGCACAACTTGCTCAACTGCAGTCTCAGCTAGATATGCAGAAGCTACAGACAGAGGCTCAGATCAAGAAAGAGCTTATGGCTAAAGAGTTTGAGTACAACATGCGGTTAAGAGGCATAGACCTAGAAAAGCAAAAGGAAAACGAAAAATACAAGGAGGATAGGAAAGATAAGAGAACTAAACTCCAAGCTTCACAACAAAGTGAATTAATAGACCAAAGAAAGAATAACAAACCACCTAAAGATTTTGAATCATCTGGTAATGATACATTGACCGGAGGGATGGGATTAGGTTATTTTGAACCTAGGTAATATAACTAATAGTATCTTTTAATATTTTATTTTAACATGGAAGAAGAAAACACTGTAAGCCAGGAGCAAAAAGTCCAGGCAAAACACGAGGATGATGGTGTCATCCGAGTTGATTTAAGGAATTTTAAACAAGAGGAAAATGTATCAAGCGAAAATGCCGAAGAAACCGGGGTGCGGATGCCCGACAATGAATTGCCAGTGTCAGAGCAACCCACAGCCGATAACTCAGCAAGCGACGAGCCCAGCGAAGATGAGTCCGTACAAAATGACGGAGAGCCCGTTGAGGAAGTACGGGTGCTCGAAGAAGTAACAGACGAAGAGGTTACTGAAACAAAAGCTGAAGATGTTGATGTAGAGCCAGAGCCTACAGAAACAAAAGAAGAAAAGGTAAACATTAATTTACCTGAAAACGTAGAAAAGCTAGTTGAGTTCATGAACGAGACTGGTGGTTCATTAGAAGACTACGTTAGGTTAAATAAAGATGTTGACTCGCTTGATGAACAACAACTTGTTCAAGAATATTACAAGGTGACTAAACCACACCTTGATGACGATGAGATTAATTTCTTGATTGAGGACAGCTACTCTTACGACGAGGAGTTAGATGACGAAAGAGAGATTAAACGTAAGAAACTACTCTACAAAGAAGAAGTTCAGCGTGCTAAGGAGCATTTGAACAACATGAAGAGCAAGTACTACGATGATATTAAAGCTGGTAGTAGGTTAACGCCAGACCAGCAAAAAGCGGTTGATTTTTTCAATCGTTACCAAAAAGAAAATGAGGAATCATCCAAGCTAGCACAAAGGCAAGCATCGGTATTTACACAGAAGACTGAACAGGTCTTTAGCCAAGATTTCAAAGGTTTTGAATATCAAGTAGGCGACAAGAAATACCGTTTTAATGTCAAAGATGTTGGTAAGGTCAAAGAGACTCAAAGCGACATTAGTAATTTTACCAAAAAGTTTTTGGGTAACGACAATACTATTGGAGATGCTAAGGGTTATCATAAAGCCTTGTTTACAGCGATGAACGCAGACGCTGTGGCTAATCACTTTTACCAACAAGGTAAAGCTGACGCGATGAAGGAAAGTTCGCAACGTTCTAAGAATGTTGATATGAGTCCTAGAGGTACTCACGAGCAGACTACACAAGTTGGCGGCTTTAAGGTTAGAGCGATTAGTGGGGATGATTCAGGTAGACTGCGTGTGAAAATTAGAAAATAAACTTAAACACATTAAAAAATGAGTTTTGCATCACAGGGGGCATACCCAGCAGGGTTAACTCCGTCCCCAACAAAAACATTGTTCGATAAGAACTACTTGTCTCTTGCAGACAACGATTTCAACTTCGCTTCACAATTCTTGCCTGAAGTTTACGAAAAAGAAGTAGAGCGTTACGGTAACAGATCTATCTCATCTTTCTTGAGAATGGTTGGTGCTGAAATGCCAATGGCTTCTGATGAAGTTGTATGGACAGAACAAGGCCGTTTGCACGTTGCTTACGACGACGCGGTTATTGCTACTGTTAACACAGCTAGTGATAACACTATCAACATCACTGGTCACGCTATTCGCCCTAACCAAACTATCATTGTAGCTGTTGGTGTTACTACTGTACGTGCCTTTGTTAAGTCTGTTACTACTGACAGCATCGAAGCATACCCATACGACAGTAACACTTGGCCAGCTGCTTTCGTTGCTGCTGGTACTAACCCAGACTTGAAAGTATTTGTATTTGGTTCTGAGTTTGGAAAAGGTGCTGCTGGAATGTCTGGATCAATCGATGCAGGTTTCCAAAAGTTCAGCAACTCTCCAATCATCATGAAAGATAAGTACAACATCAACGGTTCTGACACTGCTCAGATCGGTTGGGTTGAAGTTACTTCTGAATTGGGTACTTCTGGTTACTTGTGGTACTTGAAGTCTGAGCACGAGACTCGTCTACGTTTCGAAGACTACTTGGAAATGACCATGGTTGAAGCAGAGAAAGTTACAGCTGCTGCTGGTATCACTGACGCTTCTGGTGCTACAGTACGTGGTACTGAAGGTTTGTTCGCTGCTGTTGAAAGCAGAGGTCTTCAGTTCAATGATCACGACTTCAACAACTCTACTGGTTTGACTGGTTTGGGTGAGTTTGATATCGTTCTTCAAGAACTTGACAAGCAAGGTGCTATCGAAGAAAACATGCTTTTCTTAGATCGTGGTACTTCTTTGGCTATGGACAACATGTTGGCTCGTGCTAACAGCTACGGAACAGGTGGTACTTCTTACGGAGTATTCGAAAACAGCGAAGACATGGCATTGAACTTGGGCTTCTCTGGTTTCCGTCGTGGTTCTTACGATTTCTACAAAACTGACTGGAAATACTTGAATGACGCTGCAACTCGTGGGTTGACTGGTGACATCGACGGTATCTTGGTTCCAGCAGGTGTTTCTACTGTATACGACCAAACTTTGGGTAAAAACATCCAGCGTCCATTCTTGCACGTTCGTTACCGCGCTTCTGAAGCTGACGATCGTCGCATGAAGTCTTGGATCACTGGTTCTGTTGGTGGTAACTACACTAGCGACATTGATGAAATGAACGTACACATGCTATCTGAAAGATGTTTGTGTGTTCAAGGTGCGAACAACTTCGTATTGTTCAAAGACACTACTGCATAAGAAGTGTAATAACTGTAAGATTTTGCCCTCGTCTTCGGACGGGGGTAATTCTTACTCTTTTTTATAATATCATATTATGGCAACTAAAACAAAACAACCAGCAACTAGCTGGGAGATGAAAGACCGTGTTTATTACCTAGTTGGTAATAAGCAACCGATTGTGATGACATTACCATCACGTCATACTGAAAAGAGACCTTTACTTTGGTTTGATGAAGAAAGAGGTTATCAAAGAGAACTAAGGTATGCTACAAACATGCCTTCTCCGTTCGCTGATGAACAAGAAGGACCAGTTACCTTGGCTCATATTATTTTTAGAGATGGTACTTTATTTGTACCAAGACAAAATCAAGCTTTGCAGAAATTGCTATCGTTGTATCACCCGTTAAGAGATACACTGTACTCAGAGTTTGATGCTGTCAAAGAAGCTGTTGATGAGCTAGACTACATTGAGAACGAGCTGAATGCTCTTAACCTAGCTGCAGGCATGGATTTAGACATGGCTGAGGCGATACTAAGAGTAGAATACGGTTCTAAGGTTAATGAGATGACATCTAAGGAACTTAAACGCGACATCATGGTGTTTGCTAAGAGAAACCCTAGTTTGTTGATAGAATTAGCTAATGATGAAAACGTTCAGATCAGAAACTTTGGTATCAGAGCTGTAGAAGCTGGAATACTAAAACTAGGTGATGATCAACGCACGTTTAATTGGGCAAGTAACGGTAGAAAAGTTATGACTGTACCGTTTGATGAAAACCCATATTCGGCACTAGCAGCCTTCTTTAAAACCGATGATGGTATTGAAATTTACCAAAACATCGAAAAAAGGTTGAAATAAATGGTTGAGGGGTGATTTATATAATAGGTCACCCCTTCAACAAAAAGATAAACAATGGCAATAAGCGTAGATACTGTATACCAAAGGGTACTGGCGATACTCAATAAAGAACAAAGAGGTTATGTGACACCAGAAGAGTTCAACCTTTTTGCCAACCAAGTACAGCTTGATATTTTCGAGCAGTACTTTTATGATATAAATCAGTTTGGAAGACTACACGGTAACGATACAGAGTACTCTGACATGCTTGATAATCTAAACGAAAAAATAAGCGAGTTTGAAAAAACAGGTACACTATCCTATAGTGCTGGTTATTTTCAAGTTCCTAGTGACCTATACAGAGTTGGTACTTTGATATACTCTAACAAAGAAGTTGAGAGAGTAAATAAGAACGAATACTTGTATATAGCTCAGTCACCAATTGCTAAGCCATCAGATTCAAGACCTATATACACTAAAGATACTAGTGGTTTCAAGGTATACGGTAGCAATGAGTTTGACAACAGTAAAACTGTTACAATCAACTACATTAAGAAACCAGCGAAAGTTATATGGAACTACAACACTGTTTTAGGTAACGCGCAGTACAAAGCTACTGGTTCTGTTGATTTTGAACTACACCCATCAGAAGAGACTGACGTGGTGATCAATATACTCGCTCTCTGTGGTGTTGAGATTAGAGACCTCAGCATTTACCAGTTAGCTACACAAGAAGAAGTTAGAGATACACAAGAAGAAAAGCAATAATAAATGG
>Ga0208161_1002009_pt1 | contig 10506 bp, 16 predicted proteins | sample CB_VirMetaG_3_FD_184538 | JGI IMG/M metagenome (GOLD analysis project Ga0208161, IMG submission 184538) | Freshwater to marine saline gradient viral communities from Chesapeake Bay - CB_1508_1S Viral MetaG (SPAdes) (version 4) | ecosystem: Environmental > Aquatic > Marine > Coastal | place: USA... | reverse complement strand
AGACCAGCGGCCTTGGAAGAGGGGAGATGATGGATTTTATGGATCAGGTGCAAAGCTGGGCGCTAGACCACGGAGTAAAGCTAACCTGTCCTATAGATTCGGAGTATATGAAACTAAAAGGGGGTTAGTGTGGATCATCCATTACTACAGTTTTGTAGTTCAGAAGCTCAAAGACAAGCAATAATAGCCACAAAAGTCGAAGGTCTAAGCCAAGTTGATGCGGCTTTAAAACTTGGCATTTCCCGTAGCGCACTAAGGGATCGCCTTTCATGCGTAAATAGTTTGGCGGCAAGGCGCGGATATAGCCCAGACAATGACTGGCATCATCCGGTGCCGGATGGTCATAAGATAAAGGGCGTATCCACCTTCTATGATGAAGAAGGTAAGCCAGTTCGCCAGTGGGTTAAAAGCCAGACCGATGAGGAAAGGCAATTTGAGATACTTATTGAGAGGATAGAGAGCGCCACTAAAAGCCTACCGAAATTTAAGCCCACCAAACCCCCAGCGTCCTCAAACCAAAATCTTCTATCCCTTCTAACGATCACGGACTTCCATCTCGGCATGAAGGCGTGGAAGGACTCAGATGGGGATGACTGGGACGTGAAGATTGCCCGCGATGTTTTCTTAAACTCAATACATGACATGATCAATGGAAGCCCTAAGTCTGGAGTCGGCATCTTGAACCAGCTAGGCGATTTTTTGCACTGGGATGGACTATTGCAGGTAACGCCCACTTCTGGCCACCACCTCACAGGAGACGATAGATATTCGAAGCTGGTGGAGCTAACCATTAACGTAATGACTGAGGCTGTTCAGATCATGCTTAAGCGGTTCGGAAGGGTTGTCGTAGTTCAGGCAGAGGGCAATCATGACCTTGCCTCTAGCGTTTGGATGCGTAAATTCATAAAGCATCGGTTTGAAGATGACCCTAGAGTAGAGGTCATTGACAACGAATTTCCGTATTACGCCTACCAGCACGGAGATATCATGCTGGGGTTTCATCACGGTCATCGCATGAAAATGGCCCAGCTTCAAAAGCTGTTCGCCAGCGAGCCGAGGTTTAGGGAAATGTGGGGTCTTTGCAAACACGCGTATTTACACTGCGGTCACCTGCACCATGAGCGCGTCCTAGACGACGCTGGGGCCACGATAGAACAGCATCCTACCCTCGCGGCCCGCGACAATTACAGCAGTTCTCACGGGTACGTCAGTCAACGAGGCGCAAAGTGCATTACCTACGACAAGATAGAAGGTGAGGTATCGCGCATAACTGTGAGGCCAAGAGCATGATTGAATTAATGGGCGTGAAGTTGCCAAAGGGTGAGGCGATCCTACTAACGGCAGAGGTTGGTGGCGCGGTATCAGACTTATCAAACCCAAAATTAACGGTTGTTTACACTGATACGTTTTCTGAGGGCATCACAATAAATATGACAATTAGCGATTTTTTTGATCTATGGATGTCATGTTTAATGACTGACCTTGAGGTCGTGGAAATAGCGGAGCCTGATAATGTCCATTAAACGAGATGCGGCAGATATTTGGTTTAGCAAGTGCGTAAGGGCCAGGGATGAGTATTGCCTTTATTGCGGCAGGCCAGACACCCTGGAGTGCTGCCACATCTACGGCAGGCGATCAAAGGTGGTGAGGTGGTCATTAGATAACGCTGTGACGCTCTGCCATGCCCATCATAGGCACTTTACGGAGAACCCAGTGGCTTTCCATGACTGGCTGACAAACACGCTAGGAGAGGGGCATATGGAGCTTCTGAGGGAGAAGGCTAGGGGGATTATGAAAACGGACAAAAAACTCAGGGCCGAGATCGCCAAGCACTACCGCGAAGAGTTAAAAATGCTTGAAAATGACCCAGAGTATACGGTTATAAGCTACAACTGACTTATAACTAAATGTTAGATGACACAACAGGTGTGATGTGGCACTCTCTGAGGCATGAAAGTATTAGATTTATTCGCGGGTATCGGTGGGTTTACGCTTGGCTTAGAGCGAGCAGGCTTTGAGACCGTTGCGTTTTGTGAAATCGAGCCATATGCCCAGAAAGTATTAAAAAAACATTGGCCGGGAGTGCCTATTTATGACGATGTCAGACAACTTACAGCAGAGCGACTGGCTGCAGACGGAATTGGAGTCGATGTCATCACAGGAGGGTTCCCCTGCCAAGACATCTCAGCCGCAGGGCGACAAGCAGGCATTGATGGCGAGCGAAGTGGATTGTGGAGTGAAATCGCCCGTCTTATTGGCGAGTTACAACCCCGATACGCAATCATGGAAAACGTCACAAACCTCATTAGTGGCGACAGGGGACGATGGTTTGGACGAGTTCTCAGAGACTTGGCCGAGATCGGGTATGACGCGGAATGGCACTGCATACCAGCTTCCGCGATTGGCGCGCACCATCACAGAGATAGGGTCTGGATTATCTGCTACCAAAGAGGAGTTTTATTGGAGAACACCAGACACAGGAAGTGGAGGGACGCCGAAAGCCATTTTCGAGGGAAAGACACATCGAAAGAGTGGCAGCGCGATACAAATAAGACTGAGCGATCAAGTGAAATTATGGCCGACTCCAACTGCGAACGAGGACGCGGCAGGGACTCCGAACGGCAAGATGCAAAAGATGCTTGGCAATCATCCATCCTTACGCGGAAACACGCCCGAAGAATGGGCGCTTGGGACGTTGAACCCGACGTGGGTAGAGTGGCTAATGGGGTTCCCGCTAGATCACACCGACTTAAATGCTTAGGCAATGCAGTGGTTCCGCAAATACCTGAGTTAATTGGAAGAGCAATAATGGAGTTTGAGGATGACAGAAACACAGCACTATAAGGCCAGGGCGTCCATGTACCGAGCCATCACTTTCTCAATGATCGTTAGGCTTGAGGATGATGAGTCCGTCATGCGCGATCTTATCCAGAAGTTTAGGGAGGTCGAGGCCAGCCCAGATTACAATTCACCAGAATGGAGAGAAGCCAATGGCATTCCGTTCGATTGATGACCACCTGCTTGAGACCTTTGTGAGCCAAAAGTTCCATTGGAAAACTCTAAATCACGCGCAGCAGTTGTCTATGGCCGTTGAGCTTATGAAGCATCGTTATATGGAGCGCAAGCTGTATCGGTTCTTAGAGTCTGTGATAGAGGACAAAGAGTCGTGGAAAAAATACCGTGATTTGTTGGTAGAGGAAGCGAAGCGTGAAACGACAACTGCCGGATGATGATTACTACATGAGCCTGCAAGAGATTGCGGATGAGTTAGGCGTGACCCGGCAGGTAGTTTGGGCAATAGAAAAGCGAGCAATCGCAAAGATAAGAAATAAATTAAGGGAGTGGAGTGATGGAGAGGAATGTATTGGTGATACCGCTAGTGGTGACGAGCCTTTTGTTAGTGCTGGCGGTGATGACTGGGGACTTCGAGGACTCGAAGCAAAGGGTAGAGAACTACTGCGAGATGCACCGGCTATACCTCAAGTCGAATGGGGAGAATGGTTGGCCTGACTATAACGGCAACTATTCAGAGGTTTGCCGATGAAATCTGCGCCGGTTTTAGATGCTTGCTGTGGCGGTCGTATGATGTGGTTTGACAGGCAAGACAAAAGAGCCGTATTCGCAGATTGCAGGGAAGGCGAACTTGATGTAAGCCACTGCAAAACAAACCCGGGTAGGAAAGCTGTTTATCCTGACGTCATTCACGACTTCAGGAAAATGAATTTTTCCGATAATTCATTTTGGCACGTTGTTTTTGACCCGCCGCACGTTAGGGGTATCTCTATGAAGTCTGTTACCGGCTTTAGCTATGGCTCGCTGGATAAAAACACATGGAAGCAAGATTTAGAGGCTGGATTCAAGGAGTGCTTTCGCGTCCTCAAGCCAAGCGGGACGCTTATCTTTAAGTGGAACGAGGTAGATATACCATTAAAAGATGTGCTGGCGCTAACACCAGAAAGGCCTCTATATGGTCATCGTAGCGGCAAAAAGGCTAACACGCATTGGGTCGCGTTTATCAAAGAATGTGCGGAGGTTTGCTAGTGAGCTTTAAGTTGACAGAGCCATCTTGACTTGGCTGGCGATGAAACCATTCCTTGTTTTTGCGGAGATTAGCATGGACTTTAATCATGTGTTTTTGCGGAGATTAGCATGAACCTAAAGCATGAAGGCATCGCAGCCATACTGGTCTTGTTGCTGATATCGGCAGGTCTTGAAGGATGTACAATGTATCAATTCTTTGATCCGCAATAAGGGTGGCTTAGTGACCAGGCAGTTTTATTGGATGGCTGAAGACTTTGAGGTCGATGACGCAAAATATGCGCTTGAGGCTGCTGAGAGCATGGCAAAGCGTTTTAAAACGGATGTGGTCATCCTGTTTGATTTAAGGACTAAGTTTGCCGATGAGCATCAAGGGAATTATTTAGAGATTATTAAGTACGAAGAACTCTAGCCCCAAAACTCCAAGGGCGAGCCGTGGCGTCTGAAGGCTAAATGAAGTGCAAGGGGCTTGTATTCATGGGTGCCAATTTAGCCATCCACGGCATGAAATCATAGGGGAATATTATGCGGCAGGCGGTAGTATTGGATTGGAGACCAGTAGCCTACGGTGAGATGCCAGACGTTGAGGGTACGTATTTAGTTGCCTTTAGCGATGGGACGGTAGAAAGCTGGCCGATGTCCATACAAGAGATCAACGCCGGGGAGGTAAGGACAAGCCTAATCACCGGAATGTATTGGGCGCATCCGATACCGCATCCTGACCCATAAAGTCACAATGTGACAAAAAACGTCACTTGTGGTTAAATTTTAACCAAATTAGTCAAAAGGTTAAGTACAAAGTATGCCTAGCAGAAAGGGTTCACCTAACAGAAACAAGCAATTCCTGCTCAATCGGCTCAAAGATATCTATGGGGATGACTTCGATCCCATCATTAAGATGGCTGAGCAAGCCGCAGAGATACACAAGGCAGCCGTAAAGAGCGAGGATATTGAGGATCGGAAGGATGCTGTAGTGGCGTGGGAGAAGATCGCCAAGTACACGACGCCTGCGCTAAAGGCCATTGAGGTAGACGTTACCTCGGGTGGTAATGACCTGCCTACGATCATAGAGCTTGTAGCCAAGAAGTGAAGACCGGGATAGAGCTACCACCCAAGCTGGTGGATCTCTTTGAGGGTGAGGCTCGCTACCGTTGCGCTTATGGTGGCCGGGGATCAGGTAAAACGCGGTCATTTGCGATTATGGCGGCGGTCAAGGGCTATATGTGGGGAAGGCAAGGCCGTCAGGGGCAAATACTCTGCGCTCGTGAGTTTATGAACAGTCTTTCTGACTCATCCTTTGAGGAGGTCAGGGGGGCCATAGAATCGCACGATTTCCTCTCGGCATACTACGAGGTAGGGGATACGTTTATTCGCTCAAAAGACCGGAACGTAGACTTTGTATTCGCGGGTCTGCGTAGGAACCTCGATTCCATTAAGTCTAAGGCCCGGATATTACTGTGTTGGGTGGATGAGGCTGAGACTGTTAGCGAGACGGCTTGGATGAAGCTAATCCCCACGATTCGTGAGGAAAAAAGCGAGTGCTGGGTGACATGGAACCCAGAGTCCAAGCTATCAGCGACGCATAAGCGGTTCCGGGAGAATACGCCAGACGACGGCAAGATCATCTCTATTAACTGGGATGAGAACCCATTCTTCCCTAACGTGCTGAACCAGGCGCGATTAGAGGACTTCAACAAGCGGCCAGAGACCTACGATCATGTCTGGGAAGGGTCTTTCTTGACACATCATGAAGGCGCGTATTATTCCCTTGAGATGCGAAACGTTAACGCTGAGGGTAGGATTACGGCGGTTCCTTACGAGCGATCTGTTGGGGTTGTGACGGCATGGGACTTGGGGATAGGGGATACAACGGCGATATGGTTCGCCCAGTTTATTGGGCCAGAGGTCAGGCTGATAGACCATTACGAGGCGTCTGGCGTTGGCTTGGATCATTACGTCCGGGTCTTGCAAAGCAGAGGATACGTCTATGATCAACATATCCTTCCGCATGACGTTAGAGTCCGGGAGCTAGGGACTGGCAAGTCTCGGCTTGAGACGTTACAAGGGTTGGGGCTGAACAACATTCAGATAGCGCCACAGCTTAATGTGGACGATGGAATACAGGCCGTGAGGTCAATGCTGCCGTTATGCTGGTTTGACGCTGAGAGGTGCGATCATGGTATTGAGGCGCTTAGGTCATATCACCGGGAATATGACGATAAGAACTTGGTGTGGAAGGGTCGCCCTAGTCACGACTGGTCTAGTCACAGTGCTGATTCATTCCGATACCTTGCTGTTGGATACCGCAAGACCTCAAATTGGGGCGAGCCAATCAGAAGGAATCTCCGAGGCATAGCGTGATATAATTGAGTCCCACGCACTCTCTGGCCTGCTGTTAAATGGGATTACTCACCAACCTTCTTCGCTCTGTCGATGATTTAGTAAAGCTGGGCTACCCAGAGTCCGTTGCTGAGAGGATTGTATCTGGTGAGTTGCCTATGGATGTAGCGTCCCGAATGCAACGTGCTGAGGCGCAGGGTTTTGATCCCTCCAATGTTCAATATCACGGTACAGATTCCGATTTCTTGGAATTTATTGATAGCACTGACGGCTCACTTGGCCCCGGCGTTTATGTGACTCCAGAAAGCTCGCTAGCAAGCGATTATGCTAATGATTTTTTAGCTAATGACGTAGCCTCTGGCGCACAAGTGATGCCTTTGTTAGTTAAGGGAGACTCCATTCCTTTTAAGGATTTGCTGCGCCAAAACCCAGATGCCGCAATGTCAGACCTATATGATATTGGCAATAATTACCGGCAATCAGGAATCACCTCAACATACGGCAGTGTTCGCCAGACAGCGGGCGGAGACCCGCAAAAGGTGCAGGCAGTATTTGATCCTCGGGACATTCGATCATATTTCTCTGCCGCTTTTGATCCAGAATACACCGGCCCAAACATTCTAGGCTCTGCCGCTGGAACCGCTGGCGCTTTAGGGTTGCTAGCCGCTCCAGAAGAGGCTGAAGCAGGAGTTGCAAAGTCAGCCATACAAGCAGCGATGGCAGGCGTTAGAACTCCGCAAGACTTTTTATCGGCATTGGAGCGTTTAGGTGCCTCTCCAGAGCAAGCCGCACAAATTGCGAGGGGTGAGCTATCGCCAAGCAAAATTGGCGTATCTAGCCAGAACGCCAGTCTTCTTCCGGTAATTGACAGAAGTGGCGGCCTTATTGATGCCCGATTCGATCCCCGGGTCAATTCTAGGATTCGGAACGCTGAGTTAGAGACGGGGATACTCTCCAGAGGAACGATGGATGATATACCGCGTGTAGCGCTATCCGATCTTGAGGGGCAAAGATTTGTTACCTCAATGTCAGATAGAACCGCAGCCGGTGGACTCTTGGAATCAATTAACGGCGTGAACCTGAACAATTTAATTAACCTGCAAGGTGGTCAGGGGTTCATGTTTGAGAATCCCGGAATGGTCTGGGCTTCAGCGCCAAACCCAGTAAATCAGATACTAACTGCTTCAGGTGGCGAAAACGTCTTTTACCTGCCGTGGAGAATGGCTCCATCTGGCGGTGATTTTGCCACCAAGACCGGCGAGACTATGCTCTCATATGCTTCTGCAAATATGAGCAAAGCAGAAAAAAAGAGTCTTGATAAGCTGATTAAGGATTATAAGACTACCGGGACATGGGATAAGGATACGCAGTCGTACAAGGGCGCTGGATTGCAGATTAGCGGCTGGAAAGGCGTTGATGACCCATCATCTATTGAAGCATGGCGTAATGCCCCGGACTCTTTGCGTAAAGAGTTGATGAACGCGATGGATGTTGAGTTTCGGGATCGTGGCGGCCTAAGCATTGGTGAGGCTAGGCTTGCCGTTACCGATCCTGATCAGCGTTTTGCAATGGATGGAGGTATACAGAACGTAGGGCAGATATTTGGCGGTCAGCCAGCGATTATTGGCTCTGGACATCCGTCATATCCTGCTGGGGTTCCGGGTCAAGGTGTTGGGCGGTTAGACCAACTTGATATGTCCATCTTTGACCTAATCCCCGATGCTAGGATTGGCTCAGATCAAGTGCTTGTACGAGAGGCGGTTGATCCTACAAATCCGAATCCAGAGGCTTTAAGGGCGCTTCAAATGAAGCCATACTCAGGGGTAGTCACGGAAGACATCTTAAAGACCCTTGATGCTAGAGGTGTTAATGTAAATGATCTGGCCCCATATATCGGCGGAGGCGCTGCTTTGGGGTTAATGGCCGCTCCAGAGGATGCTGAGGCTGGATTTATTACCCGTGGCGGCAGAACCCTGTTAGAAGCATTCCACGGCTCACCTTATCAGTTTGATCGCTTTGATATGTCCAAGATTGGCACTGGCGAGGGCGCACAAACATATGGACATGGGCTTTACTTTGCTGACCGTGAGGATGTGGCTCGGGGGTACAGGGATGCCTTATCGGATTACTCTGGGTTTACAACTAAATCAGGGATCCCAATAAAGGATAGCAAAAAATACGGCGAATGGGGCGCGTACATAAATGACTTATACCGGCAAGGAAAGTCAAAGGAGGAGATCGCCAAACTAATGCGATCCAGCGCAGATAAATCTCTCTCAAGTCCTTTTAAGCAAGAGCAGGCCAGAGGCCGCAGGGCGCAAAAACTTGCCGCCGAAATTGAATCCGGCACAGTTTCTCACAAGAGCGATGGCGCTCTCTACCGCACCGAGATAGACGTAACACCAGAATCCCTGCTGGATTGGGACAAGCCGCTTAGTGAGCAACCAAAAGAGATTCGTAACGCAGCGCAGAATTACTTTGATCTATTTAGAAAAGATGACTACATAACAGAATATCTTGATCCTATATTCAATGACCAATATGAGGATATGACCGGCAAAGAGTTCTATCAGACTCTCAACAATCTTTATTCAGAGGGATATTTAGAGACGCCAATTGGCAACAAGACGGCTGATGATGCTTTGTATGCAGGAAATATACCTGTAGCAACATCTGCCTCTCTGCTAGACGACAACATTAGGGGAATTCAATACCTAGACGGCTCTTCTAGGAAAGCGGGAGAAGGCACGAGAAACTACGTCATATTTGAAGATTCTCCTATCAACATTGCAGACCGCTATGCGATAGCGCCACCAATGTTTGCCCCAAGCCAAGATCGCGCTTTAGCCGCCGCTAATCAGGGGTTGCTAGATCCCTTAACGGTAGATGAGCAGCGCATTGCTAAGCACAATATGGATGTTAATAAGCAAATGGCGAAGCTGGGCTTATTAGCCGATCCAATGTATGAATATGGCAATATCATCCCGGCGAAGACCAACATAGTAACCGGCGAGACCAGCTTGGCGTTCCCAGCGATTGCTCGGGATATAATTGGCGGTCTACTTGATTTGGCGAACACTAGAAGGTCTGGCGTTTACAACCCAACGGCACTTATGGACGTTGCATTATGAAGCCACGTAAAGGCAAAGCCCGTGTTAAAATAACGTCTTCGGGCAAGAAAGTGAGCTACGGACAGGCGGGGAAGGCTAAAGATGGTGGCCCACGAGTAAAGCCCGGCACTAGTAAAGGCGATAGTTATTGCGCTAGATCGGCGGGTCAGATGAAGAAGCACCCGAAGGCGGCGAAAGATCCAAACTCACCGTTACGGCTATCCCGTAAGCGGTGGAAGTGTTCAGGCACCAAATCGAGGAAGAAGTAATGACGCCATGCAAGGGATGTCCATCACCAGCCAAGTGTAAAGCCGCAGGCAGATGTTTGAAGAAGGCGAAGCCAAAGAGAAAGGCGAAGCGTTATGGCAAATAAGAAATCAGGACTTTACGCCAACATCCACGCCAAGCGTAAGCGTATCAAGGCGGGTTCTGGCGAAAAGATGAGAAAGCCCGGGTCAAAGGGCGCACCAACTGACAAGGCATTCAAGGCTGCCGCAAAGACAGCTAAGAAGCCAAAGCGGAAAAAGTAAATGGCACTGTCAAACTATACGGAATTAAAGGCTTCGGTTGCTGACTATTTAAATCGGTCAGACCTCACCTCTGCGATACCTGACTTCATCTCTTTAACGGAGGCGAAGCTACGGCGCAGGTATAAAGATTTTAATGATCTGTCAGCACAGAACGCCACCAACTGGATTCTAACTGACTACCCAGACGTTTACCTTTACGGCGCTCTCATGGAGGCCGCTCCATACCTTGCGGAGGATGAGCGAACAAGCGTATGGGCGCAATTATACGGCGCGGCAGTAGCCACCCTGCGGGGATCGGTAAATAACGCTGATTTCAGTGACTATGACGGTCTAAAGCTGGCCATTGGTGACTGGCTCGGAAGGGCTGATGTAGACACAGTTATCCCCCAGCTAATCAAGCTGGCTGAGTCTAAGATGTTCCGCAAGTTTGATGAGGTGACCCCACTTTCTGCGGCAAATACAAGCAATTGGGTATTAACGAATCACCC
>Ga0208161_1002008_pt1 | contig 10507 bp, 22 predicted proteins | sample CB_VirMetaG_3_FD_184538 | JGI IMG/M metagenome (GOLD analysis project Ga0208161, IMG submission 184538) | Freshwater to marine saline gradient viral communities from Chesapeake Bay - CB_1508_1S Viral MetaG (SPAdes) (version 4) | ecosystem: Environmental > Aquatic > Marine > Coastal | place: USA... | reverse complement strand
TGGCACTCGCGCCCGTCGTTCATGCGCTTCAAAAGCTCTTGGATCTGACCTCGGTTCAGCATCGTGAACCGCCGGTTGTTCAGGAACTCCGTCAGCGCATCCATCGTGAAGTACGTGTACCCATCCTCGTCGGTCCACGGCTTCTTCTGGACCATCTCCTCTGGGTGCATGGCCCGGATCCGGCTTGTGCAGAACTCCCGCAGCAACTCCTTGAACTGCCCGCGAATGGTCAGTTCCTCGGGGACCTCCTGCCGTATGGCCTCCGCCAGCAGCTGCTGCACCGCAACCTGCCACCGAGCAGGACGCATTGTCGCAGGGAAGATCAGCCCCTGCTCCATGCAGGCACGCGCGAACATAGACTGGCTCTGCAACTGCTCGGTGTTCAGCTGGATCCGAACCCCGTTCACCGTCAGGAAGTACACGCGCGGCTCGGACATGATGACCAGTAGGTTGCTCATCGCCACGCCCTGCGGCGAGTTGTCGTCAGCGACCCCGTACTTGCGCGTGATGCACAACTCGTAGTCGCAGAAACTTTTGAAGGGCTCCTGCTTGCAGGTGTAGGTGTAATCCTTTTTCGACAGCGAAGCCTGAACCCCCGTCACCTCCGTCGCGGGCAACGGGACGTCAAAGTACTGCTGGTTCATGGTTTCAACTTCAGGTTTCCAGTCGTCCCCGTGCTTCTTCCTGCAGTAGACGCCGCAGTTGAACAGCTTCATGTTGCGCTCTGACGAAACCGGCAACTCAGCAAACAGATGCTCCAAGCAGGGCGGGCCGTCGAAGAACAGCTTCCGCTTGTCCGTCTTCCTGTTCGACTCAAGCGCGGACACCGGAACTCGGGCCTCGTCTATCGCATCTAGGAACTCCTCGAGTTCCATCGCCTCGCCCTTGTCGTTGTAGCAGTACCGCTGCGGCGTCTCGGCGTTGTAGTAGGGCAGGTTGATGAAGTTCCCCACGTCCCCGCGCTCCGCCAAGATCTTGTCCTGCTTGGGGAAGATCTCGCAGCCGCTGTGGCCCAGAGCCACCGCCATCTCGAGCAGGTACTCCCGCACAACCTTCGCCTGCTCATACTCCTTGAGGAACAGGTACAGGTGCGCGCCGCCCGACTTGGAGCGGCAGTGCAGCAGCGGGAGATTGAGCTTCTTGATCCTTGCCTGTAGCGACTTGTGGTCGAGGTCGTAGATGTCGATGTCGAGCACGCCCCACTGGCACTTGTTCTCTTCGTTGATGGGTATCGCACCTACGCCCTGCGTTCCGTCGATGTGGCCCTCGAGCAGTTCCCTCGTCAGAGGTCTGCGTATGATCCGGCTCTCCGCATCTGCCTTCCCGTTGCGGCCTATCCTTCCGACAGTAGTGATCCCGTGTGCCACCTTCGACCCCTCGAAGGCAGCAAGCATCCTTTCGGCCAATGACATGCGTGTCTCCGATACCGGTTACTGTTCTGGGTAAGAAGGGGCGAACGAGAACGCCCGCCCCCGTCGTTATACCTAGAACGGTATGTCGTCGTTCCCGGCACTGGAACTGCTCGACACCCGGTCTTCCGGTGCCGTCGCCTTGATCTCGCCCTTCTGCACAGAGAGGTAGAGACCCTTCGCCTTCTCGAACAGCATCGTATCCAACACACGCCCAAGCAAGCTAACCGCATAGTTGGAGTACGACTGGTCGTTGCGGTTCGTCTCTTCGACCGTGTTGATCTTCCAGATGTTGTAGAAGATCGGAGCACGCTGCACCTCACCCGTCCTCGGATGCACCATCTCCTGCAGGTTGATCTGCGACTTCCACCGACGGCTCACCTTCAGCGCCGTGATCTTCATGTCCAGAACCGCAGGGTTCCACGTGCCAGACGCAGACTTGTACAGCACATAGAAGTGGTCGGCCTTCACCAACTCGTTGCCGCTGGGCAGCACCTCCTTGTTGCCCTCGCGGCGCGCGTTGCGGATCGCCGGATCGTTGGGGTGCAGTTCACCCACGAACCCACCGCCGCGTTCCATCGGAACCCACTCGGTGTACTTCGTCAGCTCCGCACAGGCCACGACCTCGAGGCCCTCGCTACCGTCCCAGAACTCGCCGGTCAGGTTGTTGTAAATGTCGCCCGCGCCAAGGCCCTTGATGTACTCGGGCTTGTTCTTGTTCAGCTGCGGCGACATCTGCTGGGCGATGCGGATGAACGGCATCGTCATCTCTTCGGGCGCGAAGGACGAACCCGCCCCAGCCATCTCGAAGAAAGCATCGTCCAGCGAGGTCGATACTTCCGTGTTCTGCTTCTTCGCTACTGCAGTGCTCATTCCTGTGTCTCCGAATTAGAGGGTTTGTTCCAACGGACCGAAGAGTTAGCCTTGATGCCGTACTTACGACCGCAGTTGCAGCCGTCTTTGTGGCCGACGTCGTCGTCAAACTCCTGCGCTGCGTGCGCCTTCTCATCGTACTCTTTGTCCAGCTGCTCCAGCTGGTGCTGCTTCATAGCACCCATCACGACTTCCTCCGGATCTCTGCGGTGTTAGCAACGAATGCCCCGAACAGGTCGAGGTCAATGGGTTTCCCCTTAGTAACGCGCTCCCTCACGAACGCCTTGAGCGTGGAGGAGTGGACGTAGGTCTTCGTCTGTGGGTCAAACCCACGGTCCTGCAGCAGACCAACCACGTCCCCTGCAACATTGTCCTCGCCCTTGCCAAACGAAACCACCACGTCGTTCTTGATGATGTCGTCCAGCCCGTTCGAGCGGAGCCAAGCAAACGCCTCGTCCTTCCGCTCGACAGGTATCGAAGCGTGGACCTGCATCTTGGTCGTCACCGTCAGGCCGTCAACGTCCAGACGATCCACACCCATCTCCGCCATCAGCATCGGGATCAGCTCCGTCGAGAGCTTGTGCTTCTGCTGGTTCAGGCGCTTCAGATCCTTCTCAACGGCCTCGATCCGCGACTCAACGTCACGCAGATCTCGGACCAAGGAACTGAGGTTCTTCGCGGTCTCAGTGTTCACGCTCTTCAACGCCGCGACGTCGTCGAACATGTCTTCGAACAGATCACTCACAAGTTTCTCCTCTTCAGGGTTGCGGTTGACAAGTCCTCTCGCCATCCGTATCGTGGACCCTAATGGAGGTATGTGATGACTGTCAACTACAATTTTCGTGTCAAACCCTACGCCCATCAGTCCGAGGCACTTCGTCGCGGGGCGATGCGCAGGGAGTTCGGCTACTTCATGGAGATGGGGACGGGCAAGTCCAAGACCCTGCTCGATAATCTCGGCATGCTCCACCTCGCGGGCAAGGTCAACTTCGCCCTCATCATCGCACCCAAAGGCGTCTACCGCAACTGGGTGTCGAAGGAGATCCCCGAGCACATGTCAGCCGACGTGTATCATCGCGTGATACGGTGGGTCGCATCACCGAATCAGGCAGAACAGAAGGAACTCAAGTCGGTCAAGGACCACTTCGCTGGCCTCACCATCTTCGTCATGAACGTCGAAGCCTTCTCCACTGTCAAAGGCAAGGCAGCAGGCGAATGGATGGCCAAGAACCTCGGACCTCATGGCCTCATCGCCATCGACGAAAGCACAACCATCAAGAACCATAGCGCCAAACGAACCAAGGCACTCACCAAGATCGCAGCTGGCTTCGCCTACCGACGCATCCTCACAGGATCGCCAGTCACCAAGTCACCCCTCGACATGTACTCCCAAGCCGAGTTCCTCGCACCGGGGCTCTTGGGCTTCCAGTCCTACTACGGATTCCAAGCGCGCTACGCTGTCCTGCAGCAGCGGAAGATGGGCATCAAGTCTTTCCAGCAGGTCGTCGGATATCGGAACTTGGACGAGCTAACTGACAGCATCGACAAGTTCGCGTATCGCGTGTTGAAGAAGGACTGTCTCGACCTACCCGAGAAAATCTACACCGCACGCTATGTCACCCTGACCGACGAGCAGTACCGCATGTACACCTCGCTCCAGCAGGCGGCGATGATGCTGTTCGAGGACGGGCAGATGGTCACAGCACCGGCTGTCATCACCCAGATGCTGAGGATCCAGCAGGTTCTGTCGGGCCACCTAAAGACAGACGACGGCGAGATGAAGTACTTCCCGTCCCGCCGCCTCGATGCCCTCGAGGAGATCCTCAACGAGCACTCGGGCAAAGCAATCATCTGGTCCCGGTTCCGCTACGACATCGTCAAGATCACCGAGATGCTCAACAAGCGCTTCGGCGACGGCTGTGCCGCTGCGTACTACGGCGACACACCGGAGAGCGAACGCCAAGGTATCGTCCAACGCTTCCAGAACCCGGACTCGAACCTCCGGTTCTTCGTGGGCAACCAAGCTACCGCAGGCTTCGGTCTCACACTGACAGAGGCCGATCTTGTGGTATACTACGCCAACTCTTTTTCACTGGAACACAGGATCCAATCGGAGGACCGCGCACATCGTATAGGACAGAAGAAGAACGTCACCTACATTGACCTCATCTCCGAAGGCACCATCGACGAGAAGATCGTCGAAGCCCTCCGGAGCAAGATCGACATCAGCGCACGCGTACTAGGAGAGGAAGCACGGGCATGGCTGACGCTAAAACCAGCAACAAACTGATGGAAGCAGTCGTTGACTACAAGAAGGGGCTGCGAAACCTGAAGACGGGATCCGCCGAGATCGCCCGACTGGCAGGACTAACACCGGAGATCGCAGCTATCTTCCTCAAAGAGATGAAGAGGGAGAACCTGCACAGCATCCGGGGCTACGATGCCTCGACACCGCACATGATCGCCATGCGGGAGAAAGCTCGAGGTGCTATCAGAAAGAAAAAAGGGGACGCGTAAGCGTCCCCCAAGTTCACGAAGCGTGTTCCCGCAGCTTCTTGTCTAGCGCCGCGTCCCCGTAGATCCGAGCGTACTCATCACGCACAATCACGGAGAACTGCCGCGTCATCGTCCGCTGATCGATGTTCGCCAGCACACGAAGAAGCTCGTGATCCACAGGCATGAGCGCCACATTGCAGAACCGCTGCTTTGTTTCCATCAGTCCCTCCGTCCATGTCGTCAGCCTATAGCAGAACTGGTAGCAGGCTGCAACATGTACGCATCCACACGCATGAACAGGTCAGGGTAAGCGTCCAAGATCTGCTTCACCTGCTCGACAGGCATCTCCAGCTGGTTCGCCAACTCCATCGGGTGGACAGCAACGTCCTCGTCTGCGCCATTGTCTTGCATGTACTGCAGGATGTCGGCCCGGTTCTTCTTCATCTGTGCCTTCGCATTCTCGGTGACAACATCCAGCTTGTCGTCCTGTTGTGGAAACTCAACGCGCATCGCACGCCACGGGATCGTCTCCCGCTTGTCAGGGTAATTCGGCAGCAGGAACGCGTCCAAAACCTCGCCGCCCTCTAGGTTCATCTTCTCGACCAGCCGACGGTTCAGGAAAACCTGCTCTCCATGTGGAGTAACTGCAAACGCACTACCAGTATCCGTCAAGTATTCCACAAGTATCTGCTGCTTGCGGGTTTGGGAAAGGTCAAAGACCTGCATCGTTCTGTTCTCCTACTGTTGTCCAAAGGACCCTGAGTCCACTGGATCTTCTGCTTACCTGTCCACGCGTCAGTAACCGCGACAACGCAGTCCTAACCGTGTCCGTAGACAGATTAATCATCCTCGCAACCTCGTGTCCACCCATCTCCCGACCCTTCAAGATCTTCAAAATAATCTCGTCCGTCGAGTTGTTCTCACGGCCCTGAGTGATCGCCGTCTTCCGGTTGTTGTTGTCAGGAAGCTTTCCACCAGCAGTTGTAGGACGCGGCCTGCCTACCTTCGGAGGAGGAACATCCTCCTTGAACTTGCGGATCTCCTGCTCCCGGTGCATGTGCATGATCGCCGCAATTTGAGCCTCGAACCTTGTAGCTTGGTCCGCCTTCACGTTGTACGCCGGGACTATGATCTTCATCTCTCGGACCTCACGTGTACAAGTCACGGTACATTTTGCTTCTCTTCTTCGGGTAGTACTCGTCCAGCTTCCCGTCCTCGACAGCACACCGCAGTAGCTCACGGGCTACGTTCGAGAACGGCTCACCGCATCGCTCGGCGTGGGCGTTGATGGCGTCGAAGATATGTTGGTCCATCATGATGCAGATGCGGGGGTCGCTGTCGTCTGTCAGGTAGTGGCCCTCTGCCATCACACATCCTTCCATGGATCTGGGTTTCTCAGCATCTTCTCCAGCCTCCTCAGTTCTTCTGCTGTCGTCGTGATCGGAGCGTTGAACTCCGGGTCCACCTGCAGAAGCCGGTTCGCGGCCCTGCTCCATAGGTCCTTCCAGTAGTTGACTTGCTGCGTCAGATCTTGGATCTCGCGCTTGAGGTCGTCGGTCATGGGTTGTCTCCCGTCAGTTCTGCGGCAATGGTGCGAGTTTGATCTGCCCAGCTACGTATTGCGGCCTTCGCCACTGGCGCGGGCATCATGCCTGCACAATAATCAATCCAGTTTGCAGCAGTGTTCAAAGCCTCCACCGCCTTTGCCAGCTTGGCCTCTAACGGCGTGATGCGATCTTCGTGGATGAACTCAATGATCTGCGCGATCTTCTGCGCGATGGCGTCCTCGATCACGCTGTCACGGATCAGGTCGCGCGCCATCTCTCTCATCTGTGCGTGCTTGTTGGTCACAGCTTCCCCTCCCTCATCTTTCTGAACACAACCTTGAAAGCCTCGATCACGGCCCGCTCTACTTGCGCCTCGGTCATCGAACTCTCCCGCTCTTGAGCTTGCTGGTCACGTTGAGGTGGAACAGCGGCACCTCGACCCACTGCCCATCGAGATATTGATCGAGACGCCAGCGGATATTGCTTGGGTGCAGCCGGTCCTCTGCTTCTTCGTTAATCAGCCACTCGACCACGCGGATCGTTCCTTCCTTCACTTCCTCGGTCATTTGCTCGGCCTCATCGGTGGGATCAGCACAGGCTCACGAACCGCGCGCAAACCAGCAGGCCTCGGCGGCGGACGCAGCACAGGTTCATACAGCCTATGCGTCTCACACACAGTCACCGCACCGGGCTCCTCATGCGCGATCAGCGCCTGCACGTCACGGCAGTGATCCATCTCGGCGTAGACACCGACATACCCCTGCCAACCTGTGGATAGGCCAACCGTCAGGATTGTCACACTCAGAACGGACATTCCTCTCCCCTCCTGTACCACGGCTCCCTCGCCTGCTCCTCACGCTTCGGAGGCTTAGGCTGCGGCGGCGGTATCCTAACACCTTGCTGCTTCAGTTCTTCTTCCAGCCACTTGGGCAGCGGCTCCTCATGCGTCGCCATCTTTCCTCGCCTCCTGCTCGTTGAACAACTGAGCCCGAAGATCGACGATCTCGTCCATCGCCTCGTGGATCAGGTCGCACACGCCCGCTGCGGGCATGACGCGCATGTCTTGGATGTGGTGGTTGGCGATCTCGGCCATCAACGCCAGCCGCTCCAACTTCGCCACGATGTCGTCACCGTCACTCGCCATTGTTCATCGGCTCCCTCACAATGCGCGTCGCGATCTGCGCCAGCAACTTGATCTCGCCAGCACGCTGCACGTTCCAATAGTTCCCCGCCGTCTTGTCGTTCATGATCAACTCAGCAACACGCTCGATCCGATGTAACGCAGACAACAGGTCCTCGATCCTCGGTTCTTGCCACTTGGCCATCAGTTCATCCTCCGCTGACGCTGGTTGTCAGCCAGCAACTTCTCATAACTCCCACTCTCCACCGCCGTCGCCAGCGTCAAAATCAACGCCTTGAACTCGTCAACCTCAAGCTCATACACAGTCGCCATCACCAACGTCATCGCAGCCATGTCACCAATCGACGCATCATCCGGCAACGCATCCAAGAACTTGTCCTGCTGTTCCTTACTCAACATCGCTCTTCTCCAACTCCTGCTTGTACATCCTCACATCCAGCAACAACTCAGCCTTATCCGCCGCCAGCCGCGCAACTACCTTCTGCAACCGCGCAATCTCACTCCGCTGCTTCGCTACCTTCGAACGCAGCATGTCGATCTCTGACTGCACCCTTCTCTCCTATCCTCGGCGCATACACCGCACGCTTGATCCCATACGACGGATGCCCAGACCAGTACCCGTCAACCCATGTGTGCCACCCGTTGCCCGGCAACAGCACAGCCTTCCCACGCCCCTCCTCACACCGACGCCAGTGCCCGCGCGTGTAATGCAGAGGCATGTGCCACCCCTTGCCAAGACGCTCGCCACGCTCAACCTTCGGTTTCGTCAGGTCCCATTCCACACGATGCCACTGCTCAGGCGTGGCACCGATCTTGCGCGCCGCAGCCCGGCGGCTCTGGCGCGTGCCAGCCACAACACGCTTCGTGATCCTCGGAGCGTTGATCGTGGCCAAAGCAGCCGCCACAAGGACAACCGTACGAGCACGTTCCATCTTGCTGATATTGGCATGATCCTCATTAAACATGTCCGACCCGTTGATCGAAGCCTCGACACTGCCCGGAGTATACTCCCCGAAAACCAGCGGCTGCATGTACCCAGAAAACAGCACAACACGCACCTTCCCAGCCCCGAAACGAGGCTCATGGCAAACCAAAAGGTTGTCCTTCAACATCTTGGTCCACAGGATGGTTGGCTGCGCAGGCAACCTAGAACCCTCAGGAATGAAACCATTCCCAGTCTCCGCCCGGCGTATCGTGATGTCCTTGGCCAACTCCTCGACAGCATCCATCACCTCCTCCGACAGCTCGAAGTACTGACCCTCCGAAAGCGTCGGGATCAAGGCAGGGTTGTGCAACTGAAAGTAGTCGCGGACCCGAGACGCAACCGTCATGATGTCACTCATCTTCCTCGTCCTCCACGGGTATCGTGCCTTGGCCCTTGCACTCCTCACACACATCCCAGCGATAGGCCAAGCCAGCGTTGGGGCCGTACCCACGCACATACTCAACCTCGACCCGCCCAGAGCCCTCACACTCGTGGCAGACCTCATGCTCCTCCCACCACTCAAGAGCCCAGTCTAGGGTGACATTCTTCACCAGCGTCGTGCCGCCGTCAGCGGTCTTGACCAGCTTGAAGCGCAGCATCGGTCCCTCCCCCTCAGAAATTGTAATCGTAGAACGCGCGAGGCTGCGCTTCGAGCTGGTGCTTGCCAAACGCAGACCAGTAGTAACCATCGGCACGCTTGTGCGCCTTCATCGGCTCCCCACTCTCGTTAGGGGTGATGATCCAACGCTGCTCACTCTGGTTGACGTAGTGACCAAGAAACCCACCAAGCACGATCTCGGGCTCCCACGCAGGGTCACGCTCGGCACGCATGGCCCGCACCGTGATCTGCTTGCCGCTCTTGCTGACAGCCAGCACCTCGAAGGGGAAGACATCGCTGTAGCAGATTAGGTTCGCGTAGTTCATCTCTGCTTCCTTCCGTAGTTGTTGAATGGTTGTAGACTAAGGGCGGTCGAGAGGCATGTCAAGCGTGTGCAGAAATGCAGGAGCAAGGGGCGAGTTGTGTGCAAAAATGCACAGCAGGAGGGTGGGGCTTGGGGCTCGGACCTTGGGTCTGAGAGGGGGTGAGGACACTGAGGACACTTTTCCGGGCTGAATGAATTTCGTTTTCTGAAAAAAAAAAGTGGGAAACCCCCGCCTCAGTGTCCTCACTGTCCTCACCCCTCTTTTTCTTGAAACAGACCAATGAGTTACGGGTCACTTGCCTGAGGACACTTCATTTTGCCAAGTGTCCTCACTGTCCTCACTTTGTGTTGTCTACATGCCCTGTGCCTGCTGTTTCCGTGCAACCTGACAACAAACACCTCTGGGAAGGGGGGTTTCAGGGGCAAATTTGAGGACAGTTGAGGACACCTGAGGACACTTGAGGCGGGACAAGTGTCCTCAGCTTGGGCCTGTCTTGCCCGGTTTGGGTTGTTGTTCTATTGTTGCAAAAACGCACAAGGAGGCGCGGCTGTGAAGGTATCGAAGGAAGTGAAGGAGCGGCTCGAGGAAGAGCATGGGCGCAAGCTCACCAACCGGCAGATGACGTTCGCACAGAAGATTGTCGAGGGGGTTTACTCGAACGCGGAGTGTGCCCGGCAGGCAGGCTATAAACACGATGCTGCAGCCGACGTCGCATCGAGGCTTCTCAACGGGCGGGACTACCCTCACGTCCTCGACTACATCCAAGAACTGCGCGAGGAGCGAGAGCGTCGGTATGGGGTCACCACCATTGGCCAGCTGCAGCGCCTGTCGGAGTTGTCGAAGGGTGCAGAGGAGGCTGGCCACTTCTCTGCTGCAATCAACGCGGAGAAGATCAGGTCTGCCCTCGGCGGGTTGACTGTTGACCGGCGCGAGAACATCAATCAGATCGACCAACTGTCCAAGGATGAGATTGTCTCCCGTCTCGCCAAGCTTCAGCAACTCTACCCCCAAGCCTTCCAGATCGAGGGCAAGTTCAAGGATGTGACGCCCCGTGAGCCGAGGCCCCGAATCGAACTTCTGGACACAGATCAGGAGTAACCTGCCCCCGAAGGCATTCGCTACACGCATAGAA
>Ga0208161_1002007_pt1 | contig 10507 bp, 15 predicted proteins | sample CB_VirMetaG_3_FD_184538 | JGI IMG/M metagenome (GOLD analysis project Ga0208161, IMG submission 184538) | Freshwater to marine saline gradient viral communities from Chesapeake Bay - CB_1508_1S Viral MetaG (SPAdes) (version 4) | ecosystem: Environmental > Aquatic > Marine > Coastal | place: USA... | reverse complement strand
TATAAATAAAAACTCTACAATATATGAACTTCCATCAGGAGAAACTATTGCAAAGCATGGAACAAGCAAGAGGGATTTTGCAGGAGCAAAAAGAAAAGAAGGGTATCAATTAAGGTATATTTACATAATAGATAAGACAGCAGAATTGTCAATCCCTGAAATTCCATTTAATGAAATAGATAAGGCTGGAGCAGGAATGTATAAGGGAGAAAAGGTATCTTTGCAAGAAAGGAAAAAGTTGAGCGAGAAGGTCGATTCGAACGCCAATTCTTAACTGGAATGCCAAGTGTGTTACCATTACACTATTCTCGCACTTAAAATTAGTTAAATAAGATTTAATATGCAAGGGAAAACGGAAGATAAGAAAAAAGAAATGTTAATTGCTCTTGAAAAGTCATTAGGAGTAGTAACTTCTGCTTGTAAGGCAGTAGGGATAGATAGAACTACCCATTACCTTTGGATGAATAATGATGAAGATTATAAAAAATCAGTAGAGGAATTATCCGAAGTGGCATTGGATTTTGCAGAAAGTCAGTTGCATAAACAAATAAAAGGAGGTAACACTACTGCCACTATTTTCTATCTAAAAACAAAAGGTAAGAAAAGGGATTATATTGAACGTACGGAGATAAAGCACGAGGCAGGAATTGAATCGGCAATAATAGAATGGAAACCAGCAAAAGACCAAGAATAGAACAGAAATGTAATATTCAATTTTATCAAACTTTAAAATCAACCAAAAGGATAAAAGTACACCAAGGAGGTACTCGTTCTGGGAAAACCTATGCAATATGCCAATATCTTATTTATCGTTTAACGACTTCTAAAAAACCTTTAGTAATATCAATAGTAAGAAAGACATTGCCTTCCCTAAAAGGTTCTGTAATGAGAGATTTCTTTAGCATATTAGAACAAATAGGAATACTATATTTGGGCAATCATAACAAAGCAGAAAATACTTATTATTTTGGGGAACATATTGTGGAGTTCCTATCTGTTGATGAACCACAAAAAATAAGGGGTAGAAAAAGGAATATTTGCTATATTAACGAGGGCAATGAATTAGATTATGAAGATTATCAGCAGTTGCTAATGAGAACGGAAGATGAAATGATAATTGACTTTAATCCTTCCGACCCTATACATTGGCTTTATGATGAGGTAATAAGCAGAGATGACTGCGATACTTGGATAACAACATTTCAGGACAATAAGTTCCTACCAAAAACATTAATAAATGAAATTGAAAGATTACGGCAAAAAGACCCTGACTATTGGCGAGTATATGGCGAAGGTCAAAGGGCAGTTTTATCAAAAAGGCAAATTTTTACTAATTGGACTTTCATTGATTTTAAAGATTTTCCTGAGTTTGATGATGTATTTTATGGCTTGGATTTTGGTTATACTAATGACCCTACTGCGATTGTTCAAATCTCAAAAATAAAAGATACCATTTATATTCACGAGATATGCTATCGTACTGGAATGACAAATAGAGATATAAGCGACTTTTTAAAGCAGAAAGGAATAACAGATGATTTAGTAGTTTGTGATTCAGCAGAGCCAAAATCAATCCAAGAATTGAAAGAATTTGGAATATTGGCAGTTGCAACAGAGAAAGGTGCTGGGAGTATTAATGCAGGTATTTCACTTATAAAGGAATTTGATATAGTTGTAAGTAAGGAATCAGAGAATCTTATCAAGGAGTATCAGTATTATTTTTGGGAACAGATGAAAGATGGCACAATAATTAACAAACCAGTTGATAAGGCAAATCACTTAATGGATGCCTTGCGATATGGAATTTATACAAGGTTTAAAAATCGTATTGATTTTTTTGTTATATAATTTCTTATTTTTGAAAAAATATTTTACTAAAATGTTATGGCTTCAATTACAGATAGATTCAAAGCATCAATCATAAAAGCATTAGGAGGAGGAACAAATCCAGAAATTAATAAACTTCTTTATACTTGGTTAGGAACATCGGTCATTATGCAAGATGATAATGATTCGACTTACATTAGGGAAGGATACCAAAAGAATGCGACTATTTACTCATTGATTAATATAATCACTAAAGCATCTACTGTTGTTCCTTTTGAAATTTATGAGATAAAAAATAAATCTACTGCTAAGAAATACAAAGGCATTACATCAGGAACAATAGACCAAACGGCTATTTTAAATGCTCAAGTACTAAAGAAATCTGCATTTGAGCCAGTTTATGATAGCGAATTAGAAAAGGTCTTAGAAAGACCAAATCCAAATCAATCTTGGGCATCTTGGCTAACTGAATTAATTGCATTTGGTAGATTGACTGGAGATAGATATATCTATGGGATAAAGCCAGAAACTGGTCCTAATCAATCCAAATTCAAGGAACTTTATGTTCTACCATCTCAATTAGTAGAAATAGTTTCTAAGGGAATGTATGAGCCAATATCGGCTTATAAATTAATGTACAATTCGGAATACTTTATTGACCCTGAATTTGTATGTCATATCAAGGATTTCAATCCTGAATATAATATGGCAGGGGAAAACTTGTATGGACAATCTCCATTAAAAGCAGGATTAAGGTCATTAATGTCAAATAATGATGCCGTTTTAACTGGTTTAAGATACCTACAAAATCAAACGGCAAGAGGAATGTTAGTATCAAAGGATGGAACGTTAAACGAGGTACAAGCACAAGCATTAAAGGATAAATTCCGTAAACAATATCAAGGGGCAAATAATGGTGGGGATGTTATTATTACACCAAAGGATTTATCTTGGGTTAATTTTGGATTATCAGCATCTGACCTATCTCTTATAGAGCAATATAATGCTTCTATTAAAGACCTTTGTAATATCTACAACGTTCCAGCAGTATTACTAAATAATACAGAATCAAGCACTTATAATAATGTAAAAGAGGCAAAGAAATCATTATATCAAAATGCAGTTATTCCTGAATTGATAAAGATAAGAGATGAATTGAATAGATGGTTAGTACCTGCATACGGACAGAATCTTTACCTTGACTTTGATTTTACTGCTATCTCTGAAATGCAGGAGGATACAGATAAGTTGGTTCAGCAATTATCAAATGCTTGGTGGATTACTCCAAACGAAAAAAGGGAAGCGATGTATTATGCTTCTGATTCTGAAAATGAGTTTATGAACGATTATTATATCCCTGCTAACCTATCTCCACAACAGATTACTATTCCAGAGTTAGAGATGCCTAAATGGGATTATAATGATTTAGAGGAAAAGCAATTTAAAGCAGAGATGTTTGATGACTATCCTGCAAAAGCATCGGCTAATGCAAAAAAGATGATTGAGTATAAAGAGAAATATGGGGATGAGGTAAAAGGAGGTACACAAGTAGGATGGACAAGAGCAAGACAATTAGCGAATAAAGAGGCAATCAGTAGGGATGTTGTTAGTAGAATGGCTCAATTTAATAGGCATAGAGATAATGCTAAGGTAGACCCTAAATTCAAGGATGAACCTTGGAAAGATAATGGGTATGTTGCTTGGAATTTATGGGGAGGAACTGAAGGAGTAGATTGGGCAATTGAAAAAATGAAAGAATTAGACTAATGCCATTACCAAAACCAAATGCAGATGAGAGTAGAAATGAGTTTGTTTCAAGATGTATGCTTGATACAAATATCAGAAATGACTTTGATACAATAGAGCAAAGGGTGGCAGTATGTAATTCTTTATACACAGATAGCAAAGAAGAAAAAGCATCTACATTATCAGCAGATAAATTTGAAGGTATTCTATCAAAAGCAGAAGTAAAGCCAACAAGGGATTTATATAAGTATTATAAGGCACAATATGAGCAAGTAATAGATATTGTGCTAAAGACTGGAACTATTAATCAGGCATCTGTTATTCAGATATTTAAAGCAAATGATTTAAAGAAAATATATGAGGATATGTATGCCTATATCGGTGTGTATGTGGCTACAAGAGTACAAGGATATTACAAGAAATATGTAAAGAAAGCAGATGAAAGTGCCTTTATACAATTACTAAGAGCAAATCTAATAGTAGAGGGATTAAAGAATTTTGACCTTAAAGGAGAAGGAGTAATTAATACAGCAAGAAGAACAGCTATGCTGGTGGTATCTCAAATAGCAACCGATGAAATGTTTCAAGGTAGTGGCGAAGTAGTAAGAGCAAGGATGCTTAGGAAAAGATTTGACCAATATGCCATATATCAGGCAAGAAGGGTAGTAAGAACGGAATCTACTTGGGCATCTAACTATGCTAATTATAGAATGGCTACACAGATATTTCCGCCAGAACAATTGGAAAAGACTTGGATTACAGCAATGGATAGTAGAGTAAGACCATCAAGAGGACAAAAGCCAATATATAATCATAGAGTAATGAATGGGGTTAAAGTACCTGCATTGAAATATTTTCAAGTAGGGATGGATACAATGTTTCTACCAGCAGACCCTAAGGGGAGAGCAGGGAATGTAATTAATTGTAGATGTACTTGTTCATTTACTCCAATAGAGGATGCTCAAACAATAGGAACTATCTCAAATATTGGTTTTGGATTAGGAGTAACGGCAGAGGCATTAGCAGAATCAGAAGGGCAAACTGGGAACATAGTAATTGAAACTTCGAGTAATTTATAATTTACTTTGATTTTTGAAATATATTTTTAACTAATTTTGAAACAAATACTACGATTATGATATTTAAAAGTTCAGCGATGAATCTGGCAGACATTGATGAAGCCAATGGAATCGTAAAAGGATACGGAAGTTATTTTGGAAACATTGATAGCGACAATGACATTATCACTAAAGGGGCATATACTAAAACCCTAAAAGAGAATGGGGCAAGAGTTCGTTATGTAAACCAGCACAGAATAGACCAGCCATTAGGCAAGTTTTCAGAATTATCGGAAAACGAACAAGGGTTATATTTTGTTGCAGAGATTCCAAAAACAAGATTAGGGCAGGATGTTCTATTACTTATGAAGTCAGGAGTAATTACTGAAAATTCCGTAGGTATTATCCCTACTAAAAAGCAATTCAGAGGGGATGGAGTAAGAGAATTAAATGAAGTAAAATTGTATGAGATTTCAGCCGTTACATTGGCATCTAATCCTATGGCTATGATTACCGATGCTAAGGGAGAAATAGATACTGATTTAATAGCACAAAGATTTGATGCCTTAAATAAGGTTATTAAAAAAGAAAACGTATCTGATGAACTTGGATATGCAATTGAAAGCGAATTGATGAAACTCAAGTCTTTATTTACACAAATCACTCAGCCAGTTGAAGAAACTACTGAGCCGATAGTAGAGGAAAAGGCAGATGATGTTTCTGAAATATATAACTATTTATTAAAATCATTAAAAAGAGAAATTTAAAATGGATTTAGAAATCAAAAATCAATTAGATGCTATCTCTAACGAAATAGATGCAAGAGTAGAGAAAGCAAGCAAGCAAGCCGAAGCAAATGCTTTAGGCAAGGCAGATGAGGTATTAAAGTCTGAAATCTCAAACTTAGAAACTAAGTTCCAAGAGATTCATTCAAGAATTGATGCTCAAGAAGTGGCTAACAAGAAGTTGGCTTCAGGTGTTACTCCTAAGTCTTTCAAGCAAGGTTTAGTAGATGCTATCCAAAAAGGTGGAATCGAAGGATTAGTAAATGGTTCTTCTCGTTCTGCTTCTTTTGAAATCAAAGCAGATATGACTACTGGTGCTGACTTTACTGGAGAGGTTATTCCTGCAGATAGAGTTGCTGGTATCAAGTATGACCCTACAAGACCAGTTCACGTTAGACAATTAATTCCACAAGGAACTACTTCTTCTGATGTTGTTCGTTATGTGAAAGAAACTGGTTATTCTAATGGTGCTTCTACTAAGGCAGAAGGTGCTACTTTAGGACAATCTGATTTTGATTTGACTGCATACGATGCTAACGTAAGAAAGATTGGAACTTATTTCCGTATCTCTGAGGAGATGTTGGCAGATACTCCACAATTAACTTCTTACTTATCAGCAAGAGCACCAGAGAAATTATTGACTGTTGAAGATACTCAGTTATTATCTGGAAACGGAACTGCACCAAACTTGTCAGGTATCATCACAGATGCTACTGCATTCTCTGCTGGGGCATTCGCTACTGCAGTTGCTACTCCAAATGAGTTTGATGTATTGACAGTTGCTTTAAATCAGTTAGCATTAGCAAACTATACTGCTGATTACATTATGTTGAATCCATCTGATTTCCATAAGTTATTACTTAGAAAATCTACTACTTCTGAGTACTTAGTAAATCAGGCATATCAAGGATTACAACCATCATTCAATGGTGTTCCAGTAGTTCTTAATACTGCTATTCCTTCAGGAGATTACTTAGTAGGTAACTTTGGAATGGGAACTCAAATGTGGGTAAGAGAGAATCTTTCTCTTGAGTTCTTCAGAGAGGATGGAACTAACGTAAGAGATGGTTTTGTAACTGTACGTTTAGTAGAGAGAATTGCTTTAACTAACTACTTGCCATTGGCATTTGTTACTGGTGATTTCGCTACTGATATTGCTGCAATTACATCTGCTTAGTTATAGTAAGTTTAGATAAATAAGAAAGGGGAGTCAATTTTGATTCCCTTTTTTTTTTAACTTTACTAAAACCAAATTCTTAAAATAATGAAAGTAAAAATGATTAAGACTGTATTTGATGGTAAAGTATATCATAAATCAGGTCAAGATGTAGATGTTTCAAATGATATTGCTAAATGGTATTTCGAAAAGGGATTTGCTCAAGAGATTAAAATTGATGAGCCAACGATTGAAATTACCAAAGAAGAAAAAGCAGAGATTGAAACCAAAGAAGAAAAAAAGGTTTATAAAAGAAAAACAAAAAGCGAAATAGAAGATGCGACAGATTCAGATTCTTAGTACAATTGGAAGTGAAATAATATCGGTTTCAGATTGTAAAAATTATATTAGAATTGATACTTCTGAGGATGACACTTTGCTTGGCTTTATGATTACTTCTGCAAGACTACAAGCAGAATCTTATTTATCAAGGGATATAGTTTCAAAGCAAAGAAAATATTTTTTAGATAATTCATATGATGGTAAAATTGATGTTCCTTATGGTCCTATTAGTTCGATTGATTCTGTTACAATCGGAGGAGTAGCAGAAACTGGATATACTACTTATGGATTAGGAGATTTAATGGTTGAGATAGACCCTACCGATAAAGCCGTAGAAATTACCTTTACAACTGAAGGAATGAACGATGGCTTATTAAAGCAAGTACTTTTACAGATGGTTTCTACTTTGTATGATAATAGAACTGACTACGTTAATGGAACTATTTCTACTGAATTAGATTCTTCTTATAAGCGAATTTTAGATGGTTACAAATCAGTTTGGATATAATGACTGCATCAGATTTAAAACAAAGGATTATTGTAAAACGATTGACTAAGACTTCTGATTCCTATGGTGGTTTCACAAGTACTAAATCAACGATTGGAACTTATTGGTGTATGGTAAAAGAAATCTCTGGAGATGTAGAAGAAAAGGATATGCGTACGCAATTAAAAACAAGAATAGAAATATATCTTAGGAAAAAGACTGCCGATAATATCCTTATTAACGACATTATTCAAGTAGAAGGGGATTCTGCTGAATATCGTTACAATGGCAAATTCCAAACCATTGAGAATTTTTGGGTAATGGCAATAGCAACTAAAGTAGAATGAAGGTAAAGGTAAAGGTAAACAATAATAGTCTTGCAATGCTTAAAAAGAAAATTAAGCAGTTAGAAGATTTGTCTACTAAGGAACTATCAAATGAACTTGGAAAAACTGCTTTAGATTCTGTAGCAAGAATGCAAAGGTCAGTAGTAGTGGATAATGGGGATTTATCAAGAAGCATTTCTGCCGATAGATTAAACGAAAAGAACATTAGCATATCTGCAAAAGCAAATTATGCACCTTATGTTGAGTTTGGAACTGGTAGAGGATATGACCCTATATATTTAAAGAATGCTGGATTCGATGAATCTTTTTCTAAGAAATTTATAGGTAAAGGGATAAGAGAAGTAAACCTACCAGCAAGACCATTTTTCTTTACATCTCTAAGAGTAGAGTTTAGGAATTTATCAGATAGATTAGAAAACAAAATAAAGAAATTAACGAAATGAAAGAGCCAATTCATTTTATTAGAAAGGCAATTATTGATAGGTTAACTGGTCAAGTTTCTATAAATGGAAACATTGTTCCGATTTATAATCAAGTGCCAAGTTCTACAACCTATCCGTTTATTAGAGTTTATTCTGTTAATTCTGATGAAACTGATTTTAATGCTGGTAGTTATATCACAGAAACGATTACAAGAATTGAGGTTTCTACAAGGTTTCAGGGAGATAGTGGAGGCGAATTAGATTCCAATTTAATAATTAATCAAATCCTTGAATTAATCCGTACAAGGTCAGCAGGATACTTTGATTTATCTTCTGATGGCTTTAATGTCTTTACTTGTATCAAAGAGAATTGTACCTATCTTTCTGATGTTGATGTAGATTATACTTATTACAGAGCCATTTTAGAAATATCCAATAAGATTCAGCAAGTATAATGAAAAAGATATTAGGGAGTTTAGCAGAGATGTTTAAGGATAGCAATGATATTAATGAGCAATCTGTCATTGGTTTTATCTCATTTGGGATTATGATTATCTACTCATTAGTTGATATTATTACTGGCTATATGGGGAAGGATATGGAAATTAAGCAATATATTTATCAAGGATTTGAAACAATAACGATTTCAGTTTTTGGTATAGGTGCAGTAAAATCAATATTTAAATAAAATTTATGGAAAAATTATCAACCCATTTTTCAGTTTGGGAATTTGAAAGAAGTCAAACTGCAAAACGATTAGGAATAGCCAATAAGATGGAACCAGAGCATATAGAAAATGCTAAAGCACTATGCGAGAATGTTTTAGAGCCATTAAGAAAGCATTTAAATATGCCAATTAAAATATCATCTGGTTTTCGTTCAGTAGAATTAAACAAGGCAATAGGAAGTAAAACGGCAAGGAGTCAGCATTGCAAAGGAGAAGCAGTAGATATAGATATGGATGGCTATTATCAGACAACAAATGCAGAAGTATTTAGATGGCTTCTAAATAATACAGATTTTGACCAAATAATATGGGAGTTTGGAGATGATAAAAATGCTGATTGGATTCACGTATCTTATTCTAAGTCAAAGGAGAAGCAGAGAAACGAGGTTCTAAGGGCAGTTCGTACTGATAAAGGAGTAGAATACCATAAGTATATTTAACGTTCTTTAAATCCAATTTAATAATTACTTATTTTTGTTAAAAAGGATTAGAAATGCAAAATAAGATTAAAGATTTTTTAGAAACTTTAGGAATAAATATAACATTAGCAATAGCAGGTTTCATCGGTAGTTTAATTTGGGCAACTACAACAGATGATAAATCAATAAAAAAAGGATTAATAGGTATTTTCTCTGGTACATTCTGTGCTAATTATATCACTCCATTAGTTATTGATGTTTTTAATCTTGGAGAGGAGAGCCAATTTGGAGTGGCTTTCGTATTAGGATATACTGGATTAAAAGGAGTAGAAAGATTAGCCGATAAATATTTTAAGAAAAAATGAAACATTCAAAATGGGAACTATTTTTAATGGGTATAACTTTAATTCTACTCATTATCTTTTTAAATTCCTGCAAATCAGCCAAACCAAAAATTGCACAATCCATTGTTCACGATTCTGTGTATATTGACAGAACAATTACTCAAATTAAAGAGGTAAAAGATACGTTAACAATCGAAAATCCTTGTGATTCGAATGGAGTACTAAAAGCATTTGATTATTCGAATAATTCAGAAGGTGCAAAGATTCAAATAGTTTCTGATGGTACTAAGATAATTCAAAAGGTTTATATCCCTAAAATAGAGTACAAAGATTCAATTGTAACAAAAATCCAACAAAAAACAATTACAAAGGAGATAAAGGTAAAAAATCCAATCAATACCTTTCTTTTATACACTTGCCTAATACTTGGAGGAATAATCATAGTAGGTTTAAATTTAAAGCGAATAATTCCTTAAATTTGAAAGAAAAAAGTCTTTCAATTTATGGCATCACTAACTGGCAATCTTGTAAAAGATACATATAAGGCACTCCTTAAAACTTCTAATAACGATGTAATTTCTGGTACTGAAGTACAAATAACCGATGGTGTAGGTGGAGGCACAGGAGTTTTTATTGATACTAATGGATTCCTAAGAGCATCTAAGGTAACAATTACTGGTGGTTTATCGAGTCAATTTTTAAAGGCAGATGGTACTTTAGATTCTACAACATATCTTGATACAACCACAACAACATCATTAATAGCAGAGGGAAGTAATCTATATTTTACATATCCGCGAGTTTTAGGAACGACCTTAAATGGTTTTTTAGCAACGGCAGGTAGTGT
>Ga0208161_1002005_pt1 | contig 10508 bp, 12 predicted proteins | sample CB_VirMetaG_3_FD_184538 | JGI IMG/M metagenome (GOLD analysis project Ga0208161, IMG submission 184538) | Freshwater to marine saline gradient viral communities from Chesapeake Bay - CB_1508_1S Viral MetaG (SPAdes) (version 4) | ecosystem: Environmental > Aquatic > Marine > Coastal | place: USA... | reverse complement strand
CAGGAGGCGGCGCTGCTGCTGGAGGAGCGGCAGCTGCTGGTTTGGGATCTACCCTTGCCGGTGCCGGCTTATTGGCTGGGGGTTTAGGTAGCGTAGGTAGTGCGATATTTGGTCAAGGTGGCGGGCAGTCTGCGGCAGGGCTGCCGAATATGTTCACCCAGCTTGCGCCTGTAAACCAGCGACTAACCTTCGCGGGCCAGGAGCTTATGGCTAATATCGCACCTTATTTAGGTGCTGAAGCCGGTCAGACGCAGTTACTTGGTCAAACGGCTTACGACATCTTCAGTGGCGCTAAGTCAAAAGAAGCTCAGCAAGTCGGCGTTCAGACAGGGCTAGCTTCTCTATTCGGTCAAGCTGCTGTTGGTGCTCAAGAGTTAGCCGCTAAAGGCCGTACTGCTCTGGAGCTTGGCGCAGGGGAAACCCAGCGTACACTCACGGAAAAAGGTGCGGATGTACTGGGTCTTCAGTACACCAATCTTGCCAAAGGCATCGGCGACGTCGGCACTAACGCCGCAAATATCCGAAACCAGCAAGTTATGGCTCAGACACAAGCTAACCTCAACTTGAAGAGTCAGCTGCTCCTTAAGAAAGCTGACACCGAAGCCATGCTCGCGGGTCGTCGCGAAGCTCGTTCTGCGCTGCCTGGCGGATTCGCATGATTAAATCTGTGATCGGAGATTCAACCACGGTCGCCTCGTGGTTGACTTCGTTGGATACGTCTAATAAAGACGCATTCATTCATTATGCAAAAAATGCTACAAGCGATATAGAAGCTTATCTATACGCTAGATTTTTGCGCCCCGGCTACGAAGGCAGTATTGCCGATCTAACGGCCTGGATACAAGAGAAGTTCCCTAAAGAAGACCTTCGCAAAGTTTTACTTCGAGAGATTGATGACCTACAAATTGACATCCGAAATGTACGGGACATGGTTCAAAACCAGATGCTCGACCCCGCATCCGCTGCAACTAAAATTTCAGCTGTTCAAAAAGAACTTAGGAGTCATATCCAAGCTGTACGCGCTATTTCTGACGGGCTCGATCGGCGCGGTCTTATTCTTGCGGGCGCTGATCGCACAATCCGAGAATTAATCAACACCCTAGACGGGCAGCCCGGTCTTCAACAGTTAGTAGACGAGGCTGCCGTTTTAGTCTGGACGACTATTGAGAACGAAGAGAAAGCTTAAGCGACTTTCTTCATTCTCTTCATAATATGCTCTAGTTTTGTACGGAATATACCCATAAAGGCGTCATTTACGCCCAGCGACATAACTAATTCGTCTCCTTCTAAAAGAACACCGAACGGTAAGATAACTGCCGGTTGATTAGAAACGGGCGTACCGAATACGTCAGTCCACTCAATCACGCGGTCATTTAAGGAACCGGTAAACAGCGGTTCCTCTGTCATGTACATAACCTTCGTGAATTTTTTATCGGTTATGTAAGCACCCGTGTGGTAGATGAGATAGGGCCTTCCGTCTGGAGTGCACGTCATGTGCTTCCAGTGATAAAAGATCAGATAACCATATCCGAGGTTTACAGGTGCTGTCGAATTGAAGGTCGCAGCTCCTTTTGTAGCGCTCTCAAGCGCTGTCGTATCTAGGGTTATTGTGCCCCCGTTTTCTCTTTCTATAACTAAAGGTCGTGTTGAGTAGAGGCAGTTAAGCTGATCCTCAGCCGTAAAGAACGCCCAGTTTTTCTCAGCTGCACCTAATTCTCTATTCCTACCGATGGGAGGGATAGCGGCGTTAACAGCGTGGAAATTCTCGTTAAGCCAGCAGACGACGACCTTAGGTTGATGAAACAGCTTTTTCGGATCGCTGTCGTACTTGCTCGCGTAGGTCGAGGCTACAAACTGCACATATAAATTCTCGTCCGGTCCGACGAAGAGTCGAGGATCTTCGTAACTAAGGCGATGTTTGTTAGGGCGAAGTTTATTCGCAGCGATGATCGACGTTTCATCAGCACCTAATAGACCAATGTAAATATCGTTAGGTTGTCCGTTCAGATAGAAATATTTGTTGTCGTATCGAAAACCAAAAGCCTCGGGTTGTGACCTCCAGGCGATATAAATGCTGCCGTTATGATCGATTATCGAAGGGCTGAAGTTGGCCACGCTCCCTGCAGGAAGTCCTTTGACGATCCTTTTAAAATTTCCCCCGAGTTGTTCGGCCTGTTCGTAGACCGTGGGAACACCAGAACTGGTGCCCTTGATCGGATGGAGCACATCGCTGTACAGGTGGAAATATCGAGTCTGAGATTGCATAATCAAGCACCTACGAGATCTTTAATCGCGGCACTGAATCCGGCCGCTACAGATTCCCAGCGGTATTCAGGGCGCTGAGTGACCTTGAAACACTCCTCCGCAACCTCGTCGTACGTTTGTTTGTCGTAGTACAAGTCGCTTAATCGCGCGGATGCGGCTGATACGTTAATCAGACCTCGCTCAACGCCAAGGTCTTTATCCACAACCCATGTGGAAATGGGGATAAGTTCCGCCGCGTTTTCCCAAATATCCTTACATGCCGTGTGGGCAGGCACTACTTGCGGTTTCCGGCAGCTCGCGTGCTCGAAGCTAACGAGACCCCAGCCTTCGCCGTCCGCAGTATTGATTCCTACGTCACAAGCGTTGTAGATAGTGTTGAGTAATTCGTCGGAGGGGGCGTTGATGTAGTTGATGTTAGAAGAGGTCATTACGAGACGATTCGCATCCTCCAGCCCCAGTTTCTGCATCTCGTGTTTAAACAAACTCAAGATGTCCCATCCCATGTCTTTGCTGCCCATGTGTAGGTACAACATGGTGTCCGGTTTATCCAGCGAGAACTCCGCGAACGCCTTGATCGTTAGATCGATACGTTTACGCGGTTGATTCCGATTGGCGTTTAGGACAATGAATTTGTCTTTTGGCAGTCCGAGTTTGTCTCGCGCTTCGTCTCTGTCTAAGGGGTAGAAACGCCCGATGTCGACACCGTGGGGCAGCACAGCAAGCCTAGGAGCCTCGGCACCGCCGTGTATCACTCTATGAGCAGAGGGCACTGTGAACGTAATGGCCAGATCCCAATGCTTAATGTGCCGCAGCATATCCGGGAAATAGCTTTCGCTATCCACGGGGAAGTAAGCGAGGAATTTAAATCCGATCTGATCCTTCAGGAACTGGCATCTCTCCCAGAACTGGTTGACGATCCAGATATCGTTTAGACAGATAACTACATCCGGTTTTTCTCTGTCGATTATTTCTGGGACGCGACCGATGCCGAAGCGATCGGAGGATCCGGAAGGACAAGCCGGATAGACCTTATACGGGTAGTTATGTGGGTCTCCCGTGTAGTTGATGCCGAGTACTACAATCTCGTGCTCGTCTTTGAGAATATCCAGAACGCTGTGTGTTACTCTGGCGAAGCCTGTATTACTACAAGCGTCACCATACCAAAGGATTTTCGACATGCAAACTCGGCGAATCGAGTACAATCACTATAACAGTGCTATCAGTTTATCGACATGCCAAGTCGGGAAAGTTTTGCATATCGTCGGGGCGCTCAATTACGTGCACTGAAAGCAGTAGAAGCTAACGAGAACAGCGGAATAGAAACTATTTACACAAAAGCAGCTAACGACTTTCATACTTTTTGTACGCTTTTAGATAAGCCTCCGGCGCCTCATATGCTTGAGTGGCACGAGCATTTGGTGACTTACGAAAGTAATAAGTACCTGTTAGATATTGCAGGTCCCAACCTTGATATTCTGGCTCCACGGGGTTCGGCCAAATCCACGGTGCTGAATATGTTTACCGCGTGGTGCATAGGCCGTCATACTGCAGCTAAACGACCTCTACAAATTATTTACGTTAGTTACAACATAGCAACAGCTATTCCTAAGTCCAGAATTATCCGCCAGATCGTCGACTCCTCCGAATTCCGGAAGATTTTTCCGACTTGCCGGCTCAAGCCGGGTATGCAATCCGATATCGGCTGGTCTATCGACTATGACTACGCGAGTATCCCCAGACTGGGCGACGAAGAATTTACCCTCAGGGCTGCAGGACTTCGCGGCAGCATCACCAGTAAACGTGCACACTTAGTGCTAATTGATGACCCTATAAAATCCTCAGCCGACATTAAGAATCCCACCATTAGGGAGGAGATGAACAATAACTGGAGCAGCGTTATCGCTCCTATTGTTTTTGAAGGCGGCAGGTCTATTTGTTTGGGTACTCGATTCCATCCTCTCGATATCCACAAGACTATGTTCGTACCCGAAAAGGGGTGGAAGCAGGTAACGCAAGAAGCACTGACGTACGACGATAAAGGTTTGCCAAAAAGCTATTGGCAGACTCAGTGGTCCGTGGATTATCTGCTGCAGCAAAAAGAATTAGACCCCGTTGCATTTTGCTTTCAGTACCAACAGCAGCCTGTGGCCACGTCAGATTTGGTGGTGTCGCCAGATCTCCTTATAAAAGGGGACGTAGCGACAGAATTTGACAGTCTGGCATTAGGTATTGATCTCTCGGCAAGTAAAAATGAGACGTCTGATTACACTGCGTTTGTTTTAGGAGGCAGATTAAAAGATAAATACTACATAGTCGATGCTCATCAGTGTCGTTCAATAGGCAATTTGGAAAAGATTGATCTGTTATGCGACATGCTGCTTGAGTGGGGGATCTTAACTAAGTACAACGGAGAATATCAACCCACGTATTCGACCGTAACGCTGGTCGTTGAATCGGTAGCGTATCAGGCGAGTCTTGCCGCTGATCTTCGCAGGGTCCTTTTAAACGAAAGAGGGTTAAATAATTTGCATATTCATGAGGTTAAAGGCTTCCGAGGGGACAAAATTGCTCGGTTCAGGGGCACACTAGGACTGCTAGAGAATCAAAAAGTCGTTTTTAATAAGTATCGGAAGTTCGATGCTTTGTTTGATCAGCTCATCAACGTCGGTGCTACAGCACATGACGATTTACTTGACGCGTACACATGGTTGATTACCTTTTTACAGCGGCGCGGCAGCTTTTCAGTTGAGTATTGAGATGACAGAAGGGAAAAAACTGTGGGTGGCGATCACCGCGCACAACCCCATGAAGCGGATAGAGACGCTTTTAGAGACAATTAAGCAATATATGTGGTACGAATTAGACGTTTCTGTATTTCTATACATAAACTATGAAGCCCAGAACGACGTTCCTCTGCTTTCTCAACTATTTAAACCCTTTTTAGAGAAAATTAAGGTCGAAATTGTTGTTGCGAGCCCTGAATATGAGGGTTGGTGGCTGACGTGGGCTCACAAACCAGATCTAACTGCAGCTTGTATACGCGAGGAATACGATTATTACGTATATCAAGAAGATGATATGCTCTTGGAGTGGAATAAGTTTAAATATTGGCTTGCTTGGAAGCCTAGGTTGGCTGAGTTGGGCCTGGAGCCCGGTTTTATACGGTACGAGAAGTTCGGAGGTAAAAAAATACCCTTTGATAACTACCATAAATACTCTTTAACGGGAAAAACACCAAAAGTATGGAGCGATCGAGGTTTTACTGTCGCTAAACAGCTTGTAATCGATCATGAGATTAAATTTTTCGCGAGTTTAGCCAATCCTTACTATGCGGCCATGATTTTGGACGCAAAAGACGCCATTAAGTACGTAAAAAGCGACAGTATGGACCCTGTGAAGAGTTTCGAATTAGTTTCTTACCGAAACTGGCCTTTGGCTGATCGTAGTTCTATGGGTTTGGCGTTTGAAAACCCTCCCGAGGGGTACGAACACCGTCGTTGCGTACCAGTAGTTCAAAAAGAAGGTGTTTTGGTGCCGGATTACCGTTGCCTTATCCAACACAAGGACACTAAGTACTCGATCGAGTTGAACGATAAGTTTGGCAATTTGATTACCTGCGATACAATGTTCACGATTTGATCTTTTTGTATGGACAACGTAAATCATCCTTCGCACTATACTTCTGGTGCTATTGAGTGTATTGACGCGATTAAGGAACAGGTTGGTGACGAAGGTTTTGCCGGGTACTGCCACGGCAATGTGGCGAAGTACTTATGGAGGTACAAGCACAAAAACGGCGTGGAAGACCTAAAGAAAGCAGCTTGGTACCTTCAGTGTTTAATTGGTGAGTTAGAATTGAGGCACGATAATAATTAAATTGTGGACGTCAGGGCTTTTGGATCTGTTTACGGGCAGACAGCTTCTCTCCCCTATTCCAGTGGATTTGGAGTAGCTCCCGGAGCAGGTCGTAAAGATTTCCCTGCCTGCCGCGCAGTCTTTATTCAAGCGGACGCAAACGCCAACAAGCTTTATTTGGCTGTGGAGTTAACTGATGCTCCTGGTCAGATCGCATCCGCTTATAACTTACAAGGCGACCAACTTATTCCTATTTCATGTACCGCTATTGTAAGCGGTAATGCTCCTGGCGTTTTCGTGCTGTACTGATGGCTACCGATTACTCCGGTTTAGTTAGTCTTCTACAAGGCGGTCAGAGTCTGCGGGAGTCCGCTGGCCTAGACGCTGACCAAATACTGCGTTCTCTCCGAAGTTCCGCCGCAAAAAAATCAGATCCCCTAGATTTGTTTAAAACCGCTTTGCTAGCCAAAGCTGCCGAAATTCAAGCTTTGGGGTCGTTATGACTGATCCATTCTTAGAAGCTGGTGACTTTTTCACCAAGGCTTTTAACGCGCAAGAACTTGCCTCCCGCCGCCAACGAACTGCGCAGCGTTCCGCCATGCGTAGTGACAGTTATGAAAATCAGGTTAGTGAGCAGCCTTTGAACGCTCCTATTCCTCCTCAATACGGTCCTTATGGAACGTATGAGGATGAATTTGTCCCTACTGACGATCCTACGGAAGCCGTAAAAGCTGAACTTTTACGTAAAGCCGCGTCTCAGCGTGGTCCTCGTACCGGCATTCCTGTATCTCCGGGAGACGGCAACATAATATCGAATGGCTGAAGTCGCGAAAAAACGAGATCCGAAGAAATGGGCCGCCGCTAAAGCTAAGGCCCGCAAGCGCCTCGGCGGTCATTCCGCTCGGGCGATGCAACTAGCCGTTAAGTATTACAAAGAAGCGGGCGGAAGGTACGAAGGTAAGAAATCTAGCGAAAACAAGCTAAGTCGCTGGTCTAAAGAAGACTGGCAAACCCGCGAAGAATACGAAAAAAGCAAAAATTCTTAGTTATGGCTGACTTAGCTCGTGAAAAAGGAAGGACCGAGCGGTATCTCCCTAAATCCGCGTGGGCTGCTATGTCGGCAGAGGAGCGTAGGGCCACCGATGAGAAAAAGAAACGAGCTACCGCTGGTAATAAGCCGGTGAACACCCACGTTCCTAATACAGAGAAAGCTAAAGAGGCTCGTCGCCGCGCTTCTGCCTATATTAAGAGTAAAGCTAAGCGTTAATGGCACGCATACGAATAGCTGGTGAAGTTTTTGACGGCTATAACAAGCCTCGTCGAGATTCTGACGGAGGTAAGAAGTTTGCGGTCGCCGCTAAAGAAGGTGATCAGGTGCGGCTCGTTCGTTTCGGCGATCCCAACATGAGCATTAAAAAGAACATACCAGGACGAAAAGCTAATTTCCTAGCCAGACATAACTGTGATACTCCAGGTAGTAAATTAAAAGCTCGGTACTGGGCCTGCAAAAGCTGGAGATAGATTGGCGTATGCAATGAAGGCTGCTACAGTCCGTAAGCCAGCTTTTACTCAGTATGCTGTTTGATTGTTTTTTGTATTTTAACGAGCGTGAACTCCTTGAACTCCGCGTGGAGATGCTCAAGGATATTGTAGATGGATTTATTATCACGGATGCTAATCGTACCTTTAAAGGAGAAGAGAAGCTTTTTACATGTTTAGATACTATTCGTGAGTTGGGTCTTCCTGAGGAGAAAATACAAGTTCTGCACGTAGAACTTCCTCCCCCGGAAATTGCACCTAGTCCCTGGATTCGTGAATACGCGCAACGGGACGCGCTCGCTGTAGGGATGCGTATGACGCCTCCTGATTCAGCTTTCTTTTTCAGCGATGTCGACGAGATACCTAAGCCTTCCGTTTTATTGGAAGCTGTCGAATTAGCTAAGCAAGATCCTGCCCGCTGTGTGCGTCTTTCAATGCCCATGATGTACGGCCGTGCGGATCTGCGTGTAACAGATGCAAACGGCGTCCCGATGAATTGGACTTGCGGCACCGTGGTTTTACACGACCATCTCGACAAAACCTTGTCAGAGATACGAATGAATAAAAACGATATTGTCGTTGGCGATTGTGACGCCGGCTGGCATTTCAGTTGGATGGGAAACGCTGAACGACTTAAGCGTAAGCTGACTTCCTTCTCTCATTGTTATGATGACATTCCTAACGCACACGCTCCTGCTTACAGTGAGGAGATGCTGGAGTTTCTAGACAACTACAAGCCTGCTGAAGGGAGCACCGATCCTCTCGGCCGTAAAGATCACCTGCTTACAGCGTATCCTCATGATCTTTTGCCCCCGGAATTGTTTAGACTGGATCGAGTGAAGGAGTACCTTCTCCCGGACTCCTGATAACTTTGTAATTTAGACATGCCTGCGGACAACCTCAGTATTCGGCAACGCTTTAGCGAAATTCTGGAGGCCGCACGCACTCAGGATCGGTCTAAGCAATCTGCCACCATGGTAGTGCTTAGCCACCTGCAGCAGATGACCCTTCTCATGGTGAAGAAGGGTCTTTATTTCTACTGTGATCAAGATACGTATAAAGCACGCAGTAAGTTCATTACGGATCTCATTGAATTAAACAAGTTAGAGATACGTTTTCCTGCGATTATTCGCAATTTCTTGATTGACGGCTGCGGGCTGTTCTATTTCCGCCCTGACCCGAAATTAAAATATCAAATTTATTTTTTCAATAAAAACCAATATCGCGTTTATCACGATTTGAACGGGGAGATAGAAGAAGTTGTTATTCTTTATTCTTACAAGGTAAAAAACAGTAACTTAGGGCTGCCTTCCAATAGCTACGGTCAAAATAAGCGCTATGTACGCATATCCATAACAGCAGACAAGATAAACGAGTTTGAGTCTGATACAGAGCTTAGCTTTGAGTTAGAACCTTCGTCTGTAGTAACGCCTAAAAATAGTCGGCCTAATACCCTCGGCTTTATCCCCGCCGTGGAGGTTCTGAACAAACCGAACCCGAGTGGTACAGAAGGCGAGGGCGAGTTCGAACCGTTCATGCAGCAAATTGTTCTGCATGATCAGATGATGCAGAACATTGCCAAGAACATCGAGTTCTTCGGCAACCCGACACTGATCAGTTCTCGTCCCCGTAGTGATCTGGTGGAGGCAAGCGATACGGATCGCAACTTCCGCCCCACAATCAGTAGTCAGAGCGGTTTCGGCGGTTTAGACTCCCCGTCAACTCGGGTCTCGGATCCCTTCGGATCGCAATCGGGCCTAGGCGGTCTTCGAGTTCCTCGGATCATCGCAAATGTGGAGCCCACCGACCGCGTGGGTTACATGACACCAGACCCCGTTAACGGGGATATGAATCGTTATGCACTTCTATTACGAGAGGAAATTCGAACCGCACTCGGCGGCGTTGATGAAATATCGATTAGTGCCGGAGCCACCGCTACGGAGATTAAAGGTCTTATGGGCCGGGCTCAAGCGACTGCTCTTCGCAAAAATAAGAGTTTTCTGAGCTACGGCTTCTGCCGTATCTTGGAGATGATTATTTATCACCAAGAGCAGATTTTCCGGGAAAGCTTTATTTCGATTACCGGATTGGCTCTGCCTAAAGAACCGAAAGAGCAAACTCCGGAAGCTCTGGAGAAGTACCAGAAAAAACTCAATAAGTTCGAGCAGGACGTCGAGATTTCGATCCAAACCGCTTTGTCTGAAAACAAAGTGCCGGCCGGTGTTTATGGTTTACCTCCCGACGGTGATCGAACTGTTACGTACAGATTCCAAGGGGATGTCTACGAAGATACTGCGTACGACATCAACCAAAAATCTATCGTTGTCCGAAACTTGCAAGAACTCGGTGTAGACAGCGTGGAAGCTCTGCGTTATCTCTTCCCCGATAAAACTGATCTAGAGCGTTCAGAAATGTTGAAGGGTTTCCCCTTCAGAATGATCCAACAAACGCAGGCCGCACTACAAAATTTCCTGCTAACATTAAATCAGCTGATGCAGTCGCCGCATCCTCTTGCGCCGACACAGCCGCTAGCGGCGGACCCGAGGTTAAACATAACGCCTCTTCTCTACCGCACATTCGATCACCTTGCGCAAGAATTAACTTACTCGGGCAGCTATGAGCCAAGCGATCCCAGCTTCGACCCCGAGCCCGGTCTCCCCGGCAGTAGCGGCGCCCCAAGCGGCACCCTCCCCGGATATGGGCTCAACCGCTTACCCGCAGTGGGTGGCGCAAACCTCTACCCCGGCGGTAGCTTCGGCAACTACAGCCCAAGCGCCGTCGCCGGCACAACTGGCTACGGCCCCTACTACCAACAGCCAGTTCAACCAGTTTCCGTCCGCCTCCTCCCC